>Ga0073928_10010566_pt1 | contig 10963 bp, 7 predicted proteins | sample PaiPotPPA55metaG_FD_76969 | JGI IMG/M metagenome (GOLD analysis project Ga0073928, IMG submission 76969) | Iron sulfur acid spring bacterial and archeal communities from Banff, Canada, to study Microbial Dark Matter (Phase II) - Paint Pots PPA... ...
CAATTCTTGGTTCCCCCAACCTTTTCCGCCCACCTCGACAACCCATTTCGACGAATCCACGCCGGAACCGTTGGGCCCGTTAAATTCGTCGCTCCATGTCAATCTCCACTTCCCGATGTTGGGGAGGCTGGGAAAAGCTTGAGCACCTGCGGCAACTGACTGGAACAGGCATCCCACGACTAGCACGCCGATCACGGTCAATTGCGGCGCGCATAGGTTGAGTCGGAAGATAAGTTGGGTGCAACGTGGGTTCAACCTCGAAAATAACCTGCGTATCACTTAGTGATCTCCCTGGTGACACTGTTGCACCAGATATTCGCTGGTACGAAGGGTGAAGGCAAGGATTGAAAGGGTGGTTGTTTTGTCAGTACAGTTCAGAAAAACGCTGGCGTCACACACGTACAAATTGGCTACGTCATGAGTCTGGCCAAAGCGATTGGTGACAAACTTCTTGGCGTCATTCCCCATGCGGCATGTGCCAGTCTCGTGCAGACTGTACCCGGGCATTTCAGGTTCGTCCGCGGCGTATTCCAAAACTCCGCCGGCTGCATGGAACACGTCAGCAGAGATCTTCTTGGCATGCTGTAACATCTGCAACTCGTTATCTCCCCATTGGAAGTGAATACGAGCTTTAGGAATTCCGAACGAATCCTTCGCTTCCGGATCGATATCTACAAAGTTCCTGTCGGAGGGTAAAGTTGGAGCCTGCACCGTGAGACTGACCGGTGTCGGATAGCGACGCTTGATTTCGCGCTTGAAAGACGAGCCGAAGCCCTCGATCTGATCGTGGTACGAGGGAAACTCCGAACACCCCCCGTCTGGATAGACCGAATAGCCACGGACAAACTTTTCTTCATGCGCGTGTTCCAGATTCTGCCAGCGCGGCATCCACGCGATTGAATTGGCGCCTACGTTGTCCGGAAAGCTTGGCTGTCCCAACAGCTGCGGCAGATAGCCGCTCGCTGTCGTAGCGTACAAGTGGTCACACAGGTTGCGCCCCAGTTGCCCGCTAGAATTAGCAATGCCATTTGGCCAATGCCGCGATTTTGAGTTCAACATGATCCGAGCGCTTTCGATACACGATGCGGCTACCACCACTGAGCGCCCCCGGACCTCATATTCCTGCCGCGATTCACGATCAATGTAGGCCACTCCCGAGGCGCGACCGTTTTCGTCCACAAGAATATTCTTGGCAACGACGTTGGTTCGGAGTTCCAGGTTTCCGCTAGCTTCAGCTGCCGGCAGCAAGAACCAGGGTGAGGAGAAGAAGGAGCCTACTTCACAGCCAAAGGTACAATCTCCACAGAAGTGACACGCAGGATGCCCCTCGTGTGCCACGGTAAGCTGCGCAAGACGATCCGGTAAATAGGGCACACCAACTTTCTCCGACCCCTTCTGAAGAATCACGTCGAGACATCTGAAATTAAACGGTGGCAGGTAGACTCCGTCGGGGTTGCTGGGACGGTTCTGCTCCGTGCTGGCCACGCCGATCATCTTTTCCACGCGAGTGTAGTAAGGCGCAATCTCGCCATAGGTGACCGGCCAGTCTGCGTCATATCCGTCTAGAGTGGCAGCCCTGAAGTCGATATCACCGAAGCGCGCCGAACTTCGTCCCCAAAAATTGGTTTTTCCACCTACCGCGGAACAACGCGGCCACATCCACTTCGTGCCCGGCGCGGTGGTATACGCGATGTCGTTTTCCCAGGCCCCTTGGTTGTACTCAGAGTCCAGGAAGTCGGGCATGTCTTTCATGCGCGTCTTGGGGTCGCCGAAACCTCGATATTTCATTTCCCATGTCATTCGGTGGTTTCGAAAGTCCTTTTCCGGATCAAGCCGCCGCCCGGAATTCAAAGCACAAACCTTGAGTCCAGCCTCGCACAAGGTCTTGATCGCCATGCCGCCCCCAGCGCCGGTTCCGACCACAATGACGTCGTAAATCTGTTTTGGCATCAGGCCCCTTGTTATTGGGAAGGTGCAGGATCAAGATGGCGGTGTTCTGGATCATCCTTGTGGGGACAAGCAGGAGACTCGGCGTAGAATCTCAAGCCGGGAAAATCCAACTCCTTCAAGCCGATTTCGCTCGTGTAAAAACCCATCACCGTGTATTCCCGGACAAGATTGAAAAACTTCCGGCCAGGTTCGTCGCCAGTTCGGAATTTCTTCCGGTAAGCGAGCGCCTCAAGCAGAGTTGTTTGTCGATCAGGATTGAGCATCACAAATGCCTTGCTCCACGTCTTGCGGCTGCGCATGTTAAGCCAACTCAGCCCGGCGCGGAAATCCCGCTGTAATTCCGGATCTCGCGACACCATAAGGTCGACGAATTCCGAGACTCCCGCATCGCGCGCGCCAGGTGTGTCGTCTGAGGGAATGATCAGATCGGTGAGGCGCTCAACCAGGGCGTATTCCGGCGCACTGAAGAAGACTGGACGATAGACCGCGGGCTTGATCTGCGCCAGCGGGTGGCCAATGTGACTGCAGGCAAAGGTCCACTTACTAAAGCCGGGGAACGTTGCAACTCCCGCCGCCATCGCCAGAATACGCAAGATTTCACGCCGCTCTATGCTTTGTCCGGCCACCTGTAGCTTCCTTAACCGTTTCCTTGCGAATGATACAACCCCGAAGAAGAACGGTGCACGCAGCAGGCGAGAACGTCAGAATTCCGGAGTGAAGGACTTTGCCATTTCCAGCGTAACGCGCTGCTTGTGCCGGTACGCGAGGTTGGCCATGTGCACTGCGATCGCCGACCGGTAGCCGATTTCGACCGGAGCATTCGGAGTCTTACGACTGCGCACACATGCGATCCAGTTGGCCATGTGATCCTGGTCTGGAGTTTTCCCGGTGTGTGCTGCCCCATGCGGCCGATTGACCTTTTCCGGATAGTAGCGGATGAATTCTCCCTCTTCGCCATTCACCATATCGGACTCGCCCCATCCGTGTTCGATGGTTCCGTCACTGCCCAGAATGTGCTCGCCTAATCCAAAATGCTTGTTGCTGAAGGTGGATTGCCAGGTCACAACGACGTCGTTAGGGAAATCGAGAGTCACGGCGATTGTATCCGGCACCTCACGGCCGTCCTTTTCAGAAAAGACTCCGCCTGACATGAACGCAGAGGTCGGCAGTGGCAGATCGAGCGCGGTCATGATCCATGCGATCTGATGCACCATATTTTCGGTCACGTTCCCGCCGGAAAACTCCCAGAACAGGCGCCAGTTGATCAGGCGGTATGGGTCGAATGGCCGGTCCGGCCGACGGTTCAGAAATGCACTCCAACTGACGTTCTGGGCAGTACAGTCGGATGGAACAGGACGCACCCATTGGCCTTCCCCGTGGCGCGTGTTGCGGCTCATCCCTGATTCGACTTGCGTCACCTTGCCAACCATTCCGTCTTTGATCCACTTTCTTGCATCCTGCAAGGCGCCGGAACTTTCCCACTGCAATCCGATTTGGACGATGCGGCCGGATTGTGTCGCTGCCGCCAGACATTGCTCCGTTTCAGGGATTGACCAGGTCATAGTCTTCTCGGAGTAAAGATCTTTCGCCGACGCCAGGGTGTCGAGAAAATGTCGAGCGTGCGTGTGCAGCGGGCTGGCAACGATGACCGCATCAATATCCTTCATGTCCAGCAGTCGCCGATGATCGTCAAATGTCTGAATGCCAGGAACCTTCTTCTTGGCTTCATCGCGGCGCCGGCTGTAGATGTCCGCGATGGCTACCAGTTGGATATTGGGAACGTTCAAAACCTCCTCGAGCAAATCCTGCCCGCGGTTTCCCACGCCAATCATGCCAACGCGGACGCGATCATTTGCGCCCAGTGCGCTTCCATGGGGATAGGCCAAGTAAGCTGCCGTTCCCAAAGCGGCCTGCTTCAGAAAATCGCGCCTTGTGCGGTCTGTCATGGCGTCACTCTCCCGGACGGGAAGGGTTAGAGGGCTCCGGCTTTTTGCAGAAGCTCTTTCATTCCTGCCCAACTTCGGCGCGAAGATTTCTCCGGCGTGCCCCCGCCGTCCCAGTGGGTTTCCAAACTGACCCCGAAACGATAACCGTCACGCTTGAGCGCCTTGAACTGTCCCACCCAGTCGACGACCCCGGCTCCCATCGGCGCCCAGTCGTAATCCTCGTTGCCTTTTTTCACAGCGTCTTTGCAATGACAGTGGCCGATCCGGCCCTTAGGCAGAAGATTGTAGCCATCCGGAAACGGTTTTTCGCCGCTAGCGGCAGCGTTTCCCGGATCCCAGTTCAACATGAGAAAGGGAGACTGGACCGCATCCAAAACCTTGGCGGCCTCAGCTCCAGTGGCGGTATTCAGGCCGGCATCATTCTCCAACAGCAGGGTGATGCCTTTCTTACCCGCTTTGTTGGCCGCTTGCAGGAGCTTCTCATTGATCGCAGCGCGATATGGCTTTTGGTCATCCAATCGCCAGAAATCGAAGCAGCGCACGCGATCGGTTTGGAAGGCCTTGGCCAGCTCGATGGCATGCTCCAGCACTTCGTGCTGCTGATCGAAAGTGAAGTCGGCATGGAAGTCGCTGTGCTGGCTGAACTTCGATTGGGGAGCACCCTTCCAGTCGACTTTAAAGAGTGGACTGGCGATATCGGTCACTCGCAGTCCGTACTTCTCAAGAATACGACGCGCGTTCGCAACCTCGTTTGCGTCCAGATTGAGAACGTTCTTGTTCCACATGCCGCGAAGCTCGATCCACTGCATCCCGAATTCCCGCGCGGCAACTTCGCAGGCACGGCCAAAGTCTTGCGAGATCTCGTCGTTGATAACGGCGATGCGGAAAGGGGAGTTCAGGGCCTGAGCTTGCCCGGTTTCCTGCTGATCGCCGAGGGGAGCTTCCCTTGGCCCAAACAGCGGTGGCGGCGTCATAAACGCATGACTGGGCAGAGACGCCGCGGCGGTAGCGGCCACCGCTGCTCCAAGGCCGGCCAGAAACTTGCGACGTGCAACCCGCTCAGGAGTTTCGCCTTTCAAGCAGTGCTCCCTCAAACAGCGGCCTCAGCAGAAGCTTTCTTGAGAGTGATCGTGGCATTGCTGATCAAAGGCTTCGCCCAAAACCCCACGCTGAGGACAAAACCAAATGTGACATAGAGAAAAGTTAATCCGGTGCGTAATCCGACGCGGTCGCCAATGCCTCCGATAATCACAGGCACCACGGCCCCGCCAACGATTGCTGTGCTCAAAATCCCCGAAAACGAACCGTGGTGCTCCGCCACCGAATTAAGCGCGAGCGAAATGACGATGGGCCACATCACTGACGCGAACAACCCGATCGCGGGAAAGGCAAGCACTGACAGATTCGCCGGACCCAGCAAAGCAGCCGATAGACAAAACAGCGCGCCGACACACGCACCAATCAGAACCCTGCGGCTGTCGAATATTTTTAGGAGCAACATGCCGATAGAACATCCCCCCGTGAGCAGTCCCCAGAACCAGGAGACCGCCGTCGCGCCTGTGGTGTGAGGATCGAAACCATGGTACTGGTAGAGAAATTTCGAAATCCAATCAGCAGTACCCTGCTCGCAGCCTACATAAGCGAACATGGCGACGAAATACATCCAGACCACGCGTTTACGGGCCAGGCTGCGATACATCTCCCACGATCCAGCACGTTCCTCGGCAGTGTAATGAACGCGAGGAAACCTGGAAAAAGACAAAATCGCAACCATCAGCAACGTGAAGCCTGCAAAAATCCAATACATCGAGGCCCACGGCAGCTCGGCGGGAGTCCATCTCCCCAGAACCCGCAGAAAAACATTTTGCCCGGATGAATGTCCATTCAGGTTGAGCACGAGATAAGAATAGATTCGCGGGCTAATAAAAGATGCGCTGCCGAAAACCAGTTGTGCCAAAGTCGAATTGAAAGCATAGTGTTCTTCACCGCCCGCCACGCGGAGCAGCGGGTTGACGGCTACTTGCAGGATAGCCATCCCCGCCCCGATCAAGAATAACGAAACAATTGCGACGCGGTATGTGGGAAACAGAGCGAAACTCAGGGACCCGAAGGTGCCCACCAGAAACGCCGCTACCATTACCGGTTTCTCAGTAAATCGTTCTACGAGAACACCTGCGGGAATCGACATCACGCCGTACGCAATAAAGAAAGCGAAGGCCAGAAATCCTGCTGCGGTCAGGCTCACATGGAAACTTGTGATGATGTCCGGCACAATCGGACCAAGAATATTGGTCACCAAGGAGATCACAAAAAACGTGAGCAGCACAATCACGACCATGTAGCGATTTCTTGGCATCAGTGTCCCGTAGATCTTCGCAGACGTCTGCCCGCGCTGTAGAAGTCAGGAAGCATTGGAATCTCCCCGCCGGAAGCGATCGTGCCAAACCCTTGCGGCGCCGATAAGGTTGGTATCTTCTCCGAGCGACGCCAGCGCAATTTCGGTCTTCTCGAATGGGACAAAACGGCAGCCGCGGCAAATTACCCTCCGGATGCCGTCGAGAAACAAAGCTGCACTCTTCATCACGCTTCCACTTAAGACGATCACGTCAGGCGCGAATAGGTTGACGAGATTGGCCAGACCAAGACCCATGTAGTAGGCCTCCCGTTCAACCGCCTGGCGAGCCAGAGTATCGTCTTCTTGTGCGAGCTGGCAGATACGTTTGGCCGTGAGATGTTTGCGATGCGGATACTCAGCCGGCGCATTGCCCTCAAGCCATGCCACCATCGCCGGACCGGAAGCCAACGATTCCCAGCAACCTCGGTATCCGCAGGAACAAAGCGGTCCAGATGGATCGATGACCTGGTGGCCAAGTTCGGGATGAGATCCATCCACGCCCCGGTAAAGGCGTCCGTCGAAAACAATTCCGCCGCCAATCCCGGTTCCCACCGTCACATAGATAAGTCGCGATTTGTTTTTCCCAGCGCCCCAACCTGCCTCCGCCAGGGCGGCAGCATCGGCATCGTTTTCCAGAGCTACCCGCACATTGAACATGTGGGCCAAATCCGCTCCCGGGTTCTGCCCACGCCATCCCGGAAGAAAATCAACCTCGCCAAACTTCCCGGAGAACGGGTCCACCGGCCCCGTGGACCCAATCCCTATCCCGGTGAATTCAACACCGGCGGTTCGTGCCGTCTCTCGCAGCATGCTGGCGATTGCAGCCAGGCCGTTGGCGTAGCTCTTGGTATCGGTGGGTGTTTCCTTCCGGGACAATACCTGCCCGTTATCATTCACCATACCCACCGCTATTTTTGTTCCGCCTATGTCAACCGCCCCGATCATGTGGCATCCCCTGCCAGTTCCCTAAGATCCATAAACCAGCTTCACAGCTCAAGCCATCAGAATGTGATTCGAAGTGCAAACTGCAGGACTCGTGGCATGTGGGCGCCAGTCGGATACAAAAAGTTCTGTGTGCCTACGTTGTTGTTCACACCGTTCCATTGCGTGTGGTTGAAGATGTTGAAACCTTCCGCCCGAAACTGCGTTTGGATTTTTTCCGTGGGCTTGAACACTTTGTAAACGGACATATCGAAGTTAGTGCGATGAGGGTTATTCAGACTGTTCCGGCCGGCGTTGCCGAAGGTCAGTCCTTGGGGCTGCTGATAGGCGAGACAGTTGAAGAGCGGGTGGCCCTTGGTATCGGGAATGACGCAACTTGGGTCGGGGCGCGCGTGGGGATCACCAATCCGGTCGGCATACGATCCGTTTGTGGAGATCCCGTCGGCCACGCCGGCGTTATCACCGAAAATGCCGTCGACCACGGAAAAAGGATCTCCGCTCTGCGAAGTCATGATGCCGGCAAACTGCCATCCTCCCAGGAAGGTGTGAGAAAGTCCTTTACCGGCGAAATACGGTTCTTCGTAGACCCAAGCCACGGTTAGAATGTGCCTCCGATCGTAGTTCGAGCTGGCGTAATTGCTATGTATGTCATAGGAATTTACGAAGTTCCCGTCCAAATTGTCAGACGAATCATCCAGCGAGTGACTGTACGTGTAGGCTACGTCGAGGGTAAGTGGACCGTCGGTCTTGCGTAGCGAAAATTGCAGGGCGTTATAGTTCGAGTTAGCTTCCGGCTCCACGCGTTCGAGTGAGTCCAAGCTGTAAAACGGCCGAAACGGATTCGGATCGTTTCCGCAGGCGATGTCCAGGTTAATCGCCGGCTGTCCCCTCACTTTCTTGCCGTTCACTATGAAGTTAGGTGTGAGGGGGCCGCCTCCTTGAGTATTGCAGATATCGGGGGTGATCGGTTGCCCGGGCAGAAATGGATTTTCTGACGCTGGTATCGCGTGCAAAGAATTTTCTTCGTGCGTCAAAGTAAGATGCGTTCCTTTAGCCCCGACGTAGGCGATCGTCGCCACCGCGTGTTGGATGAGATCGCGCTGCAAGTCCAGATGCCACTGTTGCACGTAAGGCCATTGCACAGTGTCAGGAATAGAGAGCGTCGATAACGGGAACAACAACCCTTGCCCCCCAACATTGTTGTAGCCCACAATGTTGTATTGAGTTGGTTGCTGCACCAGCGGAGGCGAGCCCTCGAGACTCTCCGCGTTGCCCTCCTGGCCATTGGTGTGCTCGAAGAAAATTCCGTAGCCTCCTCGAACCGCCGTTTTTCCATCTCCGAGTGGGTCCCACGAAAAACCTAGGCGCGGCGCGGGATTAAACAGATGCCCATTCAAGCAACCCCGGGGCACTGACCCCACGCCGCACTGGACTATGCCATCGAATGGGGTCTTTCCAGGTTTAAGAATGAGTGCGCCTTCTTGTGAAGTCACGTTTCCGGTTACGTCGATCTTGGGGGCTACAGCGGGGTTATAAGCTAAAGGATCCCAGTTAAAGACCTGATGGTTCTTCTCCCAGAAAGTGCCGTATAAACTGATGCGCACGCCTAAATTAAGAGTCAGGTTTTTGGCGATGTGATAGTCATCCTGAAAGTATGGCTCAAACATCTTGTAGTTGGTGTGATATTTCGGCTGAGCATTGTGCTGCTGGAAGTTCGCGATATTCCCCAGCAGCATGTCCGCGAAGGCATTCCCAGTGGAGACAGGCGCCGTGCTGTCGAACGTCAGATCGCCGCCCTGGTCGGAAAACGAGAATTCGTTCTTTTCCGCATTGACGAAGTAGCCGCCGAATGCCAGTTTGTGTTTGCCAAGACTCTTCGTGACATTGTCACGATAGGTGAAGGTCGGGTTCGAATTCGACCAGGGCAAAGCGTAGGGGCCTTCGCAGAATCCGCCGCCGTAGTCCCCTGATGTACTCAGGCAGATGTCTGGCAGCTTGCCGTTATAAGTGGGAAATAACCCGGGCATGGTGAAATTGCTGCCTCGCGTCCAAACCGCCGGGTTATTGTTAGTTATCTTTAGATGATCGGTGGTATAGCTTGCGGCAAATTCGTTGAGCAAGGTCGGCGAGATCGTGCCCACGATCCTCGCGACCACCTCAACACCTGGACCGACGAAATGTGATCGGATTGTCGGGAAGTTGGTGCTTTCGAAGGTTTCGGTGCCGCTGGTATTGTCCCAGGAATCGTGGATGAGGCGGAACGTCGCGCGCAATCTAGAATTGAAATCGTGATCGATCCGGACCAGGTTTTCGAGCCACCGCGTGGGCTGCCCCACGGCTTCGGCGAACGCGGCCTGCCCGCTGTTGATGGTGTTTGGTGCGGGAATCATGGGAAGGAGAATCTGCGCGTTCGGATCGATCAATGGAATCTGATTATTTGGAAACGGAGTTCCTGTATTTGGATCGACGGGGCAGTCGGTTGGATTGGGGTTTACTGGTGCACATTGGTCACTGAAATTTCCCTGCCGGTTCGCCATCGACGGAACGTAGTTGAAGAAGTTGAAAGGGACGACCTCGCGCCGCCAGTTCTGTAACCAGAAGAAGAACGTGTGATTTTTCCAGATCGGCCCTCCGACGCTGTAACCAAAGTCGTGTTTGTGGTAACCAGCAACAGGCGTCCCCGGTAAGTCGAAATAATTGTGCGCGTTGAAAGCCTCGTTCCGCAGGTATTCCCACACCGAGCCGTGAAATGCGTTCGTGCCCGATTTTGTTTCCACCTCGACCGTGCCCGAACCATTGCGCCCGTACTGAGCTCCGTAGTTTGAGGTCAGCACCTGAACCTCCCCAATAGCCTCAACGCTCGGGTAGACGTTCAACGAAAAGTTGCTGCCATTATCCATCATGTCGCCGCCGTCCACTTCCCAGTTGTTGTATTCCGTGCGGCCACCGTTGACGCTGTAATTGACATTGGCCGCTGCACCGACCTGGCCCTCATCCTGCCCGGTCTGATTGCTCACACCCGGCACGAGGGTTATCAACTGCGTGAAATTGCGTCCATTCAATTGCAGTTGGAGAACCTCCTTGCCGGTAATCGTGCCGCCGAGTTCGTTGGACTCCGTATTCACTTGGGCCAGGCCTTCGCCGTGAACGGTTACTTCCTCCTGGATGTTGCCCACCTGCATGGCGACATCGATTCGGGCATTCTGCGCCACGCGAAGGATGACCCCCTTCGCTTGATATTCCTTGAATCCGGCAACCGTAACTGTGATGTTGTACTGGCCCGGAGCCAGGGCTGCGGCAACGTATTCCCCGGCGGAGTTGCTCTTTACCGCGCGGACGGTCCCAGTGGCGGTGTTCTTGATGTTGACATCAGCGTGGGGAAGAACGGCTCCAGATATATCTCGAACGGTACCCGTAAGCGTTGCCGTGTCCTGAGCCAACGCGACGCCAGGGACCAGCAAAAGTCCCAACAGAAGCCAGCGAAGCCGCAAAACCTTTTTCTCCATGTTCTCTCCCGTCGCTCTCGAGCATGGCTTTGCAACTGTGAGTACCTGCTTGCCCTGGGGATCAGCCTTTGATGCTCTTGGAGGCCTCATCCCACAAAACCGCGGTCTTGCGAAAATAAGATTCATTCGCCATGTGGCAGGCCAGTGCCGCATGGTGGCCGAAGACGGCATCTTCGACGACCGGCTTGCGGGAACGCACAGCCTCGAAAAAGGTCCACAGGTGC
>Ga0073928_10010568_pt1 | contig 10961 bp, 8 predicted proteins | sample PaiPotPPA55metaG_FD_76969 | JGI IMG/M metagenome (GOLD analysis project Ga0073928, IMG submission 76969) | Iron sulfur acid spring bacterial and archeal communities from Banff, Canada, to study Microbial Dark Matter (Phase II) - Paint Pots PPA... ...
CCTTGACCGGCTGATGCCGTTGGTTTACCGGGAATTGCGCCGCATCGCCAACCATCAAATGCGGGGCGAGCGCGCAGGTCACACGTTGCAGCCCACGGCCCTTGTACACGAAGTTTTCCTTCGCCTGGTAGGGCAGAGCCACGATAACTTACAAAACCGGGCGCAATTCTTTGGCGTGGCCGCCCAACTGATGCGCCGATTGCTCGTGGATCACGCACGGCGGCGCCGTGCCGCCAAGCGCGGTATTTCGGTCACGCTAAACGATGAGATCTATCAGCGGGGTTCACGCGCCGATCAGACCGAAGAAATCCTGGCAGTGGACGAGGTGCTGGCCCGTCTCGCCGAATTGGATCCGCGACAGGCCCACGTCGTGGAGTTGCGTTATTTCGGCGGCCTAACGGTAGAAGAAACGGCGGAAGCTATGGGCATCGCAACGCGCACCGTAAAGCTCGACTGGGCCATGGCCAAAGGATGGATGAAATCGCAGCTGAGTGCGGGAGGCCGGGTGTGACACCTCAACGATGGTCTCGGATCCGCGAACTGTTCGGCGCGGCGCTGGAGACACCGCAATCGGAACGGTCTCGATTCTTGGAGTCGGCCTGCGGCGGGGACACGGACCTGCGGACCGAAGTGGAGCGGCTCCTGGCGGGGAACCAAGAGCCCAGTTGGCAAAGTCCAGCGACAACGCTGTTCCCGGTTGCCGCCGAACTCACCCCAGGAGATACTGTGTCGCATTACCGCATCGATGCGAGGCTGGGCGAAGGCGGCATGGGCGTGGTCTACAAGGCCTACGATACGCGGCTGCATCGGGAGGTGGCGCTGAAGGTGCTGCCGCCCGAGCACCTGGCCGATCCGGAGCACAGGCAACGGCTGATGTGGGAGGCGCGCGCCGCGTCGGCGCTGAACCATCCGAATATCGTGACGGTATACGAGATCGGATCCGAACGTGATGTGGATTTCATTGCGATGGAATACGTGGAGGGCCAGTCTCTCGCCCGCGCGATCCCAACCAACGGATTACCCTTAGCGCCCGCACTCGGCCATGCGATCGAGATTGCCGGCGCGCTGGCGAAGGCGCACGCCGCGGGCGTAATCCATCGCGATCTGAAGCCGGCCAATATTATGCTGACCGGCGAAGGACACATCAAGCTGCTGGATTTCGGTCTGGCGTGGCGGGTGCCACCGTCAGAGTCCGGAACCGCCGCCCTCACTCCGGAGGGTGAGATCTCCGGCACAGTTGGGTACATGTCGCCCGAGCAAGTGCGCGGACTTCCCGTCAATTCCCGAACGGATCTCTTCTCGTTCGGGGTGGTCCTCTATGAGATGGTGACGGGTGAACGTCCGTTCAGCGGAGGCTCGGCGATGGCCGTCTGTGATGCGATACTGCATGCTCCACCGCGTGATTTCGGCGATACTCTGGTGCCCGGAAAGCTCAAGGAAATCATCCGGAAACTCCTTGAGAAGGACCCGGCGAATCGCTACGGAAGCGCCGACGAGGTCCACCAAGAGCTGGAAGCATTGGAAAGCTCACTGGTGCCACAGCGGCCGATGAGGCTACCAAGGAATGCCTGGATCGGCGTCGGGGCCGCGGTCGTTCTGATTGCCGTCCTCGCGGGTTGGTTCTGGCGCAGGTCGTCACGCGAGCGGTGGGCACTCGAAACGGCGACGCCTGAGATCACACGATTGGCCGACGTGGGGGAGTATGTCAAGGCCGCGGCGCTGACTCAGAAGGCACGCGCAGCGCTCCCTAGAGACCCGACGCTCGAGAAGCTCTGGATGCGCGCGACGGGAGAAGTTTCGATCGCCAGTGTGCCTTCCGAAGCCGACGTTTCGATTCGACCCTATCGTGGAGATCCGAATGCCTGGCAGTCGCTCGGGAAGACGCCTCTGAAGAAGGTTCGAGTTCCTCGGGACGACTACGTCTGGCGGCTCGTCAAGCCCGGATTCGCCTCTTCGTTTTTTATAGGCACGCCCCCCGGCTTGCCTCCACCTGGTTACCACAACCGCTTAGATGTGACGTTGAAGCTTCGCCCTTCGGGGAGCGTTCCTCCCGAGATGATCGTCGTCCCGGGCGGTAGGATTGGTCTCGCGTACCCTCTTGGACAAGCCCCCGCAGCGCAGGTCGATGACTTTCTCATCGACCGGCACGAAGTCACCAACGAGGAGTACAAGACGTTCGTTGACGCGGGGGGCTACCAGAAGCGCGAATTTTGGAAGCAGCCGTTCGTGAGGGACGGGCGCGCCGTTCCCTGGGAAGACGCCATAGCTGCTTTTCACGATGCGACCGGGCGTCCCGGTCCCGCGACGTGGGAAAGGGGCGATTTTCCGAAGGGGCACGAGAAATATCCAGTCGCCGGTGTGAGTTGGTACGAGGCAGCAGCGTACGCGGAATTTGTCGGCAAAAGCCTTCCCACAGCATATCACTGGAGGCTCGCTTCGCATTCAGCGAATTATACCCCCCTGATCACTCCTGGCAGCAATTTCCGGCGTGATGGAACGCAGCCGGTTGGGAGCGAGGGCGCGCTTAGCGGATTCGGCACAACAGATATGGCTGGCAACGTGAAGGAGTGGTGCTTGAACGAGGCACGTGGCAGCAAGAGATTAATCCTGGGCGGAGGCTTTGGCGAGCCGAACTATATGTTCTATCACGCGGATGCGCAATCGCCATGGGACCGCTTGGCGAACTTCGGTTTTCGCTGCGTCAAACTTGACGCGCCACCCAGCCCCGCCGCAGGTGCGCATATAGAGGTCACGGTCCGCGATTACTGGAATGAGAAGCCTGTCTCCGACGATGTCTTCAGGGTCTTTAACGCCCTCTATGCTTACGATAAAAGCGAGCTGAATGCTCAGATGGAAGAAACAGCATCGATGGAGGGATGGTTGCGAGAGAAGGTGACGTTTGACGCCGCGTACGGCCACGAGCGTGTAATTGCATACCTCTATCTACCAAAGAACTTGTCTCCGCCGTTCCAGACGGTGGTGTATTTTCCGGGCGCGTTTGCGTTGTTGGACGACAAGCTCAATCTGTCAGGTCTCGAGGAAACTCGTGGCTTCCTTATGAAAAGCGGGCGGGCGCTGATGGTTCCCATTTACAAGGGCATGTTCGCGCGTCGGGATGGCCTCGCCCCTGGTGGCAAGCCGAGGGCATTTTTTCGCGACCACGCGATCGCGTGGGTGAAGGACCTGGGCCGATCAATTGACTATCTCGAGTCGCGAAAGGAGATCGACGCCACAAACGTGGCATACTTTGGCGAGAGCCTGGGCGGGACGGAAGGGGCGTTCCTGCCGGCAGTCGAGAAGCGAATCAAGGCGGCTATCCTCGTGTCTGGAGGACTACAGCTCACATACGACTACCTTCCCGAAGCCGACCCGTTCAACTTCGTGACGCATGTCATCATTCCGGTCCTCATGTTGAACGGGCGCTATGACGGTACTTTCCCATTAGAATCGTCGCAGCGTCCACTCTTCCATTTCCTCGGCACGCCCGCGAACGAAAAAAAATACGTGATCTACGAGGGCGGCCACGGTGCCTTTCCTCGTCCCGGCGCAGTTCGCGAGTGCCTCGACTGGCTCGATAAGTATTTGGGACCGGTCCGGCACTAGAGACTCGACTGAATCGTGAATCAATACCCGAACCGAACCGCCGAACGCCGACCCGGCCTTGCGCGACTGGCTCCCGTTAGTGCCGCCTATAGCCGAATGGCAGCCGAATTTGAGATCGCTTCCGTGAACTTCGCCACTTGGTGCCTTTTGTCGGGTTCCTTAAGAAAGGGGACCAGGTAAGTGAACATGGCATTTGAGGGGATTTTCCTCGCCCTGATTGTGCACGAGTTCGAAAGGTTGAGGTGCGCCCATGCGGCGTGCGGAATACGACGATGTGAGTAGGAATTTGACAAAAGCGAGGCGCCGAAGAGGCGCGGTGCTACTCCTTGGGAGCCTCCAGTTTTTCTCCAATCAGGATGGGGCGTTCGCTCTGCTGGGCATCACTTGATCCATGGAATACGGGGATCATCCCGAACGGACGTGCGGAATAGTCCTCTGTGAGGGCTTTGGCTATCGGATTATTGCAAGCGTTGCGGTGCAGCTCGACGTCCTTCGGCACGCTGCCGTCGTGGTTTGTTGCCACGGTCTTATCGAATGGTTATGGTAACCGGCGAGACTCACTGTAGTTCCTACGGTCAAAGTAACGGGAACTGCGTCACCCGGAAGAATACCCATTGGGACGGTTGCATTTACCTGATACAGGCCCGCGAAGGTTGGTGCCAAACCGGAGAATGTGACAGCGGCGTTGAATCCATCAATGGATACCGTCACGGGAGTAACCGTTTGCGAAGGTGTATCTGCCGGTGCGGGTAGGCCTTCTGGTACCGGGGGATTCACGGCGCCGAGTCCGGTGCAGTAGATCGACACAACGTCACCGGCGCGGAAGGGTGCTCCCGGTTGTGCCAAGACGGCAGTGACAGCATTGGTGACCTCGCCCGGCCCGGTTCCACCCTGGCTGAGTGTAAAAATGGATGGTTGATGTGCTGTCACCCGAATGGTCTGACCGATGGAAGTGCGACCGTTACGCCGCCGTCTCGCGTGGCCGCTACGACGCCCAAATCTATACCAACCAGGCCGACAAGCTTGGCGACGAACTCAGTCGAGAAGTGTCAAAACAATCAGCCATCACCTCAGGTCAAAGCATGACGAAGCTCCCGACGCGGAGCAGAACCCAACAGAGGAAATCTCACACGGAATGGAACGCTGAAAGCGAGCTATCCCTTTGGCTAACAACTAGTGCCCTGCCGCCCTCTTGGCTGAGTTCCCCTTTCCCTTAATCGCCAGAGCAAAACCCAATTCCAACGCGGTTTGGGACGTCAATGATATTGTTTGGGCTGAATCCTTACTCGCACGCGGACCGCCGCTTTGCCGCTCCGCTCAAATTCGAATTCATACTCGCCTAGAAAGCCCGGCCCAACATTCCAGTAAAAAGTTCCAGCCGTAAGACTGGAACCAACTGGCAACGCTAGACGGACACCATTCACCAACAAATGCCCCGACGTTGTCCCTACGCTCAGTTCGATACGATCGAGTTCCTCGATTCGGATCAAATATTCGCCGTTCTGGTTTTGCGTAAGTCTTTGCACGTCGCGATTGGTATCAAAGCCACGCCTAAGCACCACGACTTGATCGCTACCAGAATCGACAAACCCCTCGGATGCTGGCGCATTGCTCGCTCCAGTATTTGCGACCGTGAAATACCGGCTCCCGATCCCGTCGCCGCGCCCCACATTGTCGGATACACTCCAAGCTATGGTGTGGACCCCATTCGCGAGCGTGGTCGTGTCCAGATAGAAAAAGCCCACCGCGCCGTTGCTGTTTGCCAGGCCTCGGAACAAACTAGCAATGTCACTGCGGTACTGGTTATAGGTCGGATGCCCGACCGGGACGCCATCCACGAACACGTTGATCGTGGAGCCGTCCATGCGGATGACGTAAGGATTCTGCGTCAGCGCCCAGCCGAAATTCACATAGGCATTGCCCGCCACTGTGCCTCCTTGCGCGGGCGTATCGATGGTCCCGAACGGCTTGGTGGCATGCGCGTTGTCTACGGTAATCGTGTGAGTGCCCAGATCCAAGGTCTGGCCCGTTAGATTAGTTACGATGGCGTGCAGCCTGTAGGTTCCGTTGCCCGAGGCGCCCGATCCGCTGGCGTTAGGCAAGAAGTTGGTAAGCAGCATGTAGCCCCATCCGGCGGTATAGTTCAACGGCGCGTTTGGATAGGCGGCCTGCACGTCGGGCCGCGCACCCGCCACAAAAACGGCATTGCCGATGAACACCAGCCCGTTGCTAGCGTTCGCTTCACCAGCTACCGGCTCACGCCAGATCCCCACGTTGCTCACTTCAATGTTGTCCAGTGCCCAGCCGGTGACCGGAATTGCACCGGCTATGCCGGTGATGTTGGTCGCAGGCGTATCGAAGCTGCCGTATGGATTTCCGGGCGTTACGGTGACGACGTTTACCTGAACGTGCTGCGGCGAGTTCGCCGCGCCCGGGGCTGTGAGGGTGATAACGCCATTAGATCCAGGCGCGGCCATGATCTGAAGCTGTGCGCTGCCCATTCCCGAGGACGGGCTGACGGTGATGTTCGAGGTGTTCGAGGATGCCGTCCAGGCGACTGCAGCAGCCGGGCTGAAACTGAGCGCGATGAGTTGCGGTCCGGTAATCTGTTGACCGGTCGTGCCGAAGCGAAGTGTGCTGGCGTTCAATGACAACGTCGCGGCAGCAGCGCCGGCTTGATTGACAGTGAACATTTGGCCTGCGATGGTGATGGTCCCCGACCGGGCCGTGCCGACATCGGCTGCCACGGTAAAGCCTGCAGTACCGTCCCCAGTCCCCGTTGCGGAGGTGGCGATCCACGATACATTTGAAATCGCCGTCCAAGGACAGTTCAAGGCAGACGCACTGACGGCCACGCTGCTATTCGCTCCGGCCGAACTCACCGAGGTGATGGTGGATCCTAACCCGAACGTGCAAACCGTGGCATTGAACATCGCCGTATAAGTGACGGCTGAAGCTGTCGCGGTCACGTTATGGCTGAGCGCGCCGCCATCGCTCCAACCCGTAAACGTATAGGGCGCGTTACCCAAAAGTTGAGCTGCCGGTACGGCAATAGTGTGCATAGAACCCGGAATCCATCCGTAGGTTTGCGGTGCAACCACGCCAACGCCATCCACCACGATATTCAACCCAGAAGGGCTGGTCGCCACTGTTACGGCGGTCGCGGGTGTCAAGGACCGAATTCGACCGTTGACAATGTCATCGACCAGAATTCGGCCGGCAGAATCGACCGCGACCCCCTGTGGTGCGCCGAATTGTGTCGCCGTTGCCAGCATTCCATCACCGTTGAATCCCCGTACGCCCGTACCCGCGATAGTGGTGAGAGTTGGAGTGCTACCGTTGACGGTGACGCGCTGGATGATATTGTTTGAAGAATCAGAGACGAGCAAACTTCCGTCCAGGTCGATCGCGAGTCCGTTAGCGAAGGTAAAACCACTTGCAATAATCGAAGCGGCGCCGCCATCCGCGGGGACTTTCTTGAGCACTCCACCTGAGGTGTCCACGAAATAGACGAAGGTTCCCGCTCGGTCCACCGTGAGCGCGCTGACCCCTCCGATCGGATTCGAGGAACCCGACCCCGCAAGCGTTGTAAGTGCGTGACTATTTACCGCTACTTTCACCACGAGCTCGTAGTCTGCGCCATAATACAGGTTCCCCGTACCGTCTACGGCGAGTTGCCGGATGCAGCAAGGACCAGGGGCTGGGAGCGCTGTGGAGAGGAATCCGGCAGAGATCTTTTTGAGCGCTCCATTCTGCGCGAAGTAAATCGTTCCCATGAAGTCGAGGGCGACTCCAAACGGCTGGATACTCGCTTGCAAAGCTGGCGTTCCATCGGGGGACGGGGGGTAGCCACCGTTGCCGGCCACGGTGCTGACAATTCCTCTCGTAGCGTCTACTTTTCGAATGCGAGTCTGGTCCGAGAAGTATAGATTGCTGTTAGCATCGAGAGTAATGTAATGTGGTACTCCCATCAACTGAGCGGTGCCACCCGGATAGTTGTCACCGCCGTAGTTGCTCAGTCCGTTGCCCGCGATGGTATTGATGACTCCGTTGGATACTTCGCGAATCCGAAAGTTGCTGAGGTCGAAGAGAACGAATTTGCCATTGGGTTGCACCGCTACCAATTCCGGTTGGTTGAGTTCGGCTACTGTGGCGCTTCCGCCGTCTCCGCTGAACCCAGCCTGTCCATTACCGGCCACTACGGTAAAGCTCTGTCCGCCTGGCGCGTAGCGCAAGACCTGGTTGGTGTTTGAGTCTGGGGCGTAGCCATTGCCGTTCGAGTCGAAACGGACAATCCAGTGGCCACTGTTATACAAACTGGACTGCCCATTGATCACCCGATAGGTCCAGGAATTGCCGCTGCCATTATAGGAACCGACATAAACCGCGCCACTATTATCGACGCCCACGGCGCCAATCGGGCCAGGCGGGACTCCTGCGATAGAGCTGATGGTTCCGTTTGGAGCTATGACATCCACTCCTGGAGCTAGCATACAAACCGGGCAGCCACGGTTTGCCACGTAGAGGTTTCCTTGAGCATCCACTGCCAAGTCACTTGGCGTTTCGCCCGACGGGTAAACCGTCGTGATAATTCCGGTGCTGGCGGCAATTTTGCGGACTTGATCAGAGTCAACGAAGAAAATGTTTCCCGACGCGTCAACGGTGACGGCGCTAGCAGAACCGATCACAGCCTGAGTTGCGGGGCCACCGTCGCCGCCGGAGGTTTGTCCGTTAAAGACCATCCAGTTGCCGGCAACGACAGAAAGATTCCCGGAAGGGTCGACCTTGAAGACGCGGCTGTACTGAGTGAAGTAGACGTTGCCGGCCTGATCCATAGCAAGGCCTGAAATGTTCAGCCCCGCGTTGGTGGCTGGCTCAGGCCCAGGACCTCCGCCGGCAACGGTGTTTACTACATATTGTTGAGCCGCTAACTGCAAAGCCATCGAAGCGAGCAGGAAGATGGACTTGCTGGCCCGGGGGTGGCGGGACACTTTCGTCAACAGCTTCCGCGCAGCTTTGATATTGGGTTTCTCGCGGCGCCTTTGAACTTGCATATGGATAGAATTCGGGCAGTCCGCACGCTAAGTCACTGCTTCTGCCGCCTCCGTTGTTGCATTGCGAAACATCCGCTTATGACGAAGCTTATGGCGACCAGAATCGCCGAAGCCGGCTCTGGAACAGCGCTATTGTATGCGACAGTTCCGTTAAACGTCGTGCCGTGGACCCCCACGTTGAAAGCGTCCCCCGAGTTGAGTCCATATACATGAGAAGGATAGTAAGAGAACTTATAATCCGTCCCGAGCTCGTACGTGATCTGCTGATCCGTATAGCTCAAGATAATGAGTCCGATCGTGTCGCTTCCCGCTGGACCATCGAAGCCTGCACCGAATGACGCCGGATCGTTGGTGAGATCATTCAAATACAGCTGATTCCCGTAATCATTGCCAATGAATCCGGGAAAACCCAGTTGGTCGGAGGAAGGTTGTGGATTGAAACCAGACCCATTTATTTGAATGGTAGGATTGGCTGGACCTACGCTGAAAGTCACTGATGTTATCGTGGCCGCTGGCAGGGTTGGCGTCAAACCGCAAATCAAAATTGCCAGCATTCTCGTCACAAAATAGAACCGCCCCGGCAGTTTTTCAATTTCTTGCATGGGAGCCTCTGGTCTTGAAGTCGAGTGTGTGAGAATTCTACTAAGCATTGTTCCCTCCTACCCTATATTCATCTTCACGCTCATACATCAGCGCGTGACAAACAGACATAAATTACGCATCGAGATCATTGCGCTATCTGGGCCGCGTCCCGGAAGCGCCCGGGTCCATTGTTTTTGCCGAAGCGCTGCCGTAGGGAACTGCTACCCGAGAGTGCGCGGAACGTCTTCTCGATGCGGTCAGCACGCCGTTGCGGGACGCCAGCACCCACGCCTAATGTGCGGGAGGCATCAACTCCGCCACAATGACCGCCTACGCTTGATTGATCGCATTCGAAACCAAGCCATTGCCAACAAGCCAAGACTAAGGACCATGATCTGAGATGGCTCAGGAACCGCCGCCGGTGTTTGGATATTGTTGTAGTCTGTACCGGATGCGGCGGTTACTAGAGCTCCTGTAACGGGATTGCCACTGGCATCCAGTACGCTGAGCCCGTTCACGTAGGCTGTATTCGAGAAATTAGCATACGCGGCACAAGTCGTGTTTCTCGCAGCGTAGCATTGGATGAGCGTGCTCAATGTCAAGCCAGTACTAATCTCTGCAACGCCGCCTAGAGCCGAAAAAGGCACCCATACATTGACATCATTTGTGCCGGGGTTGAGGCCCGTCCCGGACTGAGAAATACCGTTCACTAACGCAGGGCCGTAGACCGAAAGAGACGCTATCCCGTAACTAGCGCCCCCTCCACAAATCGCGGTTGCGGCGTCGCCTGCGCACGTTACGTGGCCGGTACCATCTGCTACAACGGAAAAGTCCAGGTAGCCCGAATGAGTAGCTCCCGTTATGGTGAACTCATCGACAAAACCGGCGCTGCTGTGTGCATTCCCTGCCAAGCCGTAACAGTTTATACCAGGCTGAAGGTCACAGCTTGCGACACCGCTGGACGCAGAATGTAAGAGTCCATATCCTGCGGCCGCGTAAGCGCTCCCGCCGAACGTGACTGTGTTCTCTCCAGACGTTATCGGTGTGGTCCATTCCCCAGTGCACGAAAGGGGCGTGGAGTTAGAGCTGGCTTCGTTGCAGGCGGTGCCCACCAACCTCTGGTCAAGGATATAGACCTGGGAACTAAGTGCGTCAGCTCGCAAAAACGTAATAGTGCCCAGCGCGAGCAGGGCCGCCGCAAAAATCGCCGTTCTCTTTGCAATTCTGCGTTCCATAGGAGCGCTCGCCAAAGTGTTCAAGTGGCCTCCTCGGCGGCGCAGACCTGAAAAACTGCCCGGTAAGCTCGGAAGGCGTAAGCCTGTGAATGCGGGACGTAAACGTAAAGTGGTCATCTCAGTCTCTTTGTATGCGTGTTTCTGCCTGCCGTTTATACCTAAAGGGCTCCAACAAAGCGCCGTCGAATTTGACCAACGGTCACCTTATCCGTAGCGCCTTTAAGAGTCGCCTGCCCGTCATCCACGCATTGCTCCAAACCATAACGCGCAAAAACACGGTATTAGGGGCAAACAATCGGGAAAATCCAAAACAGAGATCAGAGCAGTTAGAATTGATGGTCGGGATATGGCGGACACTCGTGGAGAGGTGAGCCGGTTGCTGGCCGAGGTCAGGCTAGGTCGAAGCGATGCCCTTGACCGGCTGATGCCGTTGGTTTACCGGGAATTGCGCCGCATCGCCAACCATCAAATGCGGGGCGAGCGCGCA
>Ga0073928_10010570_pt1 | contig 10960 bp, 21 predicted proteins | sample PaiPotPPA55metaG_FD_76969 | JGI IMG/M metagenome (GOLD analysis project Ga0073928, IMG submission 76969) | Iron sulfur acid spring bacterial and archeal communities from Banff, Canada, to study Microbial Dark Matter (Phase II) - Paint Pots PPA... ...
CATTACCTTGCGGCCCATCACGCGTTTCGCGTACTGCACCGGTATGCGCCGCTGGCCGCCTTCCATAAACACGATAAAAGCGACCACCGCTAACATCAGAGCTATAAGCCCGAGGAGCGCGATGGGCGTGAAGGAGCCCCACTGCTGCGTCTTAGCTTTTTCCCACAAGTCGCCGACCGCGCGAGGCAGTCCCACCACGATACCGGCAAAAATGATCAGCGACATCCCGTTGCCGATTCCGCGGTCGCTGATCTGCTCTCCGAGCCACATGATAAACGCGGAGCCGGTGGTTAGCGTGAGCATGGTCATCAGGATGAAACGCGGTCCTGGGTGATAAACCAAAGCTTGACCCGCCAGGTTCTGGCGTGTGAGAGTTTCCGCAATCGTGAATGACTGGAAGGCGCTTAGAACAATCGTCAAATAGCGCGTGTACTGCGTAATCTTGCGCCGGCCAAGTTCACCCTCTTTTTGTAAACGCTCGAGATAAGGCCAAACGACCACCATTAGCTGCAAAATAATGGAAGCGGTGATGTAGGGCATGATGCCTAGGGCGAAAATCGTCAAACGACGCAGGTTGCCGCCACTGAAAAGATCGAAGATTCCAAGCACCGAACCCTTACTCTGTTCGAATAGTTGCTGCAGCAAGGCAGTATTGATTCCGGGAGTCGGAATAAAAGCGCCCAGGCGGTACACCCCCAGCAATGCCAGCGTAAACAACACGCGGTTACGCAGGTCTGGCGTGCTGAAAATATTTCGGAACGCCTCAACGAGTTTTCTTAGCGGACTCATTTCAACAGTTCGGTTTTTCCCCCGGCGGCTGCGATTTTCTCTTCCGCCGACTTGCTAAAAGCGTGAGCTTGCACCGTCAATGCGACTTTCAACTCGCCGCTACCCAAAATCTTTAGAGCTTCCCGCTCCACGCGAACGATGCCGCGGCCAAACAGCAACTCCGGAGAAATCGTTTCTCCGGCTTCAAACACGTTCAAGCTCTCCACGTTGACTACCGCATAGGTTTTTCGAAACGGGCTCGAAAAACCGCGTTTCGGCAAGCGCCGGTGCAGCGGCATCTGGCCGCCTTCAAATCCCGCGCGCCGAGAGTAACCGCGGCGGGACTGTTGGCCTTTGTTGCCCGCGCCGGAAGTCTTGCCCATTTTCGATCCCATGCCGCGTCCCACGCGCACCTTGCGATGACGCGAGCCACGGGGCGGCTTCAAATTCGAAAGTGCCGGTTTAATGGCCATCACTATTCCTCAATCCTAACCAGGTGGTGAACCTTCGCGATCATGCCGCGAATGGACGATGTGTCGGGATGCTCCACCACTTGTTGCATCCGGCGAAAGCCAAGGCCCCGGATGGTTTGCCTCATGCCCCGCGGGCAGCCGATAAAACTCACCACCCACTTGATCTTTAGGGTCGAAGATTTCTTGTCTGACTTGCTATCGGTCTTTTTCTTGGTCGGTGTCATAATCTTTTTGACGAGTCTTTATACCGAAACTGGCTCTTCCGCCCCTCTTCCGCGGCCTTCGGCCACCTTCGCAGCGTCCTTCAAGTGCAAAAGCGCATCAAATGTCGCCTTGATCACGTTGTGAGGATTCGAAGTGCCCAGAGATTTCGTCAACACGTTCTGAATTCCGGCAACCTCCATCACGGCACGTACCGGACCGCCTGCAATCACGCCCGTTCCTTCCGGCGCAGGCTTTAATAGAACTTGGCCGGAGCCGTAACTTCCCAGAACCTGGTGTGGAATGGTGGTCCCTTTTAGATTCAGCTTGACCATATTCTTCTTCGCGGCTTCGATCGCTTTGCGAATGGCCATGGGAACCTCGCGGGCCTTGCCCATACCGAAGCCGGCGTGCCCGCCTTGATCACCCACCACTACCAGGGCCGAGAAGCTAAGGTTCTTGCCACCCTTGACAACTTTCGTGCAGCGATTGATTGAGACGACTTGATCTTTAAGGTTCGCCTGGTTGGTTTCCACCGGCCGGCGAACTGACAGCGTATCTTTGAGCTCTTGTTTCGGCATAATTGTTAGAACTTCAGGCCCGCCTCCCGGGCCGCTTCGGCAAGCGCTTTCACGCGGCCGTGATATTGATAGCCGCCGCGATCGTAAACAACTTTCTCGATTCCCTTGTCGCGCGCGCGTTCGGCAATTGCTTTTCCCACGATTTTTGCGGCAGCGATATTTCCGCCGCCCTTGATCGACTTCTTCACTTCGCCATCGAGCGAACTGGCCGAAGCCAGCGTTCTGCCGCTCTGATCGTCCACAACCTGCGCGCGAATGTGCTTGGACGAACGATGCACGCAAAGGCGTGGCCGCTCAGACGTTCCCGACAGGGTCTGTCGCGTGCGCACGTGAATTCTTCGCCGATGCGCTTCCCGCGATAATCTTCGGACTGGTGCTGCCACGTTTGTTCTCCTCTTAGCTTAAGCCGCCGACTTGGCGCCAGCCTTGCCGGCTTTCTTCTTCAACCGCTCGCCAGTAATACGAATGCCCTTCTGTTTGTACGGATCGGGCGGACGCAACGCACGGAGATTCGCCGCCACTTGCCCCACCTGGTTCTTATCCGCGCCCGAAACGGACATATGTGTCTGCTTTTCAATCGCAATGACGATGCCTTCAGGGATCGGGAACTCTATTGGATGCGAGTACCCTAGCGCCAGCACCACATTCTTGCCTTTCACTTCGGCGCGATATCCCACGCCCACGATATCGAGGTCTTTCTTAAAGCCAGTCGTGACGCCCGTTACCGCGTTAGCAACTAAAGCTCGCGCAAGTCCGTGCAACGCGCGATGCTGCTCGGAGTCGCGCTTGGCAACGAGCGTTCCGTCCTTTTGTTCGAACGTGATGCCACCCGGCACCGGCACGTGCATCTTGCCCTTGGGACCTTGGACGTCAACCGCGCCATCCTTGATTTGGATCTTTACTCCCGACGGCACCGGAATTATTTTGTTTCCAATTCGCGACATAGCTCTCTCGAATCCTTGTGATTACCGATTTCTTACCAAACTTCTACCAACCCTCTACCAGACCTCGCACATCAATTCGCCGCCAACGCCTGCCTTGCGCGCTGATTGACCAGTCATCAGCCCGCGCGGGGTGGACAATATCGATATACCCATCCCGCCAACCACGGGGCGAATCCCGGTCTTTGCAATATAGCGTCGCGAACCGGGCCTCGAAATGCGCTTAAGGTCCGTGATCACCGGACGACGGTCCGGGGTATAACGCAAAAAGCATCGCAGCGTCTTCTTGCCCTTCTGCTCTTCCACTACTTTGAAATTCGCCAGATAGCCTTCTTCTTTCAAAATGCGTGCAAACTCTATTTTCAGCTTCGAAGACGGCATATCCACGCGCGAGTGCTTCGCGCTGGAAGCGTTTCGAATCCGTGTCAACAAATCAGCGATGGGATCAGTGGTCATTCTTCCTTCCTTACCAACTTGCCTTCACCACGCCGGGAATTTCTCCCTTGAGCGCGTGGCCGCGGAAACAGATGCGGCACAATTCAAACTTGCGCAGAAAACCGCGCGGGCGTCCGCAGATGCGGCAACGGTTCCGCCTGCGGATCTTGAATTTCAACTTCCGCTTCATCTTTGCGAACTGACTGGTACGCGCCATGCTTCTTTGGTCTCCTTAAGCCCTGAACGGAACGCCGAGCAGCTTCAGCAGCTCGCGCCCTTCTTCGTCGTTTCGTGCCGTAGTAGTGATAGTGACGTTCATGCCCTTGATTTTGTCCACCCGGGTGTAATCGATCTCCGGGAAGACCAGTTGGTCTTTGATGCCAATGGTGTAATTGCCGCGGCCGTCAAACGAGTTCGGCGCCAACCCCTTAAAGTCGCGAACGCGGGGCAGAACGATCGCGGATAGCCGGTCGAGAAACTCGTACATCCGCTCGCCACGCAACGTAACCATGCAACCGATGGGCATGCCTTTGCGAATCTTGAAATTCGCGATGGACTTCTTCGCTCGGGTAATCACCGGCTTCTGACCGGCAATTTGTCCGAGCTCAGCCACTGCAGTGTCGAGCAACTTAACATTCGCGCTGGCTTCGCCCATCCCGATGTTTACCGTTACCTTCGAAACACGAGGGACGGCCATCGTGTTCTTATACCCGAAGCGCTTGGACAGCGCCGGGATCGCCTCTTTACGATACTTTTCATGCAGACGCGTAATCATTTCTTTCTCGGCCTCTAGCTCTCAAAAGTCGTGTCGCAGCGGCGGCAAGCCCGTACTTTGGTGCCGTCCGGCAACGTGGTGTGCCCTATACGAGTATGTTTGCCGCAACCGGGGCAGACCAGCATCACGTTAGAAACGTGAATAGGGCCTTCCCTTTCCAAAATGCCGCCCTTAATGTTCTTCGACGGATTCGGGCGCGTGTGCCGCTTGATAATGTTGGCGTGCTCCACCGTCACCGTGCTCTTCCACAGATTCACGGAGAGCACTTTTCCGCTTTTACCTTTTGAACGGCCCGCCATCACTTTCACCACATCGCCGTGACGAATGCCGTGCGCTGCCGGTTTTTCTTTGGGTTCTCTCATCGCTACCACACTTCCGGAGCCAGCGAGATAATCTTGGTAAACTTCTTATCGCGCAGCTCGCGGGCTACTGGCCCGAAAACGCGCGTACCGATCGGCTCGCCCGCATCGTTGATTAGCACTGCAGCGTTGTCGTCAAACCGGATGTAAGTGCCATCCCTTCGCCGCTGCTCTTTCCTGGTGCGCACGACCACTGCACGCACTACCTTGCCCTTCTTAACCTGGCTGTCCGGGGTCGCTTCTTTCACAGCGGCGGTAATAACGTCGCCAAGGCCGGCCACCAATCCCGCATCCCCGCCCACGGGGAGAATGCATGTCAACTGGCGCGCGCCGGAATTGTCGGCCACCGTCAGCCATGTCCGCATCTGAACCATGATCTTGCTCCCTCACTTCACTTCTATATAGGCGCTTAAGCGCGCGTTGATTTCGCGATCACTTCTTGTAGCCGCCAACGCTTCAATTTCGAAAGCGGCCGAGTGGACACAATCCGTACCGTATCGCCGACTCGCGCTTCACCCGTTTCATCGTGCGCATAATACTTCTTCGAATGCCGCACAACTCGTTGGTAGAGCGGATGCTGAACCGCTCGTATGACCTTCACCACAATCGTTTTCTGCATCTTCGCGCTGGTAACCACACCCGTAAGTTCTTGGCGCACTCCACGTACATGGGCGCCCTCTTGAACGGCCGCTGCTCCAGCTTGTGTTTCGTTAGCCATTACGCTTTCCTCAATTCGGTTTCGCGCAGCAGAGTCTTGACCCGCGCCAAATCCCGCTTCGCTTCACGCAGTTTCTTCAATCCTTCCGATTGGCCGGTTGAAAGCTGAAATCGCAGGCGAAAAATCTGCTCGGCCAGCTCCTGCTGCTGGACTTCGAGTTCACCGTGATTCATCTCACGCAATTTCTGAGTACGCGCCGCCATTACAGTTCCTCCGCCCGGCTTACAAACTTCGTTCGGATGGGAAGCTTGTGGGACGCGAGCGCCATCGCTTCCGTAGCCGCTGCAAGATCCACTCCGGCCATCTCAAACATCACTCGGCCCGGCTTCACAACCGCCACCCAATGCTCCGGTGGCCCTTTGCCCTTACCCATTCGAGTTTCCGCCGGCTTCTTGGTGAAAGGCTTGTCCGGAAAGATGCGAATCCAGAGTTTTCCGCCGCGCTTGATGAAGCGGGTAATCGCTACGCGCGCCGCTTCGATTTGCCGGTCGGTAATCCAAGCCGGCTCCATCGCTTTCAATCCGTATTCTCCGAACGCGAGCGCGCCTCCGCGCCACGCCTTTCCGCTACGCCGGCCGCGTTGCTGCTTGCGGTACTTAACTTTTTTCGGCATCAACATGGTATTTAGCCCGTTTCCTTAACTTCTAAACTTGTCACTAGACTTCGCTGGTTGTCCCAGTTTTTCCGCCTTTTTGCGGAATCTTCTCACCTTGGTAAATCCAGCACTTCACACCAATCACGCCGTAGGTCGTGTGCGCTTCCGCCGTGCCAAAATCGATGTCCGCGCGCAATGTCTGCAACGGCAACCGGCCTTGCAAGTACCACTCTTTTCGCGCGATTTCGGCGCCGTTCAACCGGCCCGCCACGCGTACTTTGATGCCTTTGCAGCCGAAACGGAGCGCGGAATCTACCGCTTTGCGCATCGCTCGCCTGAACGCCACGCGCTTTTCAAGCTGCAGCGCGATCGATTCGGCCACTAGCTGCGCGTCAAGCTCGGGGCGATGCACTTCCTGAATGTCGATGTGCACTTCGCGCTTGGTGCGCTTTTGCACTTCGCTCTTCAGCTTGTCAATTTCCGAGCCTTTGCGCCCGATGATGATTCCGGGACGCGCAGTATAAATTCGCACCACCAATTTGTTTGCCGCGCGTTCCACGTCAATACCGCTGATGCCGGCTGACTTCAGACGATCCTTCAGCGTCTTGCGGAGCTGGATGTCTTCATACAGCAAGTCGGCATAGTCGCGCTTGGCGAACCAGCGTGACTTCCAGACTTTGTTGTAGCCCAGACGAAAACCGTACGGATGTGTTTTCTGTCCCAAACGATCCTCCTACTTCTTCTTTTTTGGTTTCTGCTGCTGCTTGGAACGTTGCTCGAAAGCTTTGCGAGCTTTGCGAACTGCTCCGCGCACGCCCTTGGAAGCTTGCGCTTCTTCGGCGGCTGCCGCCACACGGTCCGCTGCGGCGCGATGGTGCTCGGCTACCTCCACCACGATATGCGCAGTCCGCTTCTGATAGCGGAATCCGCGGCCCATCGGCGCGGGACGCATACGCTTCCAGCGCGGTCCTTCGTTCACATAGCAACGCGTTACGAATAGCGCGTCCACGTCCAGCGATTCACCCGAATCTTCCGCCTTGCGCTCTGCATTCGCGATTGCGCTTCGCAACGTTTTCTCAATTTCTTTCGCCACACGCTTTTTCGTAAATCGCAGCGTGTGCAACGCTTCTTCAGCGCGATGTCCGCGGATCAAATCGATCACCAGCCGCGCCTTTTGCGGCGAGACGCGGATGTATCTTGCCTTCGCTACTCCCTCAATTTGCGTCGAAGCTTGAATCGCAGTTGCCATCATTTATGCCTTTGGCGCCGCGCCGCCAGTAGCGGCTCCTGCAGCGGGCGCACCCGCCGGAGCGGACGCTGCTGCGGCCCTTTCGAGCGCCGCTTTTACGGCGTGACCTTTGAAAGTACGCGTCGGCGAAAATTCACCGAGTTTGTGTCCTACCATCTGCTCGGTGATATACACCGGAATAAATTTCTTGCCATTGTGAACGGCGATGGTGTGGCCGATCATGTCCGGCAAAATCGTCGACCGGCGCGACCACGTCTTCAAAACCTTCTTTTCGTTTCGGGTGTTCAACGCTTCCACCTTAACGCGCAGATGGTCGTCGATGAACGGTCCCTTCTTTAGCGAGCGCGGCATCGGGTTACTATTCCTCCACACGGCGCAGCTTAATCCACTGCGCACGGCGCATTTTCTTGAATCCACGCACCGGGCCGGAAACACGGTGCGAAAGCGGGCAGAAGGGGCACACGAAACGGGTCCCTTGTGCGTTTGGAATCTTTTCCACAATCACCGCCCAACCTGTCTTGCACAACCGCAACTGCACTTGCGGGGCGGGCATCAGCTTCGAAACGGCTTTTACTACCGGCTTCGCTGCACGCCGCGCGATAGATTTGCGCGCACGTGCCGGGCGCCGTGCTGTTCGCCTTGTTGAACGTCGACTTGCTCGAGTGGCTGTCATAAAGTTGCTCTCTGTTGTTTGCCGCGCCAGGTTCATTTCTGTCAGACCCGGCTTACGGATTGCGTCGCTGTTCGATCATCCTGCTGCTCTTGCGCTTCTTTCGCGTCTTCGCGCCAAGGGTCGGAAAACCCCAAGGAGTCTGTGGATGGTTTCCCTTCACGCGCCCTTCACCGCCACCGTGCGGGTGATCTACCGGGTTCATCGCCACGCCGCGAACCGTAGGACGTTTCCCATGCCACCGCGTGCGGCCGGCCTTTCCGTAGGTCACATTCTCGTGATCCAGATTTCCGAGTTGGCCGATAGTGGCCATACATTCCACGCTGAATCGCCGCACTTCTCCGGACGGCAACTTCACCAGCGCGAGATCGCCTTCTTTGCTCAGAAGCTGCGCTGCCCCGCCGGCGGCGCGAACAACCTGGCCGCCCTTACCCGGAAAAAGTTCCAGATTGTGAACCATCGTGCCCGGCGGAATGTGCCGGAACTTCATTGCGTTGCCGGGAAGAATGTCGGCGCCTTCGCCGTTCTGTACCGTCATCCCAACTTCCAGGCCAACAGGCTGCAAAATGTAACGCTTCTCGCCATCCGCGTAATGCAACAGAGCAATTCGCGATGAGCGGTTTGGGTCGTACTCAATCGAAGCAACTTTCGCCGGAATGCCCGTCTTATCACGTCGGAAATCGATGTTGCGATATTTCCGCGCATGTCCGCCACCGCGGTGCCAGGAAGTGATTTCACCCTGAGCATTGCGGCCGCCGGTGCGCTTCTTCGATTCGACCAACGATTTTTCCGGCGTTTGCTTGGTTATCTCGCCCTTGTCGAGCATGGTGAGAAAACGTCTTGCCGGTGTGTATGGTTTAAATGTTTTTAATGGCATTGCTTCCTCTTGCTTATTCCAAAACGCTTCCGATCAAAAAGCATCCGAACTAAATGTTATCCGCGTACTCGATCATTTTTTCGCCTTCCGCCAACCGCACGTATGCTTTCTTCCAGTCGCTGCGGAAACCCTCGGCGCGCCCGCGGCGGCGAAACTTCCCGTGAAAATTTGCCGTGCGAACGTGATCCACTTTCACTTTAAAAACGCGCTGCACTGCTTCCTTGATTTCCGTCTTGGTGGCGTCTGAGGCCACTTCGAATACCACCGTGTGTTGAGTTTCCTTCACACCAAGACCCTTCTCGGTGATGATGGGCCGCTTGATAACTTGATAAAGCCTGGTATCCATCGCCTATTCCTTTTTCGCCTTGGGCTTGGACTTTGCTTTCGGCTTTTCGTTCTTTGCAGCTGCATGTTTCTTGGCGGCTTTCGGAGCAGCTTCCGCTTTCGAATGCGCTTTCGCGGCCGGTTTGGCGTGCTCGCTCTTTTCAGCGGCGTGTTTTGTCGACGGCGCCGGCTGAATCTGAATCGGCTCTTCCTGTTCCTGCGGATTCGGGGAAAGCGCCCGGCTCAACTTCACCGCTGCTTCGCGCGACATCATCAAATGATCGTGCAGCAGCAAATCGTATGCTTCCAGACCATTCGTCGGCACAAGCGTCAATCCATCGATATTCCGGCTTGCCCGCTCCAGATTCACATTCGAACTGTTGTCCACCAGCAGGATCGATGGCGTATCTTTTTCGAGCTTGGTGAGCGCCTGACGAAACGGCTTCGTCTTGTGCGTATCCAGCTCCCACGCATCCACAATCGTAATTTTCTGCTCGGCTAATTTTGAAGACAACGCCGAACGCAACGCGCCAATAATCATTTTCTTCGGCAGCGCATAGGAATAGCTGCGCGGTGTTGGCCCGTGCACGGTGCCGCCGTGGCGCCATAGAGGTGATCGAATCGAGCCAACGCGAGCGCGGCCGGTTCCTTTCTGCTTCCAAAGCTTCCTGCCCGAGCCGCTCACTTCGCTCTTATCTTTCGTCTTGTGCGTTCCAGCGTGGCTGCTCGCGAGGTGGTGACGCACCGCTTCGTGCAGCAAGTGTGCATTCACTTTCACGCCAAACACATCGTCGGCCAAATCAATTGTGCCGACTTTCTTGCCTTCAAGATTTTTTACGTCCGCAACAGGCATCGTCGTCTCTCTACAGGGCCGCTTTGGCCTTGCGAATGAAAATGTATCTGCCGGCCGGCCCGGGAACTGCGCCACAAACCAGCAGCAAGTTCTCTTCTGAATCGATTTTTATCACGCGCAAATTCTTGGAGGTCTTGCGTTCGTGCCCCATATGTCCCGGAAAATGCTGGCCCGGCCATACGCGTGAAGGGAACGAGCTCGCTCCGATACCGCCTGGAGCGCGATGAAACATAGAACCGTGCGAAGCGTCGCCGCCGCGGAAGTGCCAGCGTTTCACGCCGCCCTGAAACCCTTTGCCCTTGCTGACTCCGGTAACATCCACAAACTCGCCGATCTTGAAGCTATCTACCAGTACGCGGTCACCGGGCTTGGCTTCGTCCTTCGAATCGTCGATGCGAAATTCGCCAAGATATCGCAATGGAGCCACGCCAGCCTTTTTGAAATGGCCAGTCAGTGCCTTGTTCACACGTTGCGGCTTGATGAATTCCACCAACCCCAATTGCACCGCGTCGTATCCGTCTTTGTCTTTGGTCCGTCGCTGAACCACAACGCACGGGCCGGCTTGCAGCACGGTGCAAGGAACCGCGGCGCCGTCTTCGGCAAACACTTGCGTCATCCCTAGTTTTATTCCGAGTATTCCGTTAACGGCCATTTCGTTCGCTCTTTCCTTCGCGTTTTATTTCGCGCCAGCTACTTGCCTACGTGTTCCCGCCCAAAAGCCTTGATCTCAACATCTACGCCCGGCGGCAAGTCGAGTTTCATTAGCGCGTCCACCGTATCCGGAGTCGGATCGAGGATGTCGATCAGCCGCTTGTGCGTGCGCATTTCAAATTGCTCGCGCGATTTCTTGTCCACGTGCGGCGACCGCAAAACCGTCCAACGATTAATAACGGTGGGCAGCGGAATCGGGCCTGCCACATCTGCCCCCGTCCGCTTCGCGGTTTCAACGATTTCCCGCGTGGATTGATCGAGAATGCGGTGATCGTACGCTTTCAAACGAATTCGAATTTTCTCTCCGTTTGGCATGTTTACTCGATGATCTCGGCAACCGCGCCGGCTCCCACCGTGTGGCCGCCTTCGCGTATCGCGAAGCGCAACCCTTTCTCCAGCGCTACCGGCGTGATCAGCGTGATCTCTGCCG
>Ga0073928_10010571_pt1 | contig 10960 bp, 10 predicted proteins | sample PaiPotPPA55metaG_FD_76969 | JGI IMG/M metagenome (GOLD analysis project Ga0073928, IMG submission 76969) | Iron sulfur acid spring bacterial and archeal communities from Banff, Canada, to study Microbial Dark Matter (Phase II) - Paint Pots PPA... ...
CATCGCGATATCAAGCCTGAAAACATCATGGTTCGCGACGATGGCTACGTGAAGATCCTGGATTTTGGTTTAGCGCGTGTTTTGCCGATCAGCACCGATGATACAGCCGCCGAAACACAGGTCACCAATCCGGGTACATTACTCGGCACCATCCGCTACATGTCTCCGGAGCAGGCGAGGAGCGAACAAGTCGACGCCGCGACTGACGTTTTTTCTCTCGGCTTGCTCTTGTACGAGCTCTCAACGGGAAAACATCCTTTCCACGCCGAGTCGCAACTGGAAACGCTACACGCCATCCTTTCACAGCGGCCCATCCCGCTTTCGCACCACAGGACGGGAATTCCGGTGGCGCTTGAGACTGTTATCCTCCGAATGCTGGAGAAAGATCCGCGGCTGCGTCCTACCGCCGCGGACGTGCACGCAACCCTGACTGAGCTCGCGGCAAAATCGTCGCCCTCAACGGCAGTCGACACCGTCATTATGTCGCCGCGCCGTTTCGTAGGGCGTGAGAAACAGATTGCGGAGTTGCGCGACGCCTTCGATGCGGCTGCTGGAGGCCGCGGACTCATGGTGTGCCTGGCCGGCGAGCCGGGGCTCGGCAAGACCACTCTGATCGAGGACTTCTTCTCCGATTTATCGGCGCGCGGTCTCGCCTCGAACATCGCGCGGGGACGTTGTTCGGAGCGTCTGGCTGGCAGCGAAGCCTACCTTCCGATTTTAGAAGCGCTGGAAAGCCTGTTCCATAGCAACTCCGCCGACCCGCCCGCGCGCATCATGAAGCTGATGGCGCCGACCTGGTACGTGCAAATCGCTCCGCTCACCGGCGACGACTCTTCGCGCGAACGCACCATCGCGGATACCAAAACCGCATCGCAGGAACGCATGAAGCGGGAACTGGTGGCATTCCTGCAGGAGATCTCCCGATTTGAACCGCTGGTTCTCTTCTTCGACTTCCTGCACTGGGCCGATAGCTCCACGGTCGGTTTGCTGTCCTACCTTGGCGCCAGGCTTAGCTCCATGCGCCTGCTGGTTATTGCCGCCTATCGCACCTCTGAACTGCTTGCCTCTAACCATCCGTTCGTGCAGGTCAAGCTCGAAATGCAGAGCCACGGCCTGTGCCGCGAAATTCCGCTCGGCTTTTTAACGCGCGAAGATGTCGACGCCTATCTTGCGCTCGAATTCCCCGAGAATCAATTTCCCGCCGACCTGGCCGCGATGATCCACGCGAAAACCGAAGGCAACGCGTTGTTCATGGCTGACATGGTGCGTTATCTGCGGGCGCGTGGTGTAATTGCCGACCAACAAGGCGCCTGGAGGCTCGTCGAATCCCTTCCCAATATTCAAAGCGATCTGCCAGAATCGGTGCGGAGCATGATTCAGCGTAAGATCGATCGGCTTAGCGATCTCGACCGGCGCCTGTTGATGGCCGCGAGCGTTCAAGGCCACGAGTTCGACTCCACTGTCGTTGCGAAGGTGCTGGGACTTGAGGCGGCAGAGGTGGAAGAGCGGCTCGAGACCCTCGACCGCGTTCACGCTTTCGTGCGCGTTGTCGGCGAGCGGGAACTTCCCGATTCAACCCTTACACTGCGGTGCGCCTTCGTTCACACGCTATATCAAAACACACTGTACTCTGCGGTCACCGCGACGCGTAGGGTTTCTTTGAGTGGCGCTGTAGCCCAGACATTGCTCGATTGCTACGGTAACCAAAGCGTTGACATTGCCGCTGATCTCGCGTTGCTCTTCGAGGCAGCTCGGGATTTCCCTCGGGCGTGCGAATACTTCATTGCGGCGGCCAGGAATGCAACGGCCGTTTGTGCCAACCAGGAAGCGATCGGACTCCTGCACCGCGCCATCGCCAACACTGAGAAAATACGCGATCCATCTCGCCACGCGTACATTTACGACGCTGCCACGCAACTGGGGAATATATACGACACACTCACCCGCCTGAATGAGTCGGCCGACGCTTTTCATCTCGCAGCGAAAGCGGCAACTGAGATGAACGATCCCGCGGCTCAAGTACAAGCTATGTGTGGAGCTGCCAACGCGTTTTTCCTGTCAAAGCGTATGGAGGAATGCAGGCACGAGATCGCGCGCGCGTACGAGCTTGCCAAGCCGCACAACTTGAGCGACCTGATCGCTGCCGTGGATTCGGTTCACTCCCTGGAACGTCTTTCAGCCGGCGATTTCGAGTCGTCAGTGCGATCGTCCGACCGCGCGCTCGCGGTTCTGCGCCATAAGGAATTATCCGCAGCTACGCTCCCAGGCATGAATTTCCGTGGCGGCCTGCACGCCTGGCGTCTCGAATATAGTGAAGCCGAGAGGATCCTGGACTGGACCATGCAGGCGGCTCGCGACCTGGGCGTGCGTGGCCGCATCCTTCAGAACCTTTTCCTCCAGACCATTTCCTTCGGTCATCAGGGCCGCATTGGCGAGGCGCTCGGGACCATGCAGGAAGCCAGGCGCTTAGCGGAGCTCAATGGTGAGCGCTTTGTTTTGGCGCGCATTCCGAACACGGTTGGGTGGCTGCATCGCGAGCTCTTCGATCTCGAGCGCGCCCTCGAATTCGATCTGGAAGGCGTGCGTCTCTCGCAACAGGTCGACGACAACGAGGCGGAGATCAATTCCCGCATCAACGCCGGTCAGGTCCATCTTCTGCTGGGAGAGCACGACCGTGCGTTCGAGCAGTACCAACACGCCGAATCTTTACTGGATCGTTTCAATTGGTTCACTTGGTTGTTCCGTATCCGGCTCGAAGCGGAGTTTGCGTCTTATTGGTTGGTGCGGGGCGATTTGCAAAAGGCGGAGGCTCACGTCTCGAATTCGCTTGAGATTGCCACACGCTCGCTCTGCCGCAAACACATGGCCTGGGGCTTCAAGATAAAAGCACACATCGCCACACTGGACGATCGCATCGACGATGCCCGCCGCGGTTATGAAGACGCGCTCGGTGTGCTGGCCGAGCATCCTTGCCCGCCCGTCGAATGGCAGATTCGTCAGGCATATGGTGAGTTCTTGTCGCGGTGCACCGGCGAATCCGCCGCGGGGGACGATCAGATCCGCCACGCGCGTTCGGTAGTGAATTCTGTCGCCGGCTCCGTACCTGACGAACGCCTCCGCCAAGCCTTGCTCACGTCACGGCCGGTTCGCGAACTCTGAGGAATGGCAAGTTAATCAAGTCCGGAACGCCCGGCGTCCAGCGAATTAAACCTAATCCTTAGGCACCGTCTCCATGTCCCGCGGAACGCTTTCATCGAGGATGATCTTCATCCGACGCGCAACGTTTCGAGGGGCTGGGTGCTTTTGGCCGCGAAGTCGAGCACAGTCTGAACCTGCTCACGCGTGGCGTTGAAATTCTCAAGCACCTCTTCGAGGGGCGAGGTTTTCAAATTCTCGAAAATCGCCGAGACGGGAACGCGGGTGCCGCGAAACACCCATGCGCCGCCGACCTTGCCGGGGATGCTCTCCACGGCGGGACATTGTGACCAATCGAGGCTTGCCATGCTGTTACCCTCTCCTTTCATCGTAGCGTTTTAGCACGCTTCGACGTCTCAAAACTTACCCTTTGTGAGACATAGCGGCGCGAGAGTGAAACCGGCGGTCTCGAAACGCCTCATTTTGCGAATCTACGTTGCGAATCGCCTTACCGATGGTGTTCAACGCTCTGCCCGCCTTTGCATTCATGGTGTACCGTAAACGCCAAGTGTTCTAGATTGGAGGGTAGGTTCGGCTCCCAATGAACCAGATCTTCGATGACATCGACGCCAGGTTGAAGCTCCTGGAAGACTGGCCATAAGATATAACGTGCCGTGACCAGCCTGTACTTGGCCCGGCGACTCATATACGATATGCGACTATCGTTTGTAATTGTGATGCCTGTTTTGTTATTAACTGGATGTTGGCGGGATAACATAAACGCGGACGCACGACGCCTGGGGGATGTGGACCTAAAACTGAATGGGGCCACGTTTGCCTATCTTAAAGAGAGGCTCGTCCCTCTGGGCATGCATGTTGCTGATATATGCAGCTCTGACGTCCCAGGACACGTTTATATCAATTGCAAAACAGTGTCGTGGGGCACAGGATGGCTCGTAAACGGCCCGTTTCCCGGTGGAAGCAGGCATAGTTTTCCAAGGGTCAATCGGTGAGCAAGTCACACCGTTCGATGTGAGCATAAACAGTAACTTTAAAGGGACATTGTGTGGAAGCCGAATTGAGGAGGTAATGAATTCTAAAATCGCCTGTGGGGATTCCATTACAATATCGGCCCCGGGGACAGGGCGGCGCGATGTCGTCTGGTCGCACTGAGCCGTAGTCCCCCTGTCCTTCTTTGATGCTGAGTAGCGCAACGATCAGAAGCAAGCATATTTTGAAAAGCGAATCGCATCTTGTGTTTCACAAAGGACCCTTTTTGAGACGGAGGACAGCGGAAAAGCTTCGGAAGAACGGCACCCTTTTGTGATCCCCCCGAGGCAACGGGGCCTCCGGGTTAATTAATCCTATGGGTAATGGCTGAGTTGATCCTGTTCATCGTTCCGTCCTGTTTATCCGTATCCTGTTTTGGGGGGCAATTCCCACGCGGGGGCAGGGGCATGATACTCCCCCAGCGGACGGCATAAAGTTACCGGAGGCAGGGGCACAAGTGCCTCTGGGGCATCATTGAAACCACTGCTATTACTGGATAAAGTGTAGTCATGGCCGCGCAAAAAGCTACGACAAACCAGCGCCACCTTCGGCGCAACGAGGAAAAGTGGACCGCTCCCTTGATGGACGCTGGGTGGACGGCCATTCCTTCGATACTTCTCGAAAAACAACATGCCCTCGGGCTGGATCCCGTGGACGTGAACATACTCCTGCAACTCGCCAAACACTGGTGGTACATGGATAAGCTTCCATACCCGGCGAAGACCACGCTGGCTGAGCTTATGAATGTCAATCCAAGTACGGTGAGGAGGCATATTTCGCGGATGGTGGCTGCCGGGTTTATTAAACGAATTCCGCGTTATGACGCTAAGCACCACGGACAAACGTCAAACGCCTACGAGTTCGATGGGCTGATCAAAGCGGCAACACCATTCGCGAAGGAAGCCCTGAATGTACGCGAGGAGCGGCGGATTGAAGACGCCGCCCGCCGAAGCCGTAAAAAGCCAAGGCTCGTTGTAGACAACACGGGCCACGCGGCTGGGAAGAAAGTTTGATCGCAAGGGCGGGGACGCGTAAAACCACCACGCCCTGCGTTTCAAAGAGCGGGGATGCCGACCCTTCCAAAAGGCGGTCGTCCGCCCCTCCAAAAGGTGTAGGGCTGGAAACCCGGCCCTCCCGCTGTTCCATAACATCGTATCGCCTTAGTTAAATCGGGAAGCAACGCGGGGCAGGGAAACGCGGCATTCCCGAGACGGACCCTTTGTGAGACGGGTCTCAACCCGGGCGACGGCTCTCGCGTCCCGAAGCTGCTAAAATTACAGACAACCGCAGGGCAAACCGGCCCCACGGGAAAGGGGGGTTGTTCAAATTCAAATGGAACCCACACGAAGAAAAACGCTTGGCGGCTACAAAGCAAAACCAAAACGAGAGCACAGGGTAAAGCCGCCGCTGGCACTCACTGTGCCGGTAAACAACCCGGCGATTACCCCGCTCGCCCCCACCTACACGCTAACGACTGACGGCCCCGTGAATCTCGGATCGCTGCCGCTTGCGACGTGGACCACCCCGTTAAGCTCGGGGCTGGATTTCCAATTTCAACTTCAGTTGTCCGCCCAAGTGGTTCCTTCGTCAACCACTCAAGCGGACAACCAGATCACGATACGCGCCGACGCCGCCCAAGCTATCGCCAATTGGATTTTAGAAAACCCGGCCCAAGCGCTGCTTTGGGGGGGCGGCCTAGTGATCGGTGTGGGATTACTGGCAAGCTGGCTTGACAATCTCTCACAACCGCAGCGCCGTCGAATATCGCGCTAGGCCCAAAACTCGCGGGCGCGGGGGGACACGGCGGGAGGCTTTTATCCTTTGTGATGAAACAGGCCGAGCGACTGCAAAAGCGCCGTTAGCTTTGTAACTTTGTCGGCCAGACCCGCCAGACCATTAAGACGATCTATGAATTTCCCGATGCTGTTTTGGTCAGGCTTTGAGCGTTGCAACTCCATTTTCAGTTGCTCCACGTCCAACGAAGCATCCTTGCTTTCAGCCGGTGAAGCGACGTGCTGCGCAATCGCCGCTTTGATTTCTTCGAGCGCCTGTAACACTGCGGCGTCGGATTGTGCGTTATGAAAGTGCTGGCTGGAATGATCTGCGGAACCAATGTTTATCCGTGCGCCTTGGCCGGTCATCGTGATGTGCGGCAGGGCTGCACCGTGGCGTCTGTTCCATTCCGACTGGGGCATCATTTCGGCCTCCCAATGCGAAACGCCGCTCATCATCAATGAAGGATCGACCTTCGAAATAATTTTGGGCTCGTCGAACAATTCGCAATGGATTTCGTCGCCCGTCTTTATCCGGTCGTCGATATAAAAGAGGGCCTTCCGCGCAAGGTCACCACCCATTTGCGCTTGCCAGCTTTTTTCTTCCGGCGTCCCACGCGCCCGAACGATGGTGACAAGGGAGTGAGAACCGAAACTCGGCATAGATTTAGTCCTTCTGATGCAATGCAGGACAACGAACTGCGGGATGTGCCCCGCTATTCCGTCTTTGTATTCGACCCGCTGCACTTCGTAATATTCATGTTGTCCGTTCGGCAGATCGCGGATTGCAAAATCGCCTTGCGCGATCACAAGCGAGGTGTCGTGAATCTCGATGCGGTTATTCTCAACCGACGCCTTCAAGGCCGGGGAGATCGAGCCATCGGACTTTTGTATCGTCACCACGGATGTTAGAAAAATACTGAATGGGTTGCTCATTCTAGGCCTGACTGCTCACGAGCGGATAACCGCCCATCAGGATCGCAACCATCGAACCTTGGGAACCATAGCTTGATGGTATTACCTTCTGCGACGCAAAGAACCCTTTGCGTGGCCGCCTGTTTCCCGCCGTCCCGACTAACCACGGCCACCTTTGCGAGGGGCCATGTGGATTCAGAGCCCGTATTCAGCTTTGAGTTGCCGGAGATCTTTTTCAAACTGGTCCGCCATTGCAAAGGTGTAGATACGAGTGATGTCGCCGTTGTTCTGAAACTCGACGATCTTCCGCAAGTCGCTTTTTCGCTGCTTCCATGTGATCCCGTCTGTAAAAAACAGAAACGCGGTATCGGGCCGTTTGGCGGCGGCAATGATGCTGATATCGCCTATGATGTCCGTCATTTTCGAGCCGGTTGCAGGATACGGGCTGCGGCCTTCGAGGGAATTGCAAAATCACACTTCGCGTCTTTGCGTGGGCCTTTGAATGTGCAACGCACCTGAAAATTATTCCCGAAAACCTTCTTAACGATGGCCTCCGCGAAGTCCTCCACGTCGCGCCCGCGCTTCTGGCCGGAAATCGCGCTGCCGCGTCCGCTGCGCAGCCGCTCAATCAGTACATCGCTCCAATGCGGCTTGCGGTTGGCCTCCTCAGCCAGGCGGCCGTCTCGAAGTCCAGACTTCGTAAAACGCCATGGATCCACGGCAAAAGCCGGTGCTTGGATCCCATGTATCGCAGCTCCGGGTATGCCGCGACGTTCTCCGGGAGCGGAATTTTGCTGAAATCCTCGCGGCTGTAGACAAGCTTTATCCGGGGCTTGGAAAGAGGAAGAGCACGGGCAGGGGGCGGCATGGTTTCATTCACCCGAGAATGTTCATTATCAGTCCCACGGCCTTTGTAACACAAATTGGTGAAAATGTCTTATACTATGTCGGGCCAAGGGGTAAGGCGGGTCGTTTCCTTTCAGTGGTACTCCACATAACCAACGTCCCTAGCGCGGCACCGTAACGAGCCACGTGGCGCATGTCAAGACCAATTCTAACAGTCCCTAGGCCTTTCCAGAATACGCCTGAAACAACAGCGGGGATAAAGCTCGTTACCGGCACGGCGCGAAAAGTACGGCGGCTCGTCTTAGCCGAAATCTCGGGTCATCGATCTTCACGACCCTGCCCGGATTGCGTAGCCTGATCGGCCCGCTGCACGGGAAAATTAACCAAAGGTTGGCGGAGCGCCTAGGAACGGAAACCCTGCATCCTCTGCCTGATCCCCTGCGGTACCGGCCGCGCGACCGGACTTGATTCTGTGAAGCTGAACGATATTGTCCACCAAGCCGTCGAATTGTCGGGCCGCACTGATCTCCACACGGTCGTTGCTGGCTTTAAGGAAGGGCCCAGTGAAGCAGGGATGGGGATTGGGTTCCCCGGCGTTGCTGTATGCCCGTCAGAATCCCGTAGATGATCCCTGCTGCCCGCCGCTTTTAGGCTCCGCTCCAGCCGATCATAAACCGATAGCCGCTTATGAGGCGGCCAGCCAGACTGCTTTGTGGCGTGACACCGCTCACTACTCGGCGTAGAAATTATCGGGTTAACCTGAAGAGAGGCGACTATGACCGTGACCATTGAATTTTCGAATGAGCAGCTCGCCACGCTCAAGGCGAAGGCCGCGGCGCATGGGCTTACGCTACAAGACTGGCTTCAGAAGCTTGCCGCTGAAGAAACCGAATCCGCTCAGCCGGACAAGCCGTTCAAGTCCGGCTACGGCATGCTTGCGAAGTACGGAACAGCCCCGTCGGCCGAGGAAATCGACGAAAATCGCCGAGAGATGTTCCGCGGCTTTGCTAAAGACTTCTGATGATTGCCGGCGTTGCCGACACTCACGCCGCGCTTTGGTATCTTTTCGGAGATCCCCGCTTGTCAGCTCCGGCCAAGTCCGCCTTTGACGCGGCGGCCAGCTCTCGGCACAAGATTGTATTGTCCGTTATCAGCCTGGCCGAGGTCGTGTACCTTGTCGAAAAAGGCCGTCTTCCCGCGTCGGCTTACACTGATTTGCAAAAGGCGCTGCACGACCCCGATCACGTTCTTCAGGAAGCCCCGGTCACCTCCGAAATCATTGATGCCATGCTGGAGGTATCGCGCGTGGACATCCCGGATATGCCGGACCGCATTGTCGCGGCGACGGCCGTATATTTTGGCGTACCGGCCATCAGTCGCGATGGCCGCATCCGCACCTCCAGTGTAAAAACCGTGTAATGAGTGACCTGAGACGGCGGCCCTTGATGAAAACAGTCGAGCTGTTGCAACGATCGGATTCCAATACGGGCTTCTAAGAGCCAACCGTCCCGGTGGACGCTCGGAGCGCGTCGTGGGGGAATACAATTTTTTTTCGGCCTTTCTCCCGTTCAACCTCAACCACTTCCCAAACCCACCATGCGCTTCCCGTCGACCCCGCCCCTAATATAGGCCGTCATGTCAAGCACTGCCCAGCTACTCGCAAATCGCGAAAACAGTCTCAAAAGCACCGGCCCCTCCTCCGAGTCCGGTAAACTCGCTTCCTCCAAAAATGCGATCTCGCACGGCCTCTCTTCCACCGGCGACCCTGTCCTCCCACACGAGGACCGCCGGCAATTCGATGCTCTCCTGGATCGCTACAAACTCGACTTCTCCCCCTCCGTCGGCCACGAAGAATTCCTGGTCGTGACGATGGTCGCGGCCCGCTGGCGCCTCGAGCGTGCCGGCCGCATAGAAACGTCCCTCCTCGGAGAAATGTTCGATTCCCCCGAAGGCCGCATGGCACAAACAATGATGAGCAAGGAAGGCGACGCCCTCCTCCGCCTCGAGCGTTACCGCGCCGGCATCGAACGCACCTACCATCGCTGCACCCGCGAGCTCCGCGCCGCACAGAAGTGGAACATCGACTCCTACACCACTCAACTGGCCGAGAAGAAGTTCAACAAGCTGATGTACGAATACATCTACGCCCCCATCCCGAGAAAGGATTTACGGCCTATACAAAAGGAAGCCAATTCCTCGCCCGCGCAATCACACAAAATCGGCCGCAACGAGTCCTGCCCCTGCGGCAGCGGCCTGAAATACAAGAAGTGCTGCCTCGATAAGGCCAATGTCACTCAGTTTTCGGCTGCGACCGTAAAGTGTTGAATTGTGGCGCACGCACTCTTGCGTGCAGCGTCGGCACTCATGCCGACGCCATTGGCGTACAATCAGGCTTCGCGCAGGACAAGAACATAAGTCCTTTACAATGTTTGCACTTCGAAAACCAAGTGGCATTTGGCCTCGATAAGCCCGCAACACAGCCCGTTACTTGTGAGCGTAGTTCAACTCGCCTGCGTCCAGCCGTACCGCCAGACGATTTTGCTTCGGTGGCAGCGGGCACGTCGCATAAGGCGTGAACGCGCACGGCGGGTTGTATGCTTTGTTGAAGTCGATCACAACCTTTCCTTCCTTCTCCAGGTCTGTATATAGGAAGCGGCCCGAGCCATAGGTCTCTTTTCCACTCGTCTGGTCGCGGAAGATGAAGAAGAGCTGGTTCCCTTCAAGCAGCGGGTCCAGCCTATACTCGTGACCGTGCAGCGTGAACACCGCGTATCCGGGGCTAGGCTCCTGTTCCGTCTCGCCCAGAATGTTCGGCACCGCGATGTTATGCGGTTTATCGTACGCCACCCAGCGCGCGACGACGCGATAATCCTCCCGCACCGGATACCAATGCAGTCCTTTAAAGGAACCTCGAAACTCGCTGTCCAGGTCCTTTAAGCGGATCGCGTCCCGTGCACCGCGATGAATCACGAACATCGTCAGTCGGCCCACGGTAACTTTGTCGGGCCCACCGGGATCGCTATCGGACCGCAGCGCGGCCGTCGTTGCAGCGAGCGATGTCGCAGGCTTGCCGTTGACGTTCACCGCGACGGCCGGGTCGGCCTTGAATGTCGTCTTGCCATCTTGGAATTCAAAATCTCCCACATGCGCCGGGACTCGAGGCAGCACGATGGCGCTCGCCGCAGCCGAGCCCGCGCTATTCACGCCTTCCTTCAACCAAAACAGTCCCGCAACAGTGAGCC
>Ga0073928_10010572_pt1 | contig 10959 bp, 7 predicted proteins | sample PaiPotPPA55metaG_FD_76969 | JGI IMG/M metagenome (GOLD analysis project Ga0073928, IMG submission 76969) | Iron sulfur acid spring bacterial and archeal communities from Banff, Canada, to study Microbial Dark Matter (Phase II) - Paint Pots PPA... ...
GTGAACATGGCGTTGGAAGTGGCGGTCACGCGGCTCGTCAACATGCCGGGCAGCCGCTCGGAAAAATAGCGCGGCGAGTGGCCCATTAGGTGGCTGAACAGGTCGCGGCGTAGATCGCCGGTGACGCCGACGAACGCATAATTCGCGATCCAAGCCGCGATACGCCACAGCAAATTATCGGCGGCAATGAGCGCGCCGAGCAGGAGAAATGCCGTCCAGGCCGCGGCCTCGGCGCCGCTGGAAAGGGTGTCGACTAGAAATTTGACGCCGTATTGCGTGCAGACCGAGCAGACCACAGCAGCCAGCACGGCGGTAAGAATGGCGGCATGCGACGCTGGCCGCAAACGGATGTAGCGCAGGATGAACGCGAGAGGGGAGGCGGCATAAACCGTGAGTTCAGCCATGCGCATCCATTCCCTTCCACCGGCAATGCTGTGGGGCCCCCGGATCCTCCCACCTCCGTTTGAACGGCCCGGAACCTTGCCTGTTCCCGTGGTGCAGCCGCTCGGCAAACAATTTCGATGTACGTCCGTTACCGCTGCGTATCGCTCACCGCTGAGTATTGCTGGGTTTGCTCACGCCGCGGCGTATCAACGTCAATGCTGCTGCGCTTGGAAAAGTTCCGGAGCGTTTAAAAAATTAAGTTCCGTTCACAATTTGAAATTTTTCGCGGCTTCGACGTTGTCGGTAGTCGCCCGGGGTGAGGAACTCAATAAGAATCGAGGGACTTTTCGATGCACATCGCACAAGTGGCGCCGTTGACCGAAGCCATCCCGCCGCGACTTTACGGCGGCACCGAACGGGTCGTTTCCTGGCTGACGGAAGAACTGATCGCGCTAGGGCACGAGGTCACGCTCTATGCCAGCGGCGACTCGATGACGTCGGCGCGCCTCGAAGCGGTGTGGCCGCGGGCTTTGCGGCTCGACGGCTCCGTTCGCGACCCGAACGCCCTGCACATGTTGATGCTTGAACGCGTCTACCAGGCCGCGGCCGATTTCGATTTTATTCATTGCCATCTCGATTATTACCCGTTCTCGCTGTTTTCGCGGCAATCAACGCCTTTTGTGACGACGCTACATGGGCGGCTCGATCTGCCCGAGCATCAGCCGGTGTTCGATGAGTTTTCCTCAGTGCCGGTCGTGTCGATTTCAAATTCGCAACGGCGGCCGCTGCCGCAGGCACGGTGGGTGCGCACAGTACATCACGGCCTTCCCGCACAGCTTTTGATGCCGAAACCGATCAAGCCCTCCTACTTCGCATTTCTCGGGCGCATCGCGCCGGAAAAGCGCGTCGACCGCGCCATTCGCATTGCGGAGCATTGTGGGGTGCCGCTTAAAATCGCCGCCAAGGTCGACAAGGTCGACCAGGATTATTTTCAGGAGCAGATCAAGCCGATGCTGGCCAGTTCCAATTGCGAATATATCGGCGAGATTAGCGACCGCGAGAAATCGGAATTCTTAAGTGGCGCGATCGTATTACTGGTTCCGATCGATTGGCCGGAGCCGTTCGGCTTGGTCATGATCGAGGCAATGGCCTGTGGCACGCCGGTTATTGCCTTCAATCGCGGTTCGGCGCCGGAGGTCGTTGACGAAGGGGTGACCGGCTTCATCGTCGAGGATGTCAATGGCGCCATCGGCGCGATCGACCGGCTCGGACACTTGTCGCGCGAAAGAGTGCGGCGGCGTTTCGAGGAACGCTTTACCGCGCGGCGTATGGCGCAGGATTATTTGAACGTCTACCGGAGCCTGATGGCTGCCGCGCCGCATCTGCGGCTGGTGACCGACGAAGCGCCGGCGCACTAGCGTCACCTGTAATCGGACGTGCTCTTACCAGGCTTGCCCTTCCAGACTTGCCCTTCCAGACTTGCCCTTACGAGGAGCTGTCCTTGGCGTCGCGGAGCGTGGCTCGCACGCCTCGGTCTGTCTCCGCCGGGCGCGTTTCCGGCATTAGGATCCATACCAGCGTCAAACCAACGAAGGCGATCGCCGCGAGACTACCAAAGGCGACCGGACTGCCGAAGCGGTCGGTAAGATAGCCGGCAAAAGTCGCGCTCAGCGACGCGCCGATGCCGGTTGCCGTACCCAAAATACCTTGTCCGAGATTGAAATGACCGGTGTCGCGCGTCAGATCGGCCACGATCAACGGCACCATCACGGCGAACACCGCCGCTGTGACCCCGTCGAGGATCTGCACGGCCAGCAGGATCGATGGGTTGGAAATAAACGCGAATAACAGCCCGCGGATCGGCAGCGCCGCAAAGCCGATCAGAAGCAGCGGCCGCCGCCCCCAGATGTGCGCGCGCGTTCCGACCCAGGGCGACAAAGCCGCCACGACGAGCTGTGGCACGACGATGCAAGCGGCGATGATCACGGTCGCCCAGCGGGCCGAGCTCATCGTGACCACGCTTCCGACCAGCGGCAGCATTGCCGAATTGGCAAGATGAAACAAAAGCAGACAACCAGCAAAGATTAGGAGCGGCCGATTGTTCATCAGCGCGCCCGCCCGGGTCGGCGGCTTAGCGCTCACGTTTCGCGGCGGAGCGCCGTGGGCGCGCTCTGGATCGATCTCGTTTTCGGCAATCGCGCGCAACGCGATTAGCGCCGGTACCAGCAACAAAACGGTGACAATGAAGACCGCGCGTGCGGAAAGCAGATAGCCGCATGCGCCCATCGCAGCCGCGGCGAGGCCGTTACCGATTGAGGCAAAGCGCGCATTGCGGCCGAGCCGTTGGCCAATTGCGGCGTGTCCAACGAGGCCGAGGCTGATTGCGGCCATTGCCGGGCCGAGGACGCAACTCGCCGCGGCATGCAAGATCGACCCTGCCAGCACCGTTGGAAAGATCGGCAGCGCGGCGTAGGTCAGCGCGCTCACGCAAATCGCCGCGATCGCTACGCCGGCGACGAAGCGTTCCGAGCGGGCAGCATCCACCAAGGCGCCACCCGGCATTTGCCCGATCAACGAAACGAACCCCGCCGCCGACAAGACCAGACCGATATCGACCTGGGTCCAACGCTGCGCAGTAAGATAGACCGAGACGAAGGGGCCGAAGCCGGTCTGCACATCGGCGACGAAAAACACGAACCAATCGAGACCGCGCAGGCTACGGCGCGATGGCGCCTCGCCGCCGGACCCTTGCGCGAGCGACGGCCCCGCGCCATCCGAAGCCGCCGGCATCGGGGGCTGCGGACTTTCTTTTATGCGGCGTGAGAGATTTGTGCGCAGGATGGGGGCTCCAGCAATCGTCCATTGCTTTTCGCAGGTCTCGCGAAGAATCGCGCGTTATTCAAACGGCAGTGGCTCGAGCTTGCCGAGCGCACCGAGAACGACGACGGCTTTGCCCTCCTGATATTCGGGCGCGGCCTTGACCTGATCGCGGGTAAGATCGAGCGTGATTTTGGCGTTAGCCTGACCCGGCGACGGAAAGTGCAAGGCGTTCCACTCCACCGCAATTTTCCGGCTGCCAACCCCGAGAAAGCCGCCGAAATCGATGATGGCGGCGCGCACCCGTCCGCTTCGATCGACAATTACATCAACGATGCGGCCCATATTCTCGTCAGCGGCGCCCAAGACTTGCCGGCCGAGAATGCCCTCGACTTCGTGATTGTTGAGCACCCTCACCGATGGCGGTTCCACGGTAGCTGTTGCGGGGCGATCGGCGGGTTCGCCGGACGCCGATCCCGGCGCATTCCCCGAAATAGCCGACGCGGAGCCCATCACGACCAAGAAAGCCGTGGCCACCGCCATTTTTGTCAGCCTTTTGGCGCGCATCATGGTTCCATTGGAACTCAGTCCACTAAGCCAGATGGATCAACTCGGTTCCAGACCGATGCCGAAACCGTTAAGCCGCACAGCGCCCGCGAGGAACCCCGCTCCGGTCCGAGAGCCAATCTGAATGTGCGCCCAGCTTGCTAAGATCACGACGAAAACACGACGGAAACGCGGATATCGCCATTGATCCGTGGGGTATCAAGCGACACCGTATGACCATGACGCCTGACACGCAGATCGACACTAGACGATGCAAGCTGCAGATCGCGTAACGTGACCTCGTCCAAGAACTCCGGTAGCCGCGGATTGCGCAGCCGGATTTCGCGCGCGAAGGGGTCGAATTCGAGCCCCAGCGACGCCTCAAGCAATGTGAACGGTGTGGCGCTGGCCCACGCTTGCGGCGAACAGGCGACCGGATAGAGCGTTGGACCGTGACCGCGTTGGCGCTGAAAGCCGCAGAACAATTCAGGCAAGCGCCGCTGATCCATGTAGGTAGCGGCGCTGAATAGTCCGCCGAACAGCGTCTCGATGGGGCGCTTCGCCTCGTAGCGCGCCATGCCGAGCGCGATCAGTGCATTGTCATGCGGCCAGATCGAACCGTTGTGATACGACATTGGATTAAAGCGCGTTTCGCCGCGTGCAACCGTGCGAATTCCCCAGCCGGAAAAAAAATTCGGTCGCAGGAGACCAGCGGCCACTCTCGCCGCGCGATCGAAGGCTGCAATTCCAGTGAACAGAACCTGGCCGGCATTCGAAGTACGGACGCGGCATGGTTCCTTATTGCCATCGAGCGCCAGCGCATAGGTCTCGATGTCCGGGCACCAGAACGCGGCCTCGAACCGCTCGGCCAACCGTGCCGCCTCAGCATCGAGTCGTTCGGCGACAAGGTCGCGGCCAAGCCGGCGCGCGCAGCGCGCCGCCATTCGTTTTGCGGCGTAGACATAGCCCTGCACTTCAACAAGTGCGATGGCGCCCTCGGCAAGCCGCCCGTCGGCGTGAAAGATCGCATCGTGCGAATCTTTCCAGCCCTGATTAGCCAAACCCTGATCGCTGGCGCGCTCATATTCGATGAAGCCGTCGCCGTCCGGATCGCCTGGGCCGTCGATCCAGCCGAGCGCCGCTTCGATCGCAGGCCAAAGTTCGATGATAGTGTCGCGATCGCCGGTGCGTTCGGCATAGAGTCCGGCGAGCAGGACGAATAGCGGGGTCGAGTCGACGCTGCCGTAATACAGGCCGAATGGTACTTCGCGCAGCGCCGCCATTTCGCCACCACGCATTTCATGAAGGATCTTTCCGGGTTCGGCGTCGGCGAGGGGATCGTATTTGGTCGCCTGGTAAGCCGCTAAGCGGCGCAGCACGCCACGCGCCACGTCCGGACTCCACCACAACATCTGCAAGGCAGTGATCAACCCGTCGCGGCCGAAGGTGGTCGAATACCAGGGAATGCCGGCATAAGGATAACGGCCTTGCGGCGTCTCGGTCATGAGCATTCCAAGATCGGCGGCCGAGCGGCACAGTATTTCGTTAAAGCGGTCGTTCGATGTTTCAACCGAAGTCCGCTGGCGAGTAGCTTCGCGTACTTCGCGTCGCGCCATGAGCAACCCGCGCAGGAACGGCAGCGGTCGGGAGTCGTTTCGATTACAGCTAATCGCTAGAAACAGCGGCCGGGTTTCGCCGGGCTTGAGATGCACATTATAGACCGCGGCGTCGGTTTTGAGCTGATCCGGTGGTGGATCGAAATCGAGCGCAGTCTGCCGGACTTTGCCATCTAAGCCATCATAGGCGAGCAGCACGCGGTTGCCGCCGTGGACCTTCGCGGTCGCCGTGCCGTGCCGTTCGCGGTGCGAACCGCGGACCTCAAACAAGTCAGCAAAATCGTTTTCAAAAAGGATGGTGAGGCGCAGATCGATTGGTTGATCGCCATAATTGCGCATACCGAGCCGCTGATAGGCGGTGTCGCGCCAGATAAATATAGTACGAAGAATATGGACCCGATCCTTTTCCATCACGAGGCGCTGGCCGTCGATCAGGTCGGGATTGGTCAAATCGACGAAAAAGGCAGTGTTGTCGTCACGCAGATTCGAACCGAGCAGAAGCGGCGGCTTGTCGTTGAGCAGCAATTCCAGCCGCGACAGATGCCGCGTGTCGTCATGGAACAGACCGGTAGAGCCGACGAAAGATGTCCCGATGTCGCCGCGAACATCGAGGACGACGAAAGTATCGCCGTGTTTGAGCGCGTGCGGCGGGCCGGCCGGCTGCGTCGCAGTGATTGTGAACGCAGTTTCCGGCGATGTATCCGGCGAAAACGCGGGCGCAGTTGTCGCACCGGGACGTCCGGTAATTTTGGCGGCGATTTTGCCTGCCTTACCCGCGGATTGAGACATTTTCTGTGGTCTAGCCGCCATCGTGCCGCGGGCTTACGGGCCCACGCCGCCGTGAAGAATATCGACCACGCGCATGCTGATCGAATCGACCAGCACTACATTCTCCTCGACGATGGCGTATTTGAGAAATTGCGCCGCGTCCTCGTCGCTCGCGGCTTCATCCGGCAGGGCCAGTAAAGGCGCAGAGCGCGACACCGGCGCGCCCACGATCAACGGAATGTCGGCGGCCGAAGTGCTGCGCAATCGATGCCGCAAAACGGCCCCGTAGATTGCGCTTTTCTGGGAGGCGGTCAGCGCGATATTCGGCTTCATACTCGTCGAGAAGCCATGCGCTTCGCTGGGGCCGAGAGCTTGGGCGTGCGCCGCGGATATGCCTGCCGCGGCAAGCAAAGCTGCGACGACGATCGGCAATACGGCGCGGCCGGTCATACGCGACTCCCGATGGCGGCGGGTTGCAGGCCCCTTCGGCAAGCGAACGCGCGAACAGGCGGTTAGTTCAAACCAAGGATGCAGCCTGGCGTGGCATCGTTTCGGCTAACGCTGGCGCGGGCCGTTTTCTCGGACGATTTGTGGGCGGGATCGGGTCTGATCGGGCGGGAAGGAGTTATGCCGATAAGGCCAGAAGGTCGCATCGCCGCTCTGGTATAATGTATTATAGTACGCTATGGACGGCTTGGAACGCGAGTTGAAGTCGCGCGTCCGCAGCAGTGAAGCGCCTCAGTGCGAGTGGTTTGATGTCTTCTGACTTGCAACGTTTCCCGCTCGATCGGAGCGGCAAACGTGATATTGCCGCCAATGACGGCGCCGCCGCCGCGGTCGAGCGGCCACGCCTGGAACCGATCGACACTTCATTCAGCTACAAGAATAAGGCCTATGCCGCTCTAAAGACTGTCATCGTCGGCATGGACGTCTACGGCAGTCGCAACGAAATCCGCCTCGACGAGCGCAGCCTCGCGGAGGAGTTTGGCGTCAGCCGCACGCCGGTGCGTGAGGCGATGGCGCAGCTCGAACGTGAGGGCTTCGTCCACTCGGTGCCGCGCCGCGGCGTGTATGTGGTTCGCAAATCCAAGCGTGAAGTGATCGAGTTGATCACCGCCTGGGCAGCGCTCGAAAGTATGGCGGCACGACTCATCACCGAAAACGCCAGCGACAAAGAAATCGCGTCGCTACGCCGGATGTTTGCCACGTTCGAGAATGGCGAACTCCGCGCTCACCTCGATGAGTATTCGGAAATCAATATCGAGTTCCACCAGACTATCATCCGCTTGAGCCGCAACGCGGTCCTAGTTCGTCTGGCGGAGAATCTGTTTACCCATATGCGAATGATCCGCAGAAAAACGATCGGCGAAAAGGATCGCGCCGACCGGTCAATTCGCGATCACATGCATATCATCGAGGCGTTGGAAGCGCGCGACACCGCTCGCGCCGAGACACTCGTGCGCGATCATGCGCTCGGTCTCGCCGATCACGTCGCCAAACATGCCGACTATCTGGACTGAGGACGAGGGTGACCAGCACTACCGACCGGACACAAAGCAAAAAAATACAGGGAGTTTCGCCATGGCTGAGGCCGCAGTTAAAACACAACCGGAAACCACCACCGCAGAGCGCGAGCTGACGGACGGTTTTCACCTCGTCATCGATGCACTCAAGCTTAACAGCATTCAGACGATCTACGGCGTGCCGGGGATTCCGATCACGGATCTCGGCCGCATGGCGCAGGCCGCCGGCATTCGCGTCATTTCGTTCCGGCACGAGCAGAATGCCGGCAATGCCGCGGCAATCGCCGGCTTCCTGACTAAAAAGCCGGGCATTTGCCTCACAGTCTCGGCTCCCGGCTTTCTCAACGGCCTGACCGCGCTGGCCAATGCCACGACGAACTGTTTTCCGATGATCTTGATCAGCGGCTCGTCGGAGCGCGAGATCGTCGATTTGCAGCAGGGCGACTATGAAGAAATGGATCAGCTCGCTATCGCCAAGCCGCTCTGCAAGGCCGCATTCCGCGTGTTGCACGCCGCGGATATCGGCGTCGGCGTGGCGCGCGCGATCCGCGCTGCGGTCTCCGGCCGTCCGGGCGGTGTCTATCTCGATCTTCCGGCGAAACTGTTGTCGCAGGTCATGGACGCGGAAGCCGGAGCCAAGTCGCTCGTCAAGGTCATCGATCCCGCGCCGGCGCAGCTTCCCGCTCCCGCCGCAGTCAAACGCGCGCTCGATGTACTCAAGAGCGCCAAACGGCCACTGATCATTCTCGGCAAAGGCGCCGCTTACGCCCAAGCCGACGATCAGATCCGCGCGTTGATCGAAAAGACCGGCATTCCCTTCCTGCCGATGAGCATGGCCAAGGGCCTGTTGCCGGACACCCATCCGCAATGCGCAGGCGCGGCACGCTCCACCGTGCTGAAGGACGCGGACGTGGTGATGCTGATTGGAGCGCGCCTCAATTGGCTGCTGTCGCACGGCAAGGGCAAGACCTGGGGCGAGCCTCACTCCAAGAAGTTCATCCAGATCGACATCGAACCGAAAGAAATGGACAGCAATGTCGCAATCGTCGCTCCGATTGTCGGCGATATCGGTTCCTGTGTCTCCGCTTTGCTGGATGGCATCGATGGCAAATGGCCGGCGCCGCCGGCCGACTGGGTCGGCGCGGTCAAGACCAAGAAGGAAGAGAACATCGCCAAGATGGCGCCGCGGCTCATGAACAATTCAGCGCCAATGGACTTCCACAGCGCGCTCGGCGCGCTGCGCACGATCGTCAAGGAGCGGCCAGATGCCATTCTGGTCAACGAAGGCGCCAACACGCTCGATCTCGCGCGCGGCGTCATCGACATGTATCAGCCGCGCAAACGGCTCGACGTCGGCACCTGGGGGGTCATGGGCATCGGCATGGGCTTCGCCGTCGGCGCCGCGATAGAAACCGGCAAACCAGTGCTTGCGGTTGAAGGCGATAGCGCCTTCGGCTTCTCGGGCATGGAGATCGAAACAGTCTGCCGCTACAACCTGCCGGTCTGCACGGTCGTCTTCAACAACAACGGCATTTATCGCGGCACCAACGTCAATCCGGCCGGCGGACCGGACCCCGCGCCGACGGTTTTCGTCAAAGACGGCCGATACGACAAGATGATCGAGGCCTTCGGCGGTGTCGGCGTCAATGTGACGACGCCGGATGAATTAAGCCGCGCCGTCAACAAAGCGATGGATTCCGGCAAGCCGACGTTGATCAACGCGGTGATCGACCCCGCCGCCGGCACCGAGAGCGGCCGTATCGGCAACCTCAATCCGCAAAGCGTGGTCCGGAAGAAATAAACGGAAAGAGAATGCAACGTCTCGCATCCGGCGTCGCAACAACGGGTGCGCCGCTGCAAGGAGAGGAAACAATGGCAACGCGCAAAAAAGTCGCGAAGGCGAAGTCCAAGGTTAAAGCCACTGCTGCCAGGGCGAAGAGCTCGGCGAAAAAGTCGACAAAAACGGTCATCAAGCTGAAAGTCAAAAAGCCGGCGGCGAAAGCAAATGGACTGCCGCGGCCGAGCAGTAAACCTTGGGGTCGGGCGGGCAGGGCGCTCGAAGGCGTTAAGATCCTAGACTTCACGCATGTGCAGTCCGGGCCGACTTGCACCCAGCTCCTCGCCTATATGGGCGCCGACGTCATCAAGGTCGAACGCCCCGGCGTGGGCGATATCACGCGCGGACAATTGCGCGACGTGAAGGGCGCCGACAGCCTCTATTTCACAATGCTCAACGGCAGCAAGCGATCGATCACCATCGATTCCAAGCATCCCAAGGGCAAAGAGATTCTCGAACGGCTGGTCAAGCAATGCGACGTCCTGGTGGAGAATTTTGCGCCTGGCGCGCTCGACCGCATGGGGCTGACTTGGGAGCATATCAATAAGCTCAATCCGCGCATGATCGTTGCCTCGGTCAAAGGCTTCGGTCCCGGCCCTTATGAGGACTGCAAGGTCTATGAGAATGTCGCGCAATGCGCTGGCGGTTCCGCTTCGACGACCGGCTTTCGCGAGGGACCGCCGCTCGTCACCGGCGCGCAGATCGGCGATTCCGGCACCGGCCTGCATCTCGGGCTCGGCATCGTCGCCGCGCTTTACCAACGCATCCGCACCGGCCGCGGCCAGCGCGTGCTTGCGGCCATGCAGGACGGCGTGCTCAACCTGTGCCGCGTCAAGCTGCGCGACCAGCAGCGCCTCAAGCATGGTCCGCTCGCCGAATACAGCCAATACGGCGAGGGCGTGCCGTTTGGCGATGCGGTGCCGCGCGCCGGCAACGATTCCGGCGGCGGCCAGCCGGGTTGGATCCTCAAGTGCAAAGGCTGGGAGACAGATCCGGACGCCTACATTTATTTCATCACTCAAACACCAGTCTGGGGCGCGATCTGCGATGTCATCGGCAAGCCGGAATGGAAAACCGATCCGGACTATGCCACCCCACCGGCCCGGCTGCCGCGGTTGCGGAAGATCTTCGACACGATCGAGAAGTGGACCGAAACCAAGAACAAATTCGAGGCCATGGAGATTCTAAATAAATACGACATTCCCTGCGGTCCGATCCTGTCGATGAAGGAGATTGCCGAAGATGAATCGCTGCGCACTACTGGCACTGTGGTCGAAGTCGACCACCCGAAGCGCGGCAAATATCTGACAGTCGGCAATCCAATCAAAATGTCGGATTCGCCGGCCGACGTGCGGCGCTCGCCGCTGCTTGGCGAGCACACAGATGAAATCTTGCGCAAAGTGCTCGGCTATTCCGAGAAGGAAGTCGGGGACATCAAACAATCGGGGGCAATTACCGCGCCGGATAA
>Ga0073928_10010573_pt1 | contig 10958 bp, 8 predicted proteins | sample PaiPotPPA55metaG_FD_76969 | JGI IMG/M metagenome (GOLD analysis project Ga0073928, IMG submission 76969) | Iron sulfur acid spring bacterial and archeal communities from Banff, Canada, to study Microbial Dark Matter (Phase II) - Paint Pots PPA... ...
ATCGCCGTTGCGGCCGACCGGCACATCGAAATCGATTTGGTCATAGGCGTCGTAGGGCTGCGCACGCCGCAAATCCCAGGCAACGCCGGAGCCGCGCAGCATCGGTCCTGAGAAGCCCCAATCGGCCGCTTGCTCCGCGGTCACCTTGCCGATATCGACGGTGCGCTGCTTGAAGATGCGGTTCTCGGTCGGCAGCCGCTCGATGTCGTCGACGGTCTTCGGGAAGGTATCGCAAAAGGCGAGGATGTCGTCGGCGAGGCCGACCGGGAGGTCGAGGTGCACCCCACCCGGCCGGAAATAGTTGGCATGGAGCCGGGCGCCGGAGGTGCGCTCGTAGAACTCCATCAGCCGCTCGCGTTCCTCGAAGCCCCACAGGAACGGCGTCAGCGCGCCGACATCAAGGCCGAAGGCGCAAATATTAAGCAGATGGTTTAGGATGCGGGTGATCTCTGCAAACAGTACCCGAATGTATTTCGCGCGGGGCGGCGGCTCGATCCCCATCAGCTTTTCGACCGCCAGCGCGAAGGCGTGCTCCTGGCACATCGGCGAGACGTAGTCGAGCCGGTCGAAATACGGGATCGCCTGCAGATAGGTCTTGTACTCGATCAGCTTCTCGGTGCCGCGGTGCAGCAGGCCGATATGGGGGTCGGCGCGCTCGATAATCTCGCCGTCCATTTCGAGCACCATGCGCATCACGCCGTGCGCCGCCGGATGCTGCGGCCCGAAATTCATCGTGAAATTGCGGATGCGCGGCGCGCCGGCGAGATCGTCGAGCCCTGCCTCGGGCCCGCCGACATCGCCGGCCGGCGACGGTGCGCGCAGCTCGCTCATGCCGCTCCCCCTCCCGCGCCCTCGTCGGGCGTACTCGCCTTCTCGTCGCCGGGCAGGATCTTGTCCATGCCTTCCCACGGCGACAGGAAATCGAAACTACGAAATTCCTGTTTCAGTTTTACGGGCTCGTAGACGACCCGCTTCTGCTCTTCGTCGTATTTGACCTCCACATAGCCGGTCAGCGGGAAGTCCTTGCGCAGCGGGTGACCGTCGAAGCCGTAATCGGTCAGGATCCGGCGTAGATCAGGGTTGTCGCTGAACAGGATGCCGTAGAGGTCCCAGGTTTCCCGCTCCCACCATCCGGCGCAGCTGTAGAGGCCGACCGCCGACGGCACCGGCTGTTCCTCGTCGGTCTCGACCTTCAACCGGATGCGTTGGTTAAGGCCGAGGCTCAGCAGGTTGTAGACGACATCGAAGCGCAGCGGCCGCTCGGGGTAGTCGACACCGCAGACGTCCATCAGCAGATTGAACCGGCACTTCGGATCGTCGCGCAGGAACTGCAGCACCCGCGGCACGGACTCGCGTTCGATCCGGCAGCACAACTCGTTGTGACGGATTTCGGTCGCCAAGAGCGCGCCGGGAACTCCGGAAGCGAGGTGTTCGGCAAGAGAAGCGAGGCTGTTGTCGTCCATCGCGGCGGCTAGAAACGCGAGAAGGTGCGGGAGCGCCGGATCTTCTGCTGCAGCAGCAGCACGCCGTAGAGCAGCGCCTCGGCCGTCGGCGGGCAGCCGGGCACGTAGATGTCGACCGGCACGATACGATCGCAGCCGCGCACAACCGAGTAGGAGTAGTGATAGTAGCCGCCGCCATTGGCGCAGGAGCCCATCGAGATGACCCAGCGAGGCTCGGCCATCTGGTCGTAGACCTTGCGCAGGGCCGGCGCCATCTTGTTGCACAGCGTTCCGGCCACGATCATCACGTCGGATTGCCGCGGGCTCGGCCGGAACACGACCCCGAACCGGTCGAGATCGTAACGGCTGGCGCCGGTATGCATCATCTCGACCGCGCAACAGGCCAAACCGAATGTCATCGGCCACAGCGACCCGCTGCGGGCCCAGTTGAGCAGGCCGTCCGCCGTGCCGAGGATAAAGCCGCGGTCCTGGATCTCAGAGGTTGCCGCCGTCAGCAACGCATCCTGGGCGTCGCCGGGCGGGAGCGGCGCCGGGGTATCGATCACTCCCATTCGAGCGCCCCCTTCATCCATTCATAGATGAACCCGACCGTCAGCACTCCCAGGAACACCACCATCGACCAGAACCCAAACACCCCGATATCGCCGAGCGAGACCGCCCACGGGAACAGAAACGCGACCTCAAGATCGAAGATGATGAACAGGATCGCGACAAGATAATAGCGCACATCGAACCGCATCCGCGCGTCCTCGAATGGTTCGAAGCCGCACTCGTAAGGCGACAGCTTTTCCGAATCCGGCGCTTGCCGGGCGACCACGAACGAGGCGACGATCATTGCCAGCGCGAGGCCACCGGCGATCACGACGAAGACCAGGATCGGAAAATAGGCGCTGAGCAGGCTTTCCATGCGGGCCTCGTGAGCGGCATCGCAGTGCAATAACAGATCGCAGCGGTGGTTTCTTTGCTCTTACTGTCAGAGCACCCGCCGACGGCGGAATGGCGGGAGCGACGGGACTCGAACCCGCGGCCTCCGGCGTGACAGGCCGGCGCTCTAACCAACTGAGCTACGCCCCCGCAGCCGCCATTCGGGGCGCGCGAGTCCTACCCCCCCCTCCCCGGAGTGTCAAGCAAGCCGGGGCCGTTCCAATGTGCGTCAAAGCCAATTTCTGAGCCTGCCGGCGCACCGTGGGCGATGAGGGATTCGAACCCCCGACCCCCTCGGTGTAAACGAGATGCTCTGCCAGCTGAGCTAATCGCCCTCGGTGCCGGCGCCAAGCCACCACAGATGGTGACGACACGGCGCGATAAAAAAGCTTTGTTATTTGTTGAGCTGGTCGCGCAGGCGCTTACCGGGCTTGAACTTCGCCTGCTTTGAAGCCGCGATCTTGATCTTCTCCCCGGTACGCGGGTTGCGCCCTTCCGATGCCGCCCGGCGGGAAACCGAGAACGTGCCGAAGCCGACCAGACGAACTTCGCTGCCGCCGTGCAAGGCATCCGTAATCGCATCAAAAACGGCATCGACGGCCCGATTTGCCGCCGCCTTGGAGAGGTCAGCCTTTCCGGCGACAGAATCGATCAGTTCGTTTCTGTTCACGTGTTGCCCCCTAAACGAGTCTGCGGGATGGTTACTTGCGGTTGCGCGGCGAGTTTAGAACGCGCCCCGGCAATGTCAACGCCGCATCCGTCGAAAAAGCGAGCTTTTATGCGGATGTTACCGGGCGTTCTGGCGGCGGCGCATTAACTGGCACCGACCGCCAAACAGCCTCGGTAAATCAATCAATGCGTTACCAGGCCAGAGCGCTCTTCGCTCGCCGCGGGAATAACCGGCGCAGGTTCCCCCTCGTCGTCCCACTCTATCGGCGAAAGCGGCCCGGCAAGCGCCCGGCTGAGAACTTCGTCGACCGTGCGAACCGGCACGATGTTTAGCCCACGCTTCACATTATCGGGGATTTCAGCCAGGTCTTTTTCATTCTCGGCCGGGATCAATACCGTTTTCAGTCCGCCACGCAACGCGGCGAGCAGCTTTTCCTTAAGCCCGCCGATCGGCAATACGCGCCCGCGCAGCGTAATCTCGCCGGTCATCGCAATGTCCCGGCGCACCGGGATCCCGGTCAGGACCGATACGATCGAGGTCGCCATTGCCACGCCCGCCGAGGGGCCATCCTTCGGGGTCGCACCTTCCGGCACGTGGACGTGGATGTCCTTCCTTTCGAACAACGTCGGCTTGATGCCGAAGACCTGGCTACGCGACTTCACATAGCTCTCGGCAGCCTGCACCGACTCCTTCATGACATCGCCAAGCTTGCCGGTCGCGGTGACGCGCCCCTTGCCGGGCACGGTTACAGACTCGACCGTCAGCAATTCGCCGCCCACCTCGGTCCAAGCAAGCCCGGTGGTCACGCCGACCAAATCCTCCGCCTCGGTCTCGCCGAAACGGAAGCGTCGTACGCCTGCGTACTTTTCGAGGTTGCGCCGCGTAACGGCGATCCTGCTCTCCTTGCCCGCCTTCTTCATCAAGATGTCCTTGATGGCCTTGCGGGTCAGGTTAGCGATCTCACGCTCCAGGTTGCGGACGCCGGCCTCCCGCGTGTAATAGCGGATCACGTCGCGCAACGCGTCGTCACTGACCGCCCACTCGCCCTTTTTGAGCCCGTGCGCCTTGATCTGCTTCGGGATCAGATGGCGCTTGGCGATCTCGACCTTCTCGTCCTCGGTATAACCGGGGAGCCGGATGATCTCCATGCGGTCCATCAGCGGTTGCGGCATGCGCAGCGTGTTGGCCGTGGTCACGAACATCACGTCCGAGAGGTCGTAATCGACTTCCAGGTAATGATCGTTAAAGGTCGAATTCTGCTCTGGATCTAGGACTTCGAGCAGGGCCGACGATGGGTCGCCCCGCCAATCGGCGCCGATCTTATCGACCTCGTCGAGCAGGAACAGCGGGTTCGACGATTTCGCCTTCTTCATGCCTTGAATGACCTTGCCCGGCATCGAGCCGATATAGGTCCGGCGATGACCTCGGATCTCGGCCTCGTCACGCACGCCGCCCAGCGACATGCGCACGAAGTTGCGGCCGGTCGCGCGCGCCACCGACTTGCCGAGCGAGGTCTTGCCGACCCCCGGTGGGCCGACCAGACACAGGATCGGCCCTTTCATCTTCTTTATGCGCTGCTGGACCGCGAGGTACTCGAGGATGCGCTCCTTGACCTTCTCCAACCCGAAATGGTCGGCATCAAGGACCCGCTCGGCGCCCTTGATGTCACGCTTGATCTTCGTGCGTTTCTGCCACGGGATCGTCAGCAGCCAATCGAGGTAATTGCGGACGACGGTCGCCTCGGCCGACATCGGGCTCATGCTGCGCAGCTTCTTCAGCTCCGCTGTCGCCTTGTCGCGGGCTTCCTGCGTGAACTTGGTCTTGACGATCTTCTCCTCGAGTTCGGCCATCTCGTCGCGGCCGTCCTCGCCCTCGCCGAGTTCCTTCTGGATCGCCTTCAGCTGCTCGTTCAGATAGTACTCGCGCTGGGTCTTCTCCATCTGGCGCTTGACCCGGCTGCGGATGCGCTTCTCGACCTGCAGAACACCGATCTCGCCCTCCATGTAGCCAAAGACCTTTTCGAGCCGTTCGGCGACCGACTCGGCTTCGAGCAACTCCTGCTTCTCGGAAATCTTTAGCGACAGATGCGAGGCCACCGTGTCGGCGAGCTTGCCGGCTTCCTCGATCTGGTTGATCGAGACCAGCACCTCAGGCGGGATCTTCTTGTTGAGCTTGATGTATTGTTCGAACTGCGCGACCACGGTACGGGCCAGCGCCTCGGTCTCCTGCTGCGCACCGGCACTTTCCGGGATCGTCTCCGCATAGGCCTGGAAGAACGCTGGATTCTCGGCAAAACGCTTGATGCGCGCACGCTGGCCGCCTTCGACGAGCACCTTGACGGTGCCGTCGGGCAGTTTCAGCAGTTGCAACACCGTACCGATCGTACCAACGATATAGATGTCGGAGGTTGTCGGGTCGTCCTGCGCCGCAGTCTTCTGCGTGACGAGAAGGATCTGCTTGTCATCCTTCATCACGTCTTCGAGTGCCCGCACCGATTTTTCTCGGCCGACGAACAGCGGCACGATCATGTGCGGAAACACCACGATGTCGCGGAGTGGCAGGACGGGATAGAGCGCAGTGCGCGCGAGATCTGACATAAGCCCTCTTTTGTCGTTGTCCGGACCGTCGTTGACGCAGGCGGCCGGTATGACAAGCCGTGTTTAGGTTGGCGTCGCAGGGGCGGCCGTCAAGCCGCCCGGCCAGGATGCCGCGCCCCGCCCGAGCGGCGGGCGGGTGCGGTCAGGCCCCGGTCCCAGTATCGCCGCGGCGGTCCGAGTAGATGTGGAGCGGCTTTGCCCTCCCTTCGACAACCTCTCGGTTGATGACGATGTCGGTGACACCGGCCAGGCTCGGCAGGTCGAACATCGAATCGAGCAGGATGCCCTCCATAATCGAGCGCAGGCCGCGGGCGCCGGTTTTCCTCGCGATCGCTTTCTTGGCGATGCCACGCAGTGCCTCCTCGGTCAGTTCGAGGCGAACATCCTCCATCTCGAACAGCCGCTGATACTGCTTGACCAGGGCGTTCTTCGGCTTGGTCAGGATGTCAACCAGGGCGTCCTCGTCGAGATCGTCGAGCGTCGCGACCACTGGCAGCCGACCAACGAATTCTGGGATCAGCCCGAACTTCAGCAGGTCTTCGGGCTCGAGCTCGCGGAGGATTTCGCCGGTCTTGCGCTCGTCGGGACCGCGCACCTCGGCGCCAAAGCCGATAGACGTGCCCTGGCGCCGCTGCGAGATAATCTTTTCCAGGCCCGAAAACGCGCCGCCGCAGACGAACAAGATATTCGTGGTATCGACCTGCAGGAATTCCTGCTGCGGGTGCTTGCGTCCGCCCTGCGGCGGCACCGAAGCGATCGTACCTTCCATGATCTTCAGGAGCGCCTGCTGCACGCCCTCGCCCGAGACGTCGCGGGTGATCGAGGGGTTGTCGGATTTGCGTGAAATCTTATCGACCTCGTCTATGTAGACGATGCCGCGCTGTGCCCGTTCGACGTTGTAGTCGGCCGATTGCAGCAATTTCAGGATGATGTTCTCGACGTCCTCGCCGACATAGCCGGCCTCGGTCAGCGTCGTCGCGTCGGCCATCGTGAACGGCACGTCGATGATGCGCGCCAGCGTCTGCGCCAACAGCGTCTTGCCCGACCCGGTCGGCCCGACCAGCAGGATGTTCGACTTGGCCAATTCGACGTCATTGTTTTTGGCGCCGTGCGCGAGGCGCTTGTAATGATTGTGCACGGCGACGGACAGCACGCGCTTGGCATGATCCTGACCGATCACATAATCGTCGAGCACCCGGCAGATATCGCGAGGGCCGGGAACCCCGTCGCGCGATTTGACCAAAGTCGTTTTGTGCTCCTCACGGATGATATCCATGCAGAGCTCAACGCATTCGTCGCAGATGAAGACGGTCGGACCGGCGATCAGCTTCCTGACTTCGTGCTGGCTCTTGCCGCAGAACGAACAGTAGAGCGTGTTCTTCGAGTCGCTACCGCTGGACTTGCTCATCGCCACTCCGTGACCGGAAGCCGGCACGCGCTTCGGGCAACCCGGCGTACCGCCGCGCCACCCTGCCCGCGACGGGCTGAGTATATGTGCTCGTACCCGATCAACAACTAGTTAAATCCTCGCGCTCCCCGTGCTTTGCAATTCGTTAGGCCCGCGCGCGCTCCTCGATCGTGGTCGGCCGCGACTCGACGACCTCGTCGACGAGGCCGAATTCCTTCGCCTCGACCGGGGTCAGGAAACGGTCACGCTCGACCGCGTTGGCGATCACCTCGAGCGGCTGCTCGGTATGCTTGACGTAGATCTCGTTGAGCCGAGCCCGTAACCGTAGGATTTCCCGCGCCTGAATCTCGATGTCGGTGGCTTGGCCCTGGGTGCCGCCCGACGGCTGGTGGATCATGATGTTGGCGTTCGGCAGCGCGAAACGCTTGCCCTTGGCGCCGGCGCACAGCAACAGCGAGCCCATCGACGCGGCCTGGCCGATGCACACGGTCGAGACCGGCGAGCGGATGTATTGCATCGTGTCGTAGATCGCCAGACCCGAGGTCACGACCCCGCCCGGCGAGTTGATGTAGAACGCGATGTCCTTCGTCGGGTTCTCCGATTCGAGGAACAGGAGCTGGGCGCAGATCAGGCTTGCGACCGTGTCATGCACCGGCCCGACGAGAAAGATGATCCGCTCCTTCAACAGGCGCGAATAGATGTCGTAGGCGCGCTCGCCGCGGTTGGTCTGCTCGACCACCATCGGCACGAGGTTATTCATCTGGGTCTCGGAAAATTCGCTCATCCGTCTCTCCTGAACCGGCGCCGCGAAAGCAGCGGCCGCTGCAACGATTCTATTCCGGCTTGGCGTCGCCGTCTCCCCCCGCGTCGTCTTCGTCTGAGCCGACCGCGGCGATCAACTCCTGGGATGTGACCTTGCGCTCCTCAGCCTTGGCCATCTCAACGATGAAATCGACGACCTTTTCTTCGAAAATCGGCGCCCGCAGGTTGTTCACGGCATCCGGATTCTTGCGGTAGTAGTCGATCACCTGCCGCTCATAACCGGGGTGCCGCCGCGCTTCGCGGGCCAGCGCCTGGTTCAGCTCGTCCTGAGTGACGGTAATGTTGTTGTTCCGGCCGACTTCGGCAAGCAGCAGCCCGAGCCGCACGCGGCGATCGGCGAGGCGGCGGTACTCCTCGCGCGCCTTTTGCTCGCCCTCCGATTCCGCCGGCGCCGCGGGTTCGGTGTCCGACGCGCCTTCGAGCGCCGTCTCTTCCGGCGCGATCACCGCGGCAGCGTCCAGCGGCTCCTCGGCCGCGCCCGGATGCGGCCGGGCGTGGTGCGCGGCGGGCTCGCGCTCCTCGCCGTGCGGACGTACCGCCTCGGCAGTCGCCGGCGCGCGGTCGGCCGCGCCTTCGAGCGCGGTTTCCTCCGGCGCGATCATCGCAGCCGCGTCGATCGGTCCCTCTCCCGCCTTCGCAGCCTCGCCCGCCGCGGCTTCGGCGGCCTGCGTCTGCATCTGCCGCTCGGCCTGATACTGGCCCCAAATGCTGTCGAACTCGATATCGAGCATGCCCGGCGGAACCGGGAACTGATAGCGCTCGGCGAGCTTGTCGAGCAGCACCCGCTTCAGCCGCTGCCGCGACAATCCGTCATATTCGCGCTGCATGCGCTGGCGGATCTCCTGGCGCAATTCGGCCAGATTCTCGAAGCCGACCGCTTCGGCAAGGCTGTCGTCGATGGCCGCGGGCAGGCGCTGGCGCACCTCCTTGACCGTGACCTCGAACACAGCCTCCTTGCCGGCCAGGTCCGGATTTCCCGAATCGGCCGGGAAGGTCACGGTTACGTTACGGGTCTCGCCGGCGTTGGCGCCGAGCAGCTCGTCGGTGAAGCCCGGCAGGAGCCCCTCGGCGCCAAGCTCGATCTCGCGGCCGTCACCGCGGCTGCCGGGAATTTCCTCGCCGCCGATGCGGCCGATGGTATCGGCAATTATGATGTCGCCGGTCTCCGCCGGTCGGTCGACGATTTCGGTTTTGCGCTGCTGCTCGGCCATGCGCTCGACCGCCTTGTCGATCTCCTCGTCTGGCACCTCGACGACGAGGCGCTCGAGGCCGAGACCGCTGAAATCCGGCTCCGGCAGGTCGGGCAATGTCTCGACCGACATCGTGTATTCGAGGTCGGCGCCTTCCGCCGCCGATACGATCTCGACCTTGGGCGGCAACGCCGGGCGGATTTTGTGCTCCTGCATCGCCTCGGCCGAGCTCGACTGAACCGCCGTCTCCAGCACCTCGCCGCGCACCGCAGGTCCGAACCGGCGCTGCAGAAGCTGCATCGGTACCTTGCCGGGCCGGAACCCCGGCAGCCGGATCGTGCGGCCGATCTCGCCAAGCCGTCGGCTAATCTGCGCGTCGATGTCGCCGGCCGGGACGGTGATCTTGAACTCGCGCTTCAGGCCCTCGGCATTGGTTTCGGTGATTTGCATCGGGGAACGCTCATCCTCGTCTGACGCGAGCGGCCGCGAGGCGCCGGGCGCGTAATGGTGCGGGCGGGGGGATTTGAACCCCCACGATTTTCATCGCTGGAACCTAAATCCAGTGCGTCTGCCAGTTCCGCCACGCCCGCGGCAGCGGCCGGACGCGGGCGCCGCTCGCGCCAGCAGCGGGGCGTTCTAGCACAGCCGCCGCCCGCGAACATAGGCGGCCGACACGGGCGCCAAACAACGGCAGTCGTCTTGTTCCCGCTCAACCGGCACGGAGCAGCGCGCGAACCGATGGAGCGGCGGCGCGCCCGCCTTCCTGGTACGCAGCGTGGTTGGATTCGATGTCATCCAGCCGATAGGCATAGTTGACCATGATCCCGGCCGATTGCTGCATGCCATTGACAGACCGGTCGCCGAGCCAATTCAAACGCTCGACCCGGGCGCCGTTGGTCAGGTGGAAATGCGCGACCGGGTCGAGCGCACGGGCCGACCGCCCCTGCGCTTGCAGCAGGTATTGCGCGGCAAGGCGCATCAGCGGCTCGCGCAGGACCGCGGCCGTTCGCGCATCATCCGCCCAACGCGGGGTCTCGATCAGCGCCAGCAGCTCACGCTCGGGCGAGGCGTCCGGCATCGTGGCCAGGAATTGCACGGCGCGCGCCTCGGACGGCAGCAGCAAGGAGCCGTGCTCGGCTTCCGCAGCGAGCCATTTGCGGAAGCCGGGAAGCGGCGACAGCGTGGCGAAGGTTTTCAGGCGCGGCAATTCGGCCGCTAGGGCATCGACGACGCGCTTGATCAGGAAATCGCCGAAGCTGATGCCGACAAGGCCGCGCTGGCAGTTCGAGATCGAGTAGAAGATAGCGGTGTCCGCCTCTTGCGGGTCCCCGATCGGTGCCGCCTCGTCCAACAGTGCCTGGATGTTGCTGGCCATGCCGTCAACCAACGCGATCTCTACGAAGATCAGCGGCTCTTCCGGCATCCGCGGGTGGAAGTAGGCCAAACAGCGGCGGTCGGCGTCGAGCCGATTCTTGAGGTCGGTCCAGCCGCGGATCTCGTGCACCGCCTCATAGGCCATGAATTTCTCAAGCAAGGCGGCGGGCGAATCCCAGGTGATCCGCTTCAATTCGAGAAAGCCGATGTCGAACCAGTTGGCGAGCAATTCGCGCATATCGTCGGCGAGCGCGCCCATCGCGCCATCGCCGTTTGCGAAGCTCAGCAATTCCGCACGCATGTCGACGAGGAACTTGACGCCCTCGGGGAGCGCGTTGAAGTGCCGCAGCAGATTCAGACGCGGCGGCGACAGCGCGGCGCGCAAATCGCGCTCGGCGGCGCGGCGCTCGTCGACGGTCCCGGCAGCGGCGCAGGCAGCGCAACGCCGATCGACCGTTTCATGGTCGATGTCGAATTCCTCGGCGAGGATCCGCAGGAAGCGCTCGCGCC
>Ga0073928_10010574_pt1 | contig 10957 bp, 16 predicted proteins | sample PaiPotPPA55metaG_FD_76969 | JGI IMG/M metagenome (GOLD analysis project Ga0073928, IMG submission 76969) | Iron sulfur acid spring bacterial and archeal communities from Banff, Canada, to study Microbial Dark Matter (Phase II) - Paint Pots PPA... ...
ACCGCGTATCCGCTGGTTGGCGGTGTCCGCACCAAACCGAGCTGCGTGAGCGTTCGAGCCGCTGCGAGCTCGATCTGAAGGCGCACGAGATCCAGCCCCGTCACTTCCTCGGTGATTGTGTGCTCGACCTGTAGCCTCGCATTGGTCTCGATGAACGCGAATTCGCCGGTCGTCGCATCCAGGAGGAATTCGACTGTGCCGACATTGCGGTAATGGGCGGCTCTGCCGATCCTTGTCGCAGCGAGATGGAGATCCTTGCGCACCTTGTCGCTCAAGCTCGGCGCGGGTGCGATTTCGATGATCTTCTGGTGGCGGCGCTGGACGCTACAATCGCGTTCCCCGAGGGCTATGACGTCGTCGCTGTCGCCTGCGATCTGCACTTCGATATGGCGCGCCTTCTCGAGCAGCTGTTCGGCGTAAACGCCGCCGTTGCCAAATGCGGCCCGCGCCTCCCGAGTGCAGGCTGCGAAAGCGGCCTCGATTTCAGGCTTGTCGCGGATGATGCGCACGCCCCGCCCGCCACCTCCGGCGATTGCCTTCAGCATCATGGCCGAGCCGCTGGGCAATCCGGCAAAGAACGCCTTGACCTGATCGAGATCGCAGGCGCCATCAGTGCCGGCGATAATTGGTACACCGGCAGCCTTCGCCAGCACCCGCGCATTGGCCTTGTCGCCAAAGACCCTCAGTGCCTCGGGCGATGGGCCGATGAACGCGATGCCGGCGCCGTGGCAGGCCGCCGCGAAATCGGCGTTCTCGCTCAGAAAACCGTATCCCGGATGGATGGCCTCGCAGCCGGCGTGGTGTGCGGCGGCCACAACTGCTGCAATGTCGAGATAAGCCGCTGCGCCTTTGTCAGGAATGAGCGTCGCTTCGCTCGCGGCACGCACATGGAGCGACTGCTCATCGTCCTTCGGGTAGACGGCAACGGAGGCGATCCCGAGGTCGCGCAAGGCACGGGCGATCCGAATGGCGATTTCACCGCGGTTGGCGACCAGGACTCGTGAGAACATTAAAGTGTTGTCTCCATTGCGTCAGGACGTGAGATAGACATCGTCAAAGCGCGGTTTGCCGATCAAGTTGCCGACATAGCCCTTGACTCGGGTGTTGTGCACCAGGATTTCCGGCTCGAAGCCGAGCGGCACGAACAGGGCATTCGCGCGTTCGATGCGTTGCACGTCCTCGAAGGCCGCTTTTCTCTCGGAGATTTCGGTGGAGGCGCGCGAGCGTCTTATTGCATCCGCCAGTTCTGATGACGGCTCGATATGCGCTGGGTTGAAGATTCCATCTTTCGAAAAGATCGAGGCGTAGCTCAGCGTCGGATCGGGACGTCCGGTAAAGGACGATAGATGAAAGTCACCCTCACCGGATTGCCATCGCGCATTGATGGTTGCCATCAGTCCGTTGTCCTGGCGAAGCTTGATACCGACTTGTCCGAGCATCTGCGTGATGATGTCGGATTGACGCATCCGGGCCTGATCGGAATAACTCAGCGAGACAAGTTCGCATCCGTTGGGAAAGCCGGCTCCCGCAAGTAGCCGTTTCGCCTTTTCGGGGTCATACGGATAGGGATAGCGGTCTGCGACGCTCTCGGCATAGGCCCAGTGACTTTTGGGGAGGAGGCCGGTTGCGACCTCACCCGTTTCACCCAGTATCGCCCGGGCGTAGGCGTTCCGATCGATCGCGTGATTGATCGCCTGTCGCACACGAAGGTCGTTGATCGGTGGGTGCGCGTAGTTGAAGTAGACCATCTCGACCCACATTGTCGGGCCGACCACGATCTCCAGATTGGCGGCCCGCTTGGCGACCGGGATCTGGTGGGCGGCCACCCGGTAGACGATGTCATTCTCACCGGCCAAAACGGACCGCAAGCCGGCATTGGTGTCGACGATCATCCGGAAATCGATGCCGTCGAGGTAGGGTCGACCCTCACGCCAGTATTTCTCGTTGCGGCGGATGCTGGCCTTGTTACCGTCTTCCCAGCTCACGAATTGCCAGGGACCACTGCCGACCGGATGCCGGTCGAAATCCGGCCCGAATTTGTTGAAGGCTTCGGGCGATGCCATCATTCCCGCTCGATCGGAGAGGATCAGCGGCATTGCCGAGTCAGGATATTTGAGATGCAGCACGACGCGCGCGGGGTTAATGACTTCGACCGACGCCAGACTTTCGATGTCTGCTTTCACCGTCGAGCGGGGGTTGCTCAACATGCGGTCAAAGTTGGCCTTCACGGCTGTTGCATCGAACGATGTGCCGTCGTGAAAGAGTACGTCGGTCTCAAGGTCGAGAACTAGTGATTGCGGGTCAGGATAGCTCCATGATCGGGCAAGGCCCGGGACTGCCGTGAGCGTCTTCGGCTCGAAGCGAATGAGCGTGTCAAAGATACCCCAGAGGATCGTGTGCTCTGATCCACCGCGACCGGTACTCGGATCCAAGGACGACGGATTGTTGGTGTGCGCCACCCGCAGGATGCCGCCTTTTTTCGGCGAATCCCCCGTTCCTTCGGCTCTTGAGAAATCCGCCGGCAGCATCGCAGCGGCACCCGCCGCTCCAGACAATTCGAGAAATTCCCGGCGCGACAGCATAGCGCGCCGATCGAGCAGCCGATTGTCAGCCATGTACTCTGCTCCCCTGGTCGGTCGGAGACCTTGATGATTATCTTCCCTTGAACGTCGGGTTGCCCTTCGCTGGGTCTGCAGCGCATTTCTTCGTCAGAGTATCGATTGCCTGCACTACCGGTTTTGAAATACGGGTTCTCGCTTCTGTACGAAGGCGGCAGCTGCTTCCTTGTGATCGAGCGTTTCGCCACAGCGCGCATGGTGGAAAGCCTCGCCATCGAAGCAGGCCTCGATGCCCAGCTTCTCGGCGTTGTTGATATTCTTCTTGATGTAGCCGAGTGTGATCGATGGCCCCTGTGCAAGCGATTGGGCGAGTTCGGTCGCGACCCTCACGACGTCCGCGTCCGGTACGACCCGTGTCATCATGCCAATCGCATGCGCGTCCTTGCCGCTGAGGATAGGCGACAGCAGGTAAAGTTCGCGCGCCTTGGCGCTGCCAAGCAGCTTCGTCAGGTAGTAAGAGCCGCCATGATCGCCGGATAGCCCGACTTTCACGAAAGCCGTCGTGATCTTGGCGTTTTCACCGACCACGCGGAGGTCACAGGCGAGCGCAAGGGACAGGCCTGCGCCGGCCGCCGCACCTTCAATCGCAGCCACCACCGGTTTGGGCATCTCATGCAGGATGCGGGATGCTTCCATCCGCGCGCGCAAACTTCGGTGTCGCTCGTCGAAGCCGGGCCGTTGCCGGTTCGGATCGTTCATCCCCTTGACATCGCCGCCGACGCAGAACGTGCCGCCGGCGCCTTTGAGCAGTACGGCGCGAACGTCAGGGCAATCGAACGCAAAGCGTGCCGCCAGCAAGAGCTTCGCGGTAAAATCCGAGCTCATCGCATTTTTGTGTTGCGGCCGGTTCATCGTGATGGTCAGCAAACCATCCTCGAGGTGCTTAAGAATGACGTCGGGCATCGTTCCTCCTCATGTGGCGCCCTTCTTGCGAGGCGCGTTTGATCGGTCGCTGCTGCAGGATCAGCATTGACATCCTGCAAATCCAGAACGGCTGGCGCACAAAGACCTAAAGATAGGATAATAGGTGGTGGCGCCTTGGCAACCGATTTTGCTGCGAGGATAATGCGGGAATGCAAACGACTGCCGTGTCGATGTGAAGCGGGGATGGATCGATGTATTTGCGCCTGAGACAACTCGCGCTGGTTGCGCGAAAGCTCGAACCGGTCATCGATCAATTTCATGACGTGTTTGGCCTCGAGGTCTGTCATCGCGCGCCAGGCATCATCCGGCGCGGACTCGAAAACGCGTTGATGCCGATTGGTCCGGTGTTCATCGAGGTTGTCGCGCCGGTGCAGCCGGACACGACGGCCGAGCGCTTCCTCGAACGTCGCAAAGGAGATGGCGGTTACATGTACATCATGGATTGTGATGACATCGGCCGCCGCCGCGAGCATGTAAAGGCGCTTGGTATTCGCATAATTGCTGAAAACAAGCGCGCCGAATTCTCGCCGGTCGAGGGGTTTCAAATGCATCCGCGCGATACCGGCGGGGCGATCCTGTCGATCGCGACGCATGCGGCCGGAGAAAATCTCTTTGGCGGCTTCGAATGGGCGGGGCCGAACTGGCAGACCTATGTTCGTCACGAGCCCTTGAAGTCGGTGCTTGGCGCCGAGTTGCAAAGCACCGATCCCGGTAGCATGGCAAGACGCTGGTCAGAGGTGCTTGAGCGGCCATTGACGAAGGCCCCGACCGGCGAACCGGAGATCAAGTTTGATCTCGGGTTCGCGCGCTTCGTGTTCGATCGGGACGGCAGGGGCGCGGGCTTATGCGCAGTTCACGTTGAAGTCACCGACCGGCTTCGCATTCTCGATTCCGCACGCCGCACGAATGTCGGCATCATTGGCGACGCGGTGGAAATTTGCGGCACGCGCTTCGTGCTGCACTGACCGTCATCGGAAGGATCAAGACTTGGCCGAGGTGGCGCGAGAGGACAGACGCACGTTGGAGCCCATGCGCGAGGCGAGAAAGTCTTCGCCGCTCTGCACGTATTGCATCGCGAACAGATCCGCGCGGTAGGTCGCTCTGGAAGCCAGAACGACCTCGTCCTTGACGGTCCTGACAATGCGGATGACCTGGGCAACCGGCGTCGCAAAATCACACTGCAAGATGGCTGCGTTTTCGGCATCAGCCGACGTCACTGTGACCATGGTCTCGACCTTCGCGCCGCCGCTTCGCGTGTTGAGCAGTGTGACGGCCGGAATCGCGCTCGCCCGCTTCTGCCCAAGCCGCGTGTGAAACTTCTGCTCGATGAAAATCTCTATGACGAACAGCGCAGTGTCGCCGGCAAGATGAACGCGCTCAACGAAATCAAATTTGCCTGTTGCGATCGGGTCACCGTAGGCGATGAGTGGCGGGATTTCGCCGAGTCGTTTCCTTGCGATTGTCTTGATGCGCTCCGGTGACCCGCGGCGCGCCTCTAGCATCCGTTCGACATTGTTCTGCGGGAACTTGGCCGGGGCCGCGCTGACAAAGGTACCTTTGCCGCGCTGGCTCTGGAGCAGTCCATCGTCAGACAGAAGCTTGACCGCCTGACGTATCGTGATCTTCGCCGTCCCGTACTCGGCGCTGAGTTGCGCGACGGTGGGGATCATGTCGCCAACGAGCCAGTCTCCCGAGGCGATCTTTCCCCGCAGAACGCTGGCCACTCGGGCGTAAAGCGTCACTCCAGCGCCGCTTTCGCCGTTGCCAAATGCAAGTCGTCTCACGTGCTGTCTCCGCCAGAACCGTGCCAATGCAATTGGCAATGGCTGGAAAAGGTCAGCTTTCCCACAATTGTGCGAGGGTAAGCAAGGCGCAACCCGGCTACGTTCGCTTGTGACCCAGGTTCAAAGGGTCGATTCCGGACACATGGGTCCCGGATTATTCCGAAGACATAGGTTAACACTTTTGGTCCGAAGAGGCTCTTGCAGCGGTTCGAGTCTGTAGGCCGTGTCGTCGAAGCAGCCGCGAGTCGCGCCGGCAAGCTCAAGCCGCCGAGGCATGGTGTTCCGCGCTGACGTTGTAGTTCGGGACGAGTACGACTTTCAGAAAAGCATCAACTCGGAATCGATCCTGGTGAAACGCGTGAATCACGAGGTGTCGCGTGCGAGATGTTGGCGAAGCGTTTGCGCAGCGACGGTATTGATAATTCGAGTTTTGTCGGGGTCGTTGAGTTCTTGTCGAGATCGCCATCGTGCCTGCAGGCCGCTGCGCTCGAAGATATTGTTGGCGTCTTGGGTCAGGTGAATGTTCCCCGCACGGTGCACGAACATCCAAATTGGCGCCGACGTTTGCCGATCAGCTTGGAACGTCTAGCCGAGAAATTCGGTAACCGTCTGAAATGCGCGCTCGAATGCGGGGTGCAGTAGATTGCGCGGGTGATCTGCGCTCAGCTCGCAAAACGCTATTCTCGCGTTCCATTCAAATGGCAACACGTTTCTTTGACAGCACGGGCAAATATTATCCACCGGCCTTGCTTGTAACCGAGGCCTTCGCAGCCAAGTTGGCGAGAGGTCCCTGAACATGTCGAGCCTTGGCCACATGACTTGCGGCCAAACCCCACGTGCATGGGATCACAGATGTTCGTCGTCAAAACACTCACGGCCGATCCAATTTACAAGGCGTTTGCTGTTCTCGGGGCAGCCCAAAGATGGGCGGAAGGTGGCGCCTATCTCGAGCACCGGGCACAACAGTGCCAGATCTATCGGACGGTCGGAGGACTTTCCCGACACCAGGCGATCGCCGCGGTGAAATTGGGGAAGGCTGAACGCCTGCTGACGGTTTTCCGAAGGGTCGGAGCCGACCGTGCTCAAGACACCGAGGCCGGCTTTTAGCGTAGATTGCGGGCACTATTTCGGTCACCGCGCGTAGCGTCGTGGAGGCGGCCACCACAATTTGCCGACTCTGGAGAGTCTGATGGCGCGAGAAACAATCTATTTCGTGCAGGCATTCAACCCCGGTAAGGGACAAGGCCTGAAAGCTGAACTGGCGATCTCGTGCAAATCGGCGGAGGGCGCGCGACGCACGGCGGAGAGGCTCGTGCCAAATAGCGCGGGCGTTGTTGCGTTTTCATCAACGGGAGATACGGAAACTGGCGACTACGATGAAGAACCGACAGTGTTCTTCAGATCGGGGCGATTGCCCGCAGCATTCGAGTAACGCTTCAGATGCCTTTCAGACGCCGCCTTACCGATTGAACGGACGCGTCTGGAAGTCCGCAGCGTCCAGTTCGTAAGAGCCCTTTCGGCCCCGCGCGTAAACCTTCTCGGCGGTGTGGCAGATCAGATTTCGATGCGCGTCAAAAGCGCCGAGAAGCGCAATCTCATCCGGCCGTAGGCCGGGGACGAGCCTTGTCAGCGCCGCTCGTGTCACGAAGAACGAACATTCGATTGCGCTGTCATAACCCCAGAAGCGGACCGCGTCGCGTGTTGTGTCGAAGCTTCGGCTGAGATTGGGAAATCGCAACGGCATCACATTTCCCTCGTATAGAGCGCGCCGTCGCGCGCGGGTCGGCCGGAAAAGTCGGGCGATCCGAAGCGCAGGATCGAAGTCAGGCGTCGTCCAGCAATCGGGTGAAATCCGCAAGCACCGCTTCGACCAGGCGGTGATGCAGCGTATCCCGGCGACCCAGTGCCGCCTGATAGTGGGTTAGCAGATAGCGCGCCTTGACCGCAGCTTCCGGCCACGAGGTCGCCGGCAACGCGAGGAGCTGGGCCTCCAGCTCGCTCTGGCGCTGGCGTAGCATCTGGCTGTTGGTCTCAACCTCGAGCAGCAGGCGGCGGATTTCCGTCGCCTTCTGGGCGGCCATGCCACGATGCTTGTCGAGATCGACCGGATCGTCAGGCACGGGAGGTGACCTTGTCGTTGCGCTGCGCGTCTGAAAGATCAATCGCGCTGGTCGCAATCATTTCTATCGCGTGGCCGTAAGGCGGCTCTCCAGGAACCATGATCATCGTCGAGACCCGTCGATAGCAGGGAAACGACAGGCCCTCGATCATTTCCTCGTCCGTCAGGACTTCGTATGAGCCGGCTGGAAGCAGCCGGTCGATGCCCTTCAGGCGGAAGGGATGATCAAACACCAGCATTTCGTTACGCGATCGGATCGTCACACTTTGCCTGGCTTTCGCGGCAGCGGAAACCCCTCGTCCTCGTAGAGCTGGCGAATTTGTCCAGCGCCGAGCCGCTCGTCGTTCACTTCGAGGAAAGTGCCCGGGAGCAGCGTCGGTGGAAGAATTTCCATGGCGAATCGAATCGCGTCGGCGGCGCTTGCAAAGCGGCGATAGGCGATCTGCTTGGGGCGCTGTCGGCTACGCCGCGGAAAGAGCTCTGCGTCGGCGTTATAGTCAAACATGCGCGAGCATGGGCGCTCTGGCGACCAATAGCCAGAGGTTTCTTTTCCCCCGTCGAAGTATTTCGGGGTTCCGTTGCCTTGTCGCACCGGCGTTCGTCGCCATTTCGACTATGGTGGTGGAACGCTGCGCGGCGACCTCTCGTCCCATCCGCCGCGACGATCGAGTCGCGGCGGCGGGTACCTTTGCTGAAGAAGCACACCACCCGGACAACGCTATGAATGAACGGCTGGCCATTCTGATGAAGGCGCGCGAGCGCATGATCGAAGACCGCGACCCGTTTGCGAAGGTTCTGGCCGGCCCGCTCGACCGCGACCGCTCGGAGCGCGCGCGGACCAGATTTGTGGAGCTGCAGAACTTGATCGAGGCCATTGAACGCGCGATCAGGAGTGAACAGTCCATGGAGACTGCGGCCACGCAACCGACACCACGATGAACCAATCGGAAAGAATCAGGCGAATTGTCGAATACCGCTTTCCCGCCTGGCTGCTGGTGGTCGTCGTCCTCGGTTTGGTCGTTGCCATCAAGTTCATGACGGGATGACGCCTGCGGCGCGCGAGTGGCCGGGCCACTATCTGAGGAGCAAGCAATGAAGAAGCCGGGGTTGATGGAGCTGGCCGTTCGTGACGAGCCGCAGCCGACAAACAGCACGCGTGCGGACATCACGCCAAAAAGCGGATTCATTCTCGAGGTCGATGGCCGAATGAAGAATCAGTTTGAGAGCGAAAGCGATGCCCGGGCGAAAGCAATTCAGCTGAAGGCGCGCTTTCCGATGCTCCAGGTCAAGATTTATGATGCTGTCGAGAAGACCCGCACTATGGTCTCGACGGCCGCCGATGAAGCGGTTGACGCCGGCAATCGTGGGGCTCGAGTTGAGATCGCTTAGCTCGACGTACATCGTGAAGGTCTGCTCCGGCCTCGAAGCGCCGAGTATCGCACCGCCATTTACCGACATTAGGCAGGCACTGCGGTGGATTGCCGGGCACGCGTGGAATGAATTCGACGGCGATGCCGATCGCGCCGATATATTCGAATTCGAGGGAATAGATCGGCGGCTCGCTCTGCGCGAAGCCCGAGCAGGTTGCGGAAGGTTGGTTAGGACGGTGCAAAGGCCACCAACACCGGAGCAGTGTCGGCGTGCCGCGCGTGCGGCCGACGGCGGCGCTGCCGAAAATAAGGCCAGCCAGAGTTAGGCTCCATCCGTCTCTCAATCACGAACATCCTTACTGCAACGCGACGTATCGGACTGCCAGTCTGACAAGGCTGTCGGAAAGCCGGCAAGTTTGAGCGCCCGCGGTTGTTCTGAAAATCATCGACAAGCGGGATGACCAAGCCAGCGGGTCATCGCATGACGGTGCATGCCGGCGAGCTAGCGACGTCGCGCCGATTGTCCCAAGCCGTCTTGGTGCACTACGGCCGGATGCTCATCAGACAGAACATCGATTGTAAGGATCGCGTAATTGTCGTAGTACGACAGCCACTTACCGGTCGTAACGCGGAAGGAAAGTCGTTGGCGAAAATGAGGGTTGTTGACCCCAGTGTGGAAACCCCTAGCGACAAAAGGAACCGGCTTCTCGCCGAGGGCAAGCTTGCGATGGCTGAACACGCCGCGAGAGCCGCGGCGATCGACAGGAATACACAGCGGCTGCGGGCACTGCGACTTGCCAAGGAAGCTGCAGACCGCGAGGCCGCCTTGTTGAACCCGCCGCCGGAAAAGCCGAAGCGGAAGACGCCCGCAAAGAAATGACTTCTGAGCGCTGAATTCCCGTTGCCGGATTGGCTCACCAAGAAAGGAACGGGAAACGAAGAAGCATCCGGTCTCGCGGCGGCGTATCAACGCGAGCGATGAAAGGGTTTTTCATGCGCTGCTTCTTCCACGTCTCCTACGGCAAGATGGCCTGGGACAGCGAAGGCATCGAACTTCAGGATCTTGCTGAGGCTCGAAGCGCGGCAGTAAGGCTGTCAGGTGCCCTGCTGTCGGACATCGACGATGGACGGATATGGCGGGGCACCCCGTGGCGTCTTTGGGTGACCGAGGGTCCTAACGGAACCGGCAATACGGTCCTTGCTCTTAGCTTTGTCGCCGCCTATGGCGCGTTGGGCACCGATCCGCATGCGCGCAGTATTCGTGGGAATTGAAACTGGCTTCGGACTCAAGCACTGTCGCAGAATATCGGGTCGCCGCCATCGCTCTCAATACTTGCTTATCGCGGCCGACCAACTCGGGCACGGTTGGTCGTCGGGGCGCCCGGGGATTTGCCTCTTTCATCTGGTTTCTTCGGTGCCGCGATTAGACCGTCGTGTATTGCCCTTTTGCGAAGAAGCTTGCGCCGGCGACGGACCGCTTCAGACTTCTCCCTTGTGATTTTTTCCGACGGCTTCTCGTAAAAACGCCGACGCTTCATTTCCCTGAATATGCCCTCCCGCTGCATTTTCCGCTTGAGCATACGTAGTGCCTGGTCGACGTTGTTATCGCGAACAAAGACCTGCAAATGCTTCACTCCTTGCTAAGGTTGAAAGGGAGGCTTGAAACAAGCGGAGTCCGTTACACCGGAGCAACCGGCGGCAGCCAGATTCGTTCAGCGCTTAAGCCAGAAATCCTGCGCGGCCCAACCACGGCGCGGCCGCTGATGTCGAAGCTCTTTGGCTGCAAGACCTGGTAATGACTTCGACAAATACGACCAAATAGCCGGTGTTTTCTTGTTCGGGGGGTCACCGACGGAACATCGTGGGCACGACCTGGGCGCACCCTTGCATCCAAACGTAAGATCGCTCCGGGCTTTCTGCCAGTCCCCTCGCGCTCTATCGTGCGTTGGGAACGTCCAGCAGCCGCGCGGTTTATCTTTTGGGCTGGCTGTGGGCATCGTAAGGTCGCGCTTCCGCTTTGGTCGGCGCCGCGGATAGATTTGGCCTTCCGAGCCATCCGGGAAGAACAGCACCATGACACCCGTGAAACGACTGCAAAACCATGGCCAGGCCGTCTGGCTCGACTTTCTCGCCCGTGGCTTC
>Ga0073928_10010575_pt1 | contig 10956 bp, 7 predicted proteins | sample PaiPotPPA55metaG_FD_76969 | JGI IMG/M metagenome (GOLD analysis project Ga0073928, IMG submission 76969) | Iron sulfur acid spring bacterial and archeal communities from Banff, Canada, to study Microbial Dark Matter (Phase II) - Paint Pots PPA... ...
CGCGTGCGCTCCGTTGGCGAGAATGTTTCCGGCAAAATGCACCTCTATGAGAAGCGTGGCGCGGAGTTGATAGCCGGCGCCAATGCGGCATGAGTGAGGAACAATCAATTCGATGCTAACACGCCGCTGCGCGCCACCCGCAACGGCCAATGTGGCTGCACAGTATGCGTCACCGCTCAACTTACTGCGCCTTTGTGAGAAACTACCCAACCGGAGACAACTATGAGCTCAACCGTTGCACACCCCGCTGGAAGAAAAGCCTTGGACACCGCCTGGGTGCGCCAGCAATTTCCTTCCTTGCAGACCCAAGTCAATGGACTGGCCGCCGCTTTTCTGGATGGCCCCGCAGGCACGCAGGTTCCCCGGCAGGTCATCGACGCCATTCAAAATTATCTGCTGCACGATAACGCCAATACTTGCGGAGCCTTCGCCACCAGCCGCCGCAACGACGCCATGATTTGCGGCGCGCGCCAGGCGATGGCCGATTTTTTCAATTGCGCCCCGGATGAAGTAAGTTTCGGCCAAAACATGACCACCATCACCTTCGCGCTGGCACGCGCGATTGGCCGCGAGATGAACCCTGGAGACGAAGTTGTGGTCACTACGTTGGACCATGACGCCAATGTGGCCCCGTGGCGCGCCCTGCAGGAAAAAGGTGTAATTGTGCGACAGATCGATATTCGCGATGCGGATTGCACCCTGGACATGGACGATTTGAAACGTAAGCTCACCAAAAAAACCAAGCTTGTCGCGGTAGGCTACGCTTCCAACGCCGTGGGCACCATCAATCCAGTAGCGGAAATTGCCCGCCTCGCTCATTCGGTCGGCGCGCTGATATTTGTCGACGCCGTGCATTACGCGCCCCACGGTGCGATTGACGTGCAGGCCCTCGATTGCGATTTTCTGGCCTGTTCTCCATATAAATTTTTTGGCCCGCACATGGGCACGCTCTACGGCAAGCACGAGCACTTGATGCGCTTCACGCCGTATAAAGTGCGTCCCGCGCCCGACGCCCTCCCCGATCGCTGGGAAACCGGCACGCAAGTTCAAGAATTAATTGCCGGAATTGCAGCCGCTGTGGAATACCTCGCGACACTGGGAATGCGCCACGACCCGGCGGCGGCGCAGGACCGCCGCAGCGCGCTTTTGGCCGCCTACCGCGTCACTCACGAACACGAAATGACGTTGCTCGCAAAATTGCTCGAAGGATTGCAGCGCATCGACGGCCTCCGCATTTTCGGCATCACCGATCCCGCGAAATTTGCTCAGCGATGTTCAACCGTCTCGATTCGCTTAGACGGCCATACTCCCACCGAAGCAGCAAATTTCCTCGGCGACCGCGGCATTTTCACCTGGGACGGAAATTTTTATGCCCTGAATCTGACCGAGCGCCTCGGCGTGCAGTCCACCGGCGGCCTCTTGCGCATCGGCCTGGTGCACTACAACACCGCCGAAGAAGTCGAGCGTCTCCTCTCGGCCTTGCGCGAATTCAGCCGCCGTTGAAAACGCGCCACGCTACGTGTACAGTAGGCCGCTTCCTCAAACTAATCTAATAGTAAAGTGTTAGATTACTGGCAAAAGGGCGTCGCCATATGACCTCATTGTTATTTTATCGTTTTAAATTCGCCGCATTGATATGCACTCTGGCCCTATTCGTTGCCGGTTCTTCCTTTAACGGCGACAGACCCCTCACCGAAGTTCGCAGCCCCAATTTCCGCGTCCTTACCAATGGCAGCGAACATGACGCACGCAGACTTGCGCTCGAATTTGAGCAGATGCGCGCGGTCTTTGCCGTCGCATTTCCCAAGATGCGCCTAACCACCGGAGCGCCGCTGCTGATCTTCGCGGTGCAAACCGAAAACGACATGAAATCGTTGGCTCCCGCTCTCTGGAAAAATCATAAAGGCCCCTTGCCCGCCGGCCTTTTCGAACACGGCTGGGAAAAACAATTCGCCATTGTGCGTATCGATCAGGACGTCCCCGGCGCCTATAACGTGGTCTATCACGAATATGTGCACACCCTGCTGCACAGCAATTTTCGCTGGCTGCCCACTTGGCTTGACGAAGGATTGGCGGAGTTTTACGGCAACACCAGATTCGAGCCCAAGAAATCATACGTAGGCGCGCCCAGCACCCGCGTGTACCACTTGCAAAACCGCACCTTGATCCCGCTCGAACAACTTTTGGTCGTCGATCCCTGGTCGTATTACCACGGAGACGAAAACCAGATCGCCACCTTTTACGCTGAATCTTGGGCCCTGGTGCATTACCTCGTGTTTGGACAGGACATGGAGCTCGGCAAAAAACTCAGTCGTTTTTATGCCCAGTTGCAGGCCGGAGACCAGCAACTCAAGGCCTTCCGCGAAGTTTTTGGTGATCCCAAAAAAGTGGAGAACGAGCTTCAAAAGTATATCCAGGCCTTTGCGTTTCACGCCTACTCTGTCGAAAATCTCACCGCCATCCAGGAAAAGGATTTTCCCGCGCGCAAGCTGACCAAGGCCGAATCCGATGCAGAAATTGCCGGTTATCGCTTGTGGGAACACGATGCCCCCGAAGCCACCGATCTAGTTGAACGCGCGCTCCAGGAAGACCCCGCGCTCGGCGCGGCGCACGAAGAGAAAGCCTTCATTAATTTCCGGGAAGGCAAAGATGAAGACGCCGTGCGCGAATTTTCTCGCGCTTGTGAGTTGGATAAGACGCTTTACCTTTCGCAATATTTCAACGCCATGATGACCGCCAAACGCGAAACTCCCGAGCAGCGCGAGGCGTTGCGCACGGAGTTACAGCAAATCACGCAAATCAACCCGCAATTTGCTCCCGCCTATGTGCAGCTGGCGATGTTATTCATTGCCGACGGACAAAGCACCAGGGCGCTGGTGGCCGCCCGCAAAGCCGAGCAACTGGAACCTTCGCGAGCCGGCTATCATTTATTAAGTGGCGAAATTCTGCTGCGCATGAAACGCGAGAAAGAAGCCGCCGAATCTGCGCGCTATGTCGCTGAGCGCTGGCACGGCCCCGATCACAACGAAGCTGTAGCTCTGTGGAATCGCATCCCTGTCGCCAGCAGGCCCGCCGACGCGATCGTGGTCGAGGAAGTCGCGGAACAATCACAAGCCGCCGAAGGAAAAATGCGCTCCATCGCGTGCGGAGAGAAAAGCAATAACGAAGTGTCCTTGCAGCGCGGCGACGACCTCATGGTGTTCAAAAGCAAAGGGCGCCAGATGATCGGCTATTCAGACACCCTCTGGTATGGCGGCACCCACTTCAGTCTTTGCCACCATGTGGAAGGCATGCACGCGGTCATCCGCTATCGTCCCGCGGTCAGCAAGGATTATGCGGGCGACTGGATGTCCATCGAATTGCGCGACGAATTGCCGCCCGAGCCCCAACAGCAAGCCGCGAAAGCACCGCAACCACCCGCGCCTGCCAAGCAAGATTAAGGAAAACTTACCCCTGCGGAAGTTCATCGTGCAGGTCAAAAGTAAAGGCGGGTGGCTTTTAGTTTCGGCCACCCGCCCAAATGTTCCGTGTTTGGTTAACTCTCTTAGCGAGTGCCGGCTGCCGCTGCCATTGTGTGCGTTCCTACAGCGTGCGTTCCTACCGTCACCTTGATCTGCTTCGGCTTCGCTTCCTCGCGCTTCGGGAGGCTCAGTGTCAGCACACCATTCTGATAATCGGCCTTGATCGCATCCGTTTTCACAGAGTTCGCCAACGAGAAACTCCGGCTGAACGAGCCATAGGCGCGTTCGATGCGCAGATAGTTGTCTTCGTTCACCTTGCTCTCGAACTTGCGTTCGCCGCGAATCGTGAGAATATTATTCTCCACGCGGATGTCCAGATTCTGCGGATTCACATCCGGCAGGTCCGCCTTAATCACCAGTTCATTTTCTGTCTCGTAGATGTCCACGGCCGGGGCCCAAGGGGTCAAGTTCGACTCCTGGCCAGCGTGTCCTACGCCTTCGCTAAACATACGATTGATCTGTTCCTGCAGGGTCGTAGCCCCGTGTAACGGTTGTTCCCAACGATTCATTGCTCTCATGTGTGATCCTCCTCAGTAATTGATTGCATTCCCACCATGAGCGCGCTTATCGTTGATGTACAGATATATAATTATAATTATTTAATAAATATAAGTGGTGCGGTGGCAGTGTCTTACGCCCCTGTGCAAAACGTGTTCCAGTATCGAAGTGCTTACGTACCCCAAAATTCCAGTTTTGTTCATCGCTGAGCGCTGTTCGCTGGATAGCTTCACGGAAAAACAGCTCTCATGACTGGTCGAGAGGTCGTGGGTTTTTCTTTTGGACCTACAAGTCCTGATCTGTCGTGTAATCGGAAACTGTCCACCGCACTATCGAACGGCTTCACTACAAGAGCGCCGCGAATCCGTGTATTCTGACGCGCTATGAATAAAAAAACGAAACCAATTGTGTTAACCGTGCTTGATGGCTGGGGATACCGCGCGGAAACGAAGGACAATGCCATCGCGCTGGCCCGCAAGCCTGCTTACGACGAACTGCTGCGTAAATTTCCAAATACTTTGATTCACACTTCCGGCCCCTTCGTGGGCCTCCCCGAAGGCCAGATGGGCAACAGCGAAGTGGGCCATATGAATATCGGCGCCGGGCGCATCGTGCATATGGACATCACCCGCATCGACCTATTGATCGCCAATAAACAATTGGAGAACGTGCCGCTGTTTCAACAAGCCATGGATCGCGGCCGCGAACGCCAACTCCATTTCATCGGATTGCTAAGCGATGGCGGCGTACATTCCCACATCCAACATTTGTTTGCGTTACTGGAAATGGCCAAGCACAAAAAAGTGGAGAAAGTTTTTGTGCATTGCTTCATGGACGGGCGAGACACCCCGCCGCACAGCGGCCGCGAATTCGTCAAGCAGCTGCAGCACAAGATGCGCGAGTTGGGCGTCGGCGAAATCGCCACGCTGGTGGGGCGCTACTACGCCATGGACCGCGACAATCGCTGGGAGCGCATCGAGTTGGCCTACCGCGCCATGGTCCACGGCGAAGCGCCTACACGCACCGACAGTCCTGTTGCGGCGCTAAGCAAGAGTTACGAGCAAGACGTCACCGATGAATTCATCAAGCCCATCGTCGTGACCAAAGGCACAGGCGACTCAGCCAAGCCGGTCGGTTTGATTCGCGATGAAGACGCGGTCATTTTCTTTAATTTCCGCGCCGATCGCGCCAGGCAGATGACCTACGCGCTAGCTGCGCCCGATTTCGACAAGTTTGCCGACCCGCAAAGACCGAAAAATCTTTTTTTCGTCGCCACCACGCAATACGACAAAAATTGGCCGTGGCTGAGATACGTAATTTCGCCCGAAAAGCTCGAACAAATATTGGCGCAAGTTTTCGCCGAACTCGATTACAAAAATTTGCGCTGCGCCGAAACCGAAAAATACGCCCACGTGACATATTTTTTTAACGGCGGCGTCGAAAAGCCTTTCGGCGGCGAAGAACGCATCCTCGTCCCCTCGCCGAAAGTCGCCACTTACGACTTGAAGCCGGAAATGTCCGCCGCGGGAATCACCGACACCGTGGTCAACGCCATCGAGAAAGGCGAATTCGACGCCATCATCATGAATTATGCCAACGCCGACATGGTCGGCCATTCCGGAAAATTGGAGGCCGCCATCCAGGCCGTTGAAGCGGTAGACGCTGGCCTGGCGCGAATTTATCAAACGATGAAAGTGCGTGGAGGCACGTGGCTCATTACCGCCGATCACGGCAACGCCGAAATGATGGTCGATCCCAACACCGGCGGTGCGCACACCTATCACACCACCAATCCGGTGCCCTTTATTTTGGTGAATGGCGACGAGCAATTGCGCTTGCGGCCCGGTGGCTCGCTGCGGGACATCGCGCCCACCATACTTGGCGTGTTGGGGCAGCGCCAACCAAAGGACATGACTGGAACCGATCTGCGCTTGCTCTCTTAGCAATCGTCAACACGCAATAAATCAGAGGCCACTGTGAGCGTCCGCACTGAACCCGCAAATACCAAACTGGTGATTGGCGTCTGGCATTCTTTCTCCGAATGGAACGCCAAGCCGGTCATGGCGGAAACCCTCCGTCAGCGCTGGCCGCAGATGCAGGTGGTACATGTCACCGAGGTCGAGCGGCTGCCCGTCGAATTGGCCGACGCCGACATTTTTGTCGGCAGCATCTTGCGACTGGCGCAATTTTCCGCCGCCAAAAAATTAAAGTGGGTGCACTCCACTTCCGCGGGCGTCGGGCAACTCATGTATCCGGAGTTGCGCAACTCTGGCGTAGTGATGACCAACGCCAGCGGTGTTTTTTCCGTGCCCATGGCCGAACACACCATTGGCTTGCTGCTGGCCCTGGCGCGAAATTTTCCGGACACCTTGCGCCAGCAGGAAAAAGCGATCTGGTCGCAGCAGGAATTGTGGGACAAGCCTCAGCATCTGGCAGAGCTGAACGGAACTTTGCTCCTTATCGTGGGCTACGGCTCAATCGGCAGAGGAGTCGCGAAACGCGCGCAGGCGCTAGGCATGCGCGTGTGGGGCGTGACCAGATCCGGCAAAGGCGATGCCACGCACGCGGAAAAAATTGTGCCCTCCACTGAATTGCGTAATGTTTTGCCACACGCCGATTACGTTTTACTTTGCGCGCCTGAAACCGCGGAGACCAACGCCCTGATCGGTGCGCAGCAATTGGCGCAAATGAAACGCGGCGCTCGGTTGATCAACGTAGGTCGAGGATCGCTGCTGGATGAAGGCGCGTTGATTTCTGCCCTGGAAAGTGGAGCGCTTAGCGGCGCCGCGCTGGACGTGGCGCAGACCGAGCCTTTGGCCGCTTCAAGCCCGCTATGGCACGCGCCGAATTTATTTATTACGCCGCACACTAGCGCCTTAAGCGACAGGTTGTGGCATCGCGAGACGGCCATGTTGGTGGATTTGCTGGAACGCTGGTTCGACTGCAGCGAACTTTTCAATCGCGTCGATTTCGCGCGCGGCTACTGAAGACGAGTGCCCAACGCACTCGACCTCAGTCCGACTGGAGCGTGCCGACCCTCTTCTTCTGCTCCGCTCTGTCGCCCTGTCATGCGGCTCGCGTCGCCACCACCACGCACCGGTCATTCCGACCGGTGCAGACCGATGCTTTTTCCTCTCTCATTCGCTCCTGCGAATGAGTCGGGCTGCGCAGCGGAGGAATCTCTCTTTGATCGCGCAAGACGCCTCCCGCACCGTCCGCCAACCGCTAGCGTTAATCACCAACTCCGCTCTTCGGCGCTTGGTAGCCTTCACGCGCGTACACCACGTATTTCTGTTTCTTTCCTTTTTGGTCCACCACGTTCAGAGGTCCGCCGTCGGGCGCGACTAACTCCACTTTCACTTTGTGAAAGCGCCCGTCCTTCGCGCCGTTTCCTGGAGTGTAGGAAATGCTGTACTGATGGCGCAGCATGGAAGCCACCTGCTGGAAGATCCCCGGAATTTCGCCATCGAATTGCGGGAACCAAGAAAATCCCCCGGTCTCATTAGCAAAAGTTTTTAACTGATTTTCCGCCTGCAGATAATCCATGTGCGCGCCGCGCGAACCATGCAAGTCCAGATAATTCGTAAACGTTTTATCCAGGCCCACGGCGAAAATGGTGACATCGCTCTGACGCAACTGTTTCATGGTCTGATCCAGAGTGTGTTTGGAAAAAGTATCCACGCCGCTGGCCAGCAGCAAAATAGATTTTTTCCCTTTCACATCTTTCAACCGTTCGTTGGTTTCGAGAATGGCGTCAAAAACATTGGACTCGCTGAATCCCGGGAAATACAGACGGCTGATCGCCGCGCGGACTTCATTCTTATCCTGAGTAAAATCGACTTCCAGCCGCGTCTTCATATCGAACGTTTCAAGCGCTACCCAATCTTTTTGCTGCAGGTTGGGAAACAGCGCATCCGCCCAATACCTGGCATACGCGGCAAACCAGCCATACGCGCGGCCGCTGAACTCCATAACAATGACCATCGTGATGGGAGCGTCCGTGGGCGCAAAATTCGTAATCGTTTGCGGCGCGCCATCGTCAAGCACACGGAAATTTTCTTTCTTTAATCCCGTGAGAATGTCGCCATTTTTCGTGGTCGCAATCACGTCCAGCGTGACCACCGGAACATCCACCGCGATCGTCACGCCGGCTTCGGGAGGCGCCTGCGCCGGCGGCTTCGATGCCGGATTCTGCACGGCCGGAGCAGGAGTTGTAGGTGGTGGGCTTTGCTGCGGCTGCCCGCCCTGCGGCCCCGCTGGGGCTTGAGCGCATAACGGTTGTACAGCCAACACGCATGCCAGCAGCGTAACGAGACTCACGGAAAAAATGTTGCCAGAGAGAGCTTTCATACCCGGAACCTCATTTTTTGTGACGCTCAACACACCGAATCGCGACGCGCGTGAATCTATGCGTTGGGTCTTCGCAACTGCGCTTCACGGAACGTCCGAACGACCGCACCCTGCATGTTAGTATGAAGCGGAATCGCGGGAAAGTGTTGCAGGCTGAAATTTGCCGGGTTCCCTGGACGTTACATGGGTTTCAACTTAAAGCCGAAACATGAGCCTGGAGTTTAAAATGGAGGAGATTCGTGAGCGGGAAACGCAAACTGCAGGTGGGAATAACCGTCGGAGCGCTATTGTTGAGCGCGCGTTTACCGCTGGCCGCGCAAGGGTCTTCTTCCCACCAGGCAGGCGCGCCCACGTCCCAATCCCCAGCCGTAACGATCAATAGTCCTTCCCCCATCGGCGATACCACCGCGCTCGCCAAAGAAGCCCAAGGTTGGCTGATCGATATGGTTCGCACCAACACGACTAACCCGCCGGGCAATGAGCAGGCCATCGCGAAATATCTCGCACACGTTTTGGAGAAGGAAGGCATCCAGTCCGAGATGCTGGACTTGGCGCCGGGTCGCAGCGCGCTGGTAGCGCGTTTGCGCAGTTCGGCGCTGGCCGACCCTTCCAAAGCGTTACTCCTGGTTGCGCACATGGATGTAGTCGGCGTAGACCGGTCGAAGTGGACCGTCGATTCATTTGCCGCGGTAATCAAGGACGGCTATTTGTATGGGCGCGGCTCCATCGATGACAAAGGGATGTTGGCTGCGAATCTTGCCGCATTTATCGCTCTGAAACGTTCCAACGCGCGTTTGAATCGCGACGTTATTTTTCTGGCCACCGCCGATGAAGAGCAGGGCGGCGACGCCAGCATAAGAATTTTAATTTCCAAGTATTGGGATAAATTTGCCGCCGGTTACGCGCTAAACGAAGGCGGAGAAGTTTTCATGAAGAATGGCCGAGTGCAGTACGTCGCGGTGCAGGCCAGCGAAAAAGTTGCCATGAATGTCATGGTCGTCGCGCGCGGAAATTCGGGGCACGCGTCGCGCCCCACAAAAGACAACGCGGTCGTGCATTTGTCAGCGGCGGTCGCAAAGATCGGCGGCTATTCAGCGCCGGCGCATTTCACCACCATTGTGCGCAGATATTTCGAGCAACTGGCGGCCATTGAACCCGATGAGCTGGGCAAATGGATGCGCGTACTGGACAGCGAAGACCGCGGCGAACACGCGCAAAAGGTCGTCTCGGAAGCGAGCCCGCTGTGGAATTCCATGATGCGCGACACGGTGGCTCCCACCATGCTCTCTGCCGGTGTGCGCAACAACGTGATTCCCGCGGAAGCGCACGCCAATTTAAATATTCGACTGCTCCCGGGAAACACAATCGACGTGTTGCTGGCCGCGCTGACCAAGTTGGTGGCCGATCCGCAAATAAAATTTGAACTTCAACCGGACGCCGGACTCGCTGCGCCGCCATCGTCGTTGGAGTCGGATTTCTACGCCACGATTTCCAAAGTGGCCACCGCGCAGTATGGCAACGCTCCGGTGCTGCCGTTTCAGTCGACGGGCGCGACAGATTCGGCTCAGTTGCGGCTTCACAATGTGCAGGCCTACGGGTTGGTTCCATTTCCGCTCACCGAAGAGGATTACCTGCGCGTGCACGGCGACGATGAGCGGCTTCCGGTAGCGTCCTTCACCAAGGGTGTAGATGTGCTTGCGCGCATCGTCGCGGAATTTGCCGCCTCCAAATAAAACCACACAAGGCCTGAATAAGGCGCCGACTACGTGACGCCGCCGATCACGCGGAACTGGCTACGTCTCGCCGCCGATCACGTGGAATTTCATGAAGTTGGTCGTGCCGCGAATGCCCATCGGAGTGCCGGCCACGATGCCGATGACGTCGCCCTTGCGCACCAGCTTTTCTTCCAGCAAGCGCTTTTCCGAAATGGATGCCAGCGTGTCAATTTTGTGCGGGTCTTTAATTTCAGCGGGCATCACGCCCCAGATCAGCGCCATGCGCCTGCGGGTGTTGGCCTCCGGAGAGAACGCAATGATGGGCACCAGCGGGCGGTAGCGGGAAACCAGCCGCGCGGTAAATCCGCTGTGCGTGAACACCGCGATCAGCCGCATGTGCAGTTCGCGCGAAGCGTGGCAGACCAGCTCGGCCACGGTTTCCGCGACTTTTAGTTGCTCCTGCATGGAAGGGCGCGGAAATTCGCGGATGCTTTTTTCCGCTTCCTCGATAATTTTGGCCATCATCTGCACGGCTTCGACGGGATAATTTCCCGAAGCGGTTTCGGCCGAGAGCATCACCGCGTCCGAGCCGTCGAAAATGGCGTTGGCCACGTCGCTCGCTTCGGCGCGCGTTGGCCGCGGATTTCCGGTCATGGATTCGAGCATCTGCGTAGCGGTAATTACCGGCCGGCGAAATTCGCGCGCGCGCGCAATAATTGTTTTTTGCACCACTGGCACGCGCTCCGGGCTCATCTCCACGCCCAGATCTCCGCGAGCCACCATGACGCCGTCGGCCGCGCGCAGAATGGCGTCCAGGTTTTCTATGGCCTCCGGTTTTTCCAGCTTGGCGATCACCGGAGTGTCTTTGCCAG
>Ga0073928_10010576_pt1 | contig 10955 bp, 11 predicted proteins | sample PaiPotPPA55metaG_FD_76969 | JGI IMG/M metagenome (GOLD analysis project Ga0073928, IMG submission 76969) | Iron sulfur acid spring bacterial and archeal communities from Banff, Canada, to study Microbial Dark Matter (Phase II) - Paint Pots PPA... ...
CCGGGGCAGCAATTTACTACACCACCGATGGAACCGTGCCCTCGCCGGGTCAAGGAACTACGAAGAAGTTCGGTTCGCCGTTTACGCTCTCCGCCTCGGGTCCCCTGAAAGCGATCGCAATTGCGCCCGGCTATTTAAATAGCGCCCTAACCACCACATCGTTTACCTTGCAACGTGCTACGAACCCAACGTTCAGTCCCACCGGAGGAGCGATCTCAGCGACACAACCGATTACTCTCAGCGACACAACTACAGGCGCCACGATCTACTACACCACCGACGGCAGTGCGCCTTCCCCCGGCATGGGAACTACAAAAAAATACGGCTCGCCTTTCACGCTCTCCGCTTCCGCCACCGTTAAAGCTCTCGCCGTCGCGCCCGGTTACGTGAACAGCCCAATCGCACAAGCAAACTACACCGTGCATTAAAACTTTTCGTGAGATGTGCGAACCCTTCGGGGTGCCACCGTTAACGCGTTTATCGCGCATTCGGCCGAGAGAGCAGATTTATATTAGCGTTTACGCTACCAAGATTCGCTCGCTTCTTGCCATCCCGCTCTTCCTCGCTGATGCTAAACAAGTCATATAGCGCCTGCACGTCGCCATACTCGCAAGTGCGTCACGCGGACTTGAAATCGTTCTTGGGGAGGACCGCATGAAACTGGGGCCTGAATCACTGACTCGGTATTTTAAGTTGCCGGCTCTCATTATTTTCCTTCTTCTTCTGCCTCGGTCCGCATCGGCCCAAAAAAGCGCACCACCGCCGCCTCCTCCTCCAAAGAAGAGCGCATCGGAGCCATCGCATCCTACTCCCGCGCCTACGCCACATCCGGTGAGCCATGACAACTCCGGACATCCAGGTGGAGACGCTGGCAAAACGGGGAGCGCAAGCTCGCAAGGCGGAAATCGCACGAACACAAACAGCGCGACTAATACCCGCACCTCCACGGCACCGAATTCAGGTGGCAACCGGACAACCGGAAGCGCAGCAAACGCGAATCGCTCCAATACCAACGCGAACAATCGCAACAGCCGGACTCCCGCTGCGAAACCTGCCCAACCAGAAAATGAAACAATCGTCCAGGACATCACACCGAATTCAGCGAGCGGCAAGTCTGGCGCGAACTCAAGAGGAAATGGAAATTCTCCGCCGGCAAACGGGAAGACCGCCTGGGGTGCTCCAGTCAACAAGAACGCAGCGAATGCAAATCGCGTCAACAATCAACCCGGAACACATCCGCTGCCCAACGGCGGCTCGAAGACAGTAAAGGCCAACGGCAGCGCGGTGGAAAAAAACAAGGACGGAAAAGTTACCAGCGTGACCACGGCGAAAGGCGTGACCGTAAAGTTTGACGCGCACGGGCATCCGGCGGCGATCCATGACGGCCATGGCACAACCATCAGCCGCGGGCCGCATGGCGAACGCAGAGTGGAAACCGTGCGCGCCGATCACACTCGGCTGGTGTCCACAGGAGGTCATCGCGGATTCGCCGAGCAGCATTTCACGCAAGGCGGAAGAGATTACGCCAGGCGGACTTACTTCGATCACGGGCACGTCTACGCGCGCGTCTATCATCCTTACTTCTATGGCGGATATCCTTTTTACACCTGGGTTCCTCCCTTCTATTTTGGAATAGCATTTTATGGCTGGGCGTACAACGGATGGGCGGCACCGGTGCCGTACACCTGGGGATGGTCTGGGTCACCTTGGTACGCGCCTTACGGCTACTATTTCAGTCCCTACCCTGCGTATCCAGCGCCGGCTTTTTGGCTGGCTGATTACGCCATCGCGGCGAGTTTGCAAGCCGCTGCGGAAGAAGCGGGCTCCGCAAGCTTGCGCCACCAGCCGGGATTGGTGCTGGCCTCGGCGCGTCTCGACGAGCAGAAGGGCGGGCCGGTAGTGATGACCAAAGAGCTGAAGGACACCATCGCCAAGCAGGTGAAAATACTTATCGCGGACGAGAAGGCATTCGCCGCGGCACAGAAAAATTTGCCTTCGGACGAAGACGCGGAGCAAGTTCCGCCGTCGCTTGACCCCCGCTTTACGCTGTTCATTGCCTCCTCCAGCGCAAGCCTTGATACTAACGACGGAGGATGCGCGATTACCGCCGGAGACATTGTCCGGCGTACCGAAGACACACCGGACGGAGAAAGCACCCTGGGCGTCGAGGTGGTCAGCAGCAAGAAAGACGACTGCGCCGTGGGAACTGCTTCGCGCATGACGCTGGACGACCTGGAGGAAATGCACGACAGCTTCCGCCAGAAGATTGACGATGGACTGAAATCACTTTCCGAGAGCCAGGGCAAAGGCGGAATTCCGAACGCACCAGCAGCTACCGTGCACGCGCTTCCTGAAGGTCAGGCGACTCCCGACCCCACTGTTGAATCCGATCTACAAAAACAGCAGGAAGCTGCTGATGCAGCTGAGAAGGATGCGCAGGGCGCTTCGGCGGATAGCGGCGCCGCGAATTAGTTCGGGCCACCGGATGGCCAGTGCGGACGCCGTTGCCGCACGTTACCAGAAGACTGACTTACTAAAAACCATGCCTTGCCTTGAATTTTTCTCCAGTTTGAGCCGCGTCGGAGCTGAAGATACTCTGCGCTGGTAAACCTTCGAGAGGGACTTCGAAAGCGTTGATCAGTTTCTGAACGGGCCGTCCGTTCCGCTAATGCAAGTTTTCAACCCGGGGCACAATCGCAAAGACAGTTTAACTTCGATGTAAGAGTTTGTGGCACTGGGCGCACAAGGTGATGAGATTCTCCAAGCAATCATCTCCCAGACGACTTCGCCAGTTCATGTGATGAACCTGCAAGTTATAGGCCGTCCCACAGTTCTGACAACGCCATCTGTCTCGTTCGAGGACTTGTTGACTTAACGTAGCGTATGCTCCCGGTTCCAATCGCAGACGGGGTCGCTTCTGGTTTAATCCGGACACGAAGTCTCTCGCACCTGCTTGAGGAATTGGCACTGCTGTGAATCCGGCATTAATTCGTATAGCGTTCGGAGCGAGACAAGCAAGCTTTCCGGATTTGCATCTTGTAAATGGGCGCCTGCCAAAAAGTCCGCGCAAATCATTTCCAGGCAGTATCCCCGAGATTTGTCACTCCCCAGCATGAGCGCCGCCGTCTCGAGGGCATGCTCCAGCACGGGCAGCTGACTTTTGTAGAGTTTGAAGTAAATGATCTCCCACGCCTCCGTTTCCTGGCCTGTCAGGTGGCGCTCTACTTCTCGCTTGAATGCTTCCTTCGGCAGCTCCTTGGCTTTGTGCAACCAGGTTGCACAATCGAACTCATTTCCATCTCGACGTGCCACTTTGGCCATCTCGGTAGCTTTACTCCAACCGACCTCGCGAAGATGTTGTTTTGGAATCCGTGTCAAATTTTCGTGAATGGCCATTAGGTAATAAGCCTTCCGTCGCGACTCGGGGAATCGCTTCTCCAAGTACTCATCGAATGACTTCAGATTCTCTAGTCTCCAATACTGTCCCGCTCGCACTTCGCACAAATATTGACCTAACTCGACAAAACGCTGGTCGCTTTCCCGTTCTTTTGATTGTTCCCAAGACAAGATTTCGTCGATCTTCCCGAGAACGACTACGGCTCGGCGTCGATTAAGCTCTGGAGACATAAGCGGCCGTCCGTTAATCAAGCCCGTCAAGCCAATCAAGATCACTCGCTCCTGGCCGGCGAATTAAATTCACATCGACCATCTTTTTGTCATTCAGGCAAAGACCTAGATGGGAGCAGCTGGTGCAGCCGTTCTGGGGAAAACGGATTCCGCTGTGCGCAGGGAACTGAGCTGTTTCCACCTGGCCAACGGTTGCTTCGACCAGCCGTCCAAACTCGCGGCGCTGTTCTTCCGAGATCGATGCCTTCAAATATTGAATCTCTGGTAGCTGCTTTCGTACGAACACAACCAGTGCGACATCGGAAATACCGCTGATCCAGGAATAGCAAATGAGTTGAGGGTCTAGTGTCAGCAGCCCTTCCGGCTCTTCTGGATACCGGCTCGTCGTAGTTTTCCAATCAATCAAACAGTCCGTGCCATCGACCGTACCGAGAGCGTCGATATAAGCAACGAATTCGTTGCTTCCCGGCAGAGTTCGAAGCATCTTTACTTGTAGGTTTTCCTTCGGTCCGGGAATATGAACACGATCATCCTGGGCGAATTTCTGCAGTAGATGCACTCCCTGGTGGACCAGGCGGTCCCAGGAATCGCCTTTCTTGTATTCGAACGGAGTATCCCGAAAAGCGCTCCATTCCTTAAAGAAAACTGCGGATGGATCCTCTCGGCGGAAGTAAGCACCGAGGGCAGTTTCAAAGCAGCGGCCGAAAACCATCGCTGCGCGCGTGTCTTTTTCCCGCCATCCATCCAGATAGCGGTAGCGATAACTGCGAGGGCAACGAAGGTACTGACTAATCTGCGTGTAACTGTACTTCACGGGAACCTCCTGTCACCACGCCGTCGCGAGCGTCCTTGGAGATGAGTTCCCATTCGCTGGAAGGCGCAAATCCGGCGAGATCTAGATAGGTGCGACCGGCAAACGCTTTCTTGGTGGTTCGCAGAACTCCAATGAGACCGAGCAGGGCCTTTTCGTCCACCTCGTCCCGCCCGAGCAAATCGCGGTCATAGCCAAAATCGCGCAGGAACCAGTTCAGTCGCCACAACGCTTTTGAGGTAGCGTAGAGTCGCCCTGAGATTTTCCGGGAAGCAAGTTCCTGAGGCTCAAGAACCGCGAAGCTAAGAACGAAGAACGGCTTTTGCGGATGCCAACGATAGTAAGCGCGATCGACCCGGACGAGGAATATGCCCTGCAAGACTTCTTCGCCGCGTGATCCTTGTGAATGCAAGCCAGGCAGATGTCGTTTCATGCTTTCACCTCCGTGGGCCGAGCATAGGAATTGAGTTTGCAGAGCAAGCTTTCGCGATCGGTTTTTGCAGCTGTACCGAGTTCGGAGATAAAAGACTCGACAAGATCCCGGCTAGCTTCTTTAAGCGTTGCGGTACCGCAAAAGTCGGCAGCGTAGGCTTTAACGAGGGTGGGATCGAGGTTATGCTGGCGGATCAGAAGGCAGAGTTGATCACGCAATCGCGGTTGACCGTTACCAGATCCGTTCGAACTGCGATGTCCGTCTGAGTGCGGAGGAGCGGTGAAGGATTGAGATGGGCCAGAAAATCCCAACTCCTCAACCGAGCACAGGCCGATTCCATAAGCCCGACGAAGCGCACGGTTGGTAGCTCGGGTTTCGGCGACGCGCATCTCCGCCCCCCGTACCAGTGGAGATGTGTTGGACGGGTCGGCGTCACCGTAACCAACGAAGCCTTTTGAGCGCGGAGACTTAAAAACTGTCGCTCGAAAGACCCAACGGCCCGTGGCCGAATCGCAGAACTTGGTCAGCAGGCTTGTTTGAATTCCTGAACACCGACGACGTTGGGCAATTTGAAGAAGACCAGAATGCGTAATGTACCATCGGTCACCGATGTACTGAACATGGCCGAGTAATACTGAAATTCCGAATCGCTTCATCAAAGCTCTCAAGGAATCCATTGCTGCTTGCGAAAGGCCGCCCCAAATCCTCTCCGCAGACTCGATCTCGGACTTAAAGACGTAAGATTTCCGCCCCACTATCCCTCCTCGCTTACTTAGGCGCCTAAGAACAATAAATATCTTACATAGGCGCCTAAGTATAAGTCAATGCCTAATTTGTATTGATTTCCTGGCATCACGCGGAATACCTTCTAGGAGATATGACTAAGAAGAAGAATCCTCACGCCGTTGCTTTAGGCAAGTTAGGTGGTTCCAAAGGCGGGAAAATACGAGCTACCAAGCTTACATCTGAACAGCGGAGTAAAATCGCGCGTAACGCAGTGCTTGCTCGCTGGGACAAGGTTAAAAAGTCTAAAGAAAGGAAGCACGAGGAAACGGCGGGATAGAGGGAGTTTCGACTTTTCTGGACAATCCTACACTTACTCTATTATTCTCTGTTCGATCTTGAGAGCCGTCGAGCTGTGAAAGTTTCCGGAGAAAGTCCGTCCGTCGCCTAATTCTGCTTGCTGCCTCCCTCGCGGCCGGGGCGTCCGTTCATACCGGAGCGCGCGACCGCTTTTGCAATTCCAATCGCAATTGAATCGTCTCGAAAAGTTAGCGTGGAGTTGGCATTCAAATGCGGACCTGTGGCGAACGCGCCCACTCCGGGATTTCCCAAGACGGCCTATTGACGCGCGGCGGAGCGCAGCTTATAATTCGTAAAGTAGTTTCTAGAGCACGAAGAGGCGATGAAATAATTAGCCGCAACGGATTCCCGTTAGCGGCTTTTCCATTTTATGGCCTAACTTTTTTCAATGGCTTGCGATCAAGGCATACTGGCGAGGTCTTTGCGGTTTGTCCGAGGCGCATTGCGGAAGTGATGCAAAAGCATGTCGGCGTGGAGTTAAGTTACTTATTAAATTGTGAGTGAGACCATGGGGAAATCATGTAGGGGTTACGTGGAAGTGGAATTTGAGATTCTCGATCTTATCGAACCCGGCCTGTCAAAGAAAATTTTCGAAGGGTATAAGCTCAGCAGTGCGATTTTTGTGCTGGACGACGCGAAGTCCGAACATCCTGTTCGCATCGAAACCTGCGGCTCCCGTGCGCGTGTGATTCTGCGCCAACTCGAGAATGCAGGTTTGTGCGATTGAAAGAGACACAGAGCCTCGGCGGCGGTTCGCCGCCGGGGCTTCGATCGGATCTGAGATCAGAAGGAGGAGAACGTAGGTTTGGAATAGAATCCCTTTATCAGGTAGGGAATATGGGAAATTCAACCGGGCCGCGCACTCCGAGAGGAAAAGCGCGGTCCAGTCAAAATGCAGCAAAGCACTGGATCGAATCTTGCAGAATTTTGCCCCAGGAACAAAAGGAAGCGACGTTGCTTCGCAAAGGACTTGTCGAAGATTTTGACCCGCAAGGCACGATGGAGAACGAGTTGGTTGACGATATGACCTTGAACCGATTGATCAAACGGCGCATCGATATTGCTTTCACGCGAGAATTTTCCCAAGCAGCCAACCAAAAAACAGCCGGTTCGATCGGAGCTTATGACGGCTTGTCAACGCAGTTCTGGCTCGGTGCTGTGGACGCCAAGTACGGATACCGGGGCGAAGGCAGACTGGACCAGCGATTGCCGCCAGATGCGTGTATTGCGTTTTTAGAAGTGCTAAAGCGCAGAATCGGCGAGCGCGGGCCGACGCCGGAAGACTTAGCGCAACTTCGCCTGTATTACGGCAGCCAAATCACCAATGAACAAGAGTGCTTGGCCATGCACCAGCTAGAACTCGGACAGGAGGCACCTGACGACAAGGAGCTGCGAAAGAATATTGGCGAGACGCTCGATGCCGAGATCGAAGCCGTAAGGAATCGGCGGGAGCTTACAGAGAAGGCCTATGTGATCGAGACTGCGTCGAATTTTCAAGAGCCGGACTGGCCTACCCTAGAGACGCTGTTGCGTTATCGCGGCGCTAATAATCGGGAATTTAAGGATTTGCTGGATTGTTACGAGCGCGTCCATCGTCTCAAGAGTAGCGCTGCGTAGATTGCCTAATGCGCGGGTGGGGAATGGATTTAGTTATATATACTATGTACGTAGTATTGAAGAACATGTTTTGTTGCAAACGAGGCTCTAGATTGCGAAACGAACTGGCATATGTGCTTATAAATCACTGAGGTACGAAAATAAGGACGTGTCTTTTTTGTCCATAATCGCCGTGTAAAGTGCCGATTTTGCGGGGCTAAGGCCCACTGAACGGCTGTGTATCCCCCATCTTAGTTCTGGCCCGCGGCTCAGTTTAGCGGCGGATACGGGGAGCGGGAAGGGCTTAGCCTCGCAAACGAAGGGTGAATCGAAGCCACGGGCATGCAGATCAGTGAAGCGGCGCTTGCGGATTCGAGGCCTCCGCCACCGGCAACACCAGCTCGTTGCACGACGGAATGAAGGTCTGGACAGTCTTGCCGTCCATCGGACTCTCCCACAGCTATTTTATGCTTGAGAGTATTATGAAATCAGAACTATGGACGCCAAAGCGAAACAAAAAACGCTGCGCCTTCTCACGAACGGCATCTACGTGCTGACCGCACGAGACGGCGACCGTTACGGAGCGGCCACCGTGACCTGGGTCTCTCAGGTTTCGTTCAAACCGCCATTGTTGATGGCCGCCTTGCGGAAAGATGGAAGCGTGCTCAGTTGCCTGGTATCGAGCGGCTTCTCGGTTTTGCATATAGTTGGAAGCGAGCAGCAAGAAATCGCGCAAAAGTTTTTCTCCGCCACCAAAGAATCCGGGGGCTTATTGAACGGCGAACCCTACTACGCAGGAGAAACTTCCGCGCCTGTCCTGAAAAACCTGAACGCATATTTGGAATGTAAACTAGTGGACATTTCAGAAGACTACGGCGACCACGCCATCGCAATTTTGGAAGTCGTCGGAGCTGGCACTCATGGAGAGGTAGTTCCCCTCATAGTTAGCGATTCTCCCTGGAAATACGGCGGTTAACTCAGATGCGCTGCAATTCAGCGCAATTCCTGTTTTGCACCCAGCCGCGCACATGAATCTGATTTGGGCTTCGCGGCAAACTCCACTATAATCGTTGGATTCAGTGTTGCTACAGGAGTGGCAAGGTTTATGTTGAAAAGCATTCAGCAGCGGGACCTCGACAAAAATCGGTGGGTCAAGGTCACCATGACCGTTCTTTTGGCATTCATATGCTTGAGCATGCTCACATATCTGATCCCAGGGATGGGCGGAGCAATGTCCTCCGGTAGTCCAGACTCAGTCGCAACCGTCGGGGGGGAGAGCATTTCCCTTCTCGAAGTGCAACGCCACTTGAATATGGTCCTGCACGGGCAGAACCCTCCCGAAATGCTGAAAGGCTTGTATGCTAAGCAAGTTCTCGATCAGATGATTTTTTCTCGCGCCTTGGATATGGAAGCCCAGCGGCTGGGAATCAGCGTCACCCCTCAAGAGGAATCGGAGCGCATCAAGCAGTTGCTGCCCTCGGCATTTGAAGGCGGAGGCTTTGCCAAGGATCGCTATGTCACCGAGGTGCAGAATCGCCTTGGAATGTCGGTTCCGGACTTTGAGAACTTTTTACGCGACGATATGCTGATGGAAAAATTTCGCCGCCTGGTTACCGCCTCCGTAAGCGTTAGCCCGTCCGAAATTGAAAATGAGTTCCGCCGTAGAAACGAAAAGGTCCAGATTGAATACGCGCTGGTAAAACCCGCAGAGCTGGCCTCTTCAATTCATCCCACAGATGCGGAGCTTTCCGCTTACTACTCGAAGAATGCTGGACGTTATCAGGTCCCCGAAAAACGCTCCGCACGATACGCGCTATTGGACTTGGCCAAGCTGCGCGAAAGCGCCACGGTAAGCGATGACGCGTTGCGCGCTTATTACAACGCGCACCTCGACCAATATAAAGTAGAAAACCGAGCTCACGTCGAGCACATATTGTTCAAGACTATCGGCAAGACCGACGCCGAAATAGCTGAAATCCGCCAGAAAGCCGAAGATGTTTTGAAGAAGGCCAAGAGCGGAGCGAATTTCGAAGACCTGGCCAAAAAATACTCAGAAGATGATGCCACCAAGCCGAAAGGCGGCGACCTAGGCTGGATCGTTGAAAAACAGACTGTACCGGAATTCGAACAAGCCGCATTCACTGTACCGAAGGGCTCGGTTTCCGACCTGGTAAAGACCCAATACGGCTTCCACATTATCAAAGTATTGGACCGCGAAACCGCTCACACCAAACCTTTCGAAGAAGTGCGCGCCAGCATCGTACCGCTTCTGACTGATCAAAAGCTCAGCGCAGACGCCAACAATATCTCCACGCAGATGGCCGCTGCTGTTCGCCAGTCCAACCGCCAGTCTCTGGACGACCTCGCGCGAAAATTCAATCTGAAGCTCGGTGAAACCCAGCCCGCATCTGTCACCGATCCGGTCGGCGACCTGGGAAACACCCCGGAACTGCACCAAGCCCTCTTCCAATTGCGTTCCGGCGAGCTGAGCCAACCCTTTCAGCTCCCGCAGGGCTACGTGATTTTGACCCCGAAAGAAATCCAGCCTGCGCATCAGGGAACGCTTGCCGAAGTTCACGACAAAGTCCTGGCGGATTACCAGCAGGAAAAATCCATCGAGCTGGCCAAGACGAAAGCCGACGAACTCACCAAACGAGTGCAGTCCGGCGAAGCTTTTGACCAGGCAGCCAAAGCGTTGGGACTCACAGTGGTTACACCGGCTCCCTTCGCGCGAAACGGTTCGGTTCAGGACGTCGGGTCCGCGAAGGTTCTGGAAGCTGCGTTCGGGATGCCGGTCGGCCAATCCAGCCCGGCAGCCCAGGTGGGCGGCAACTGGCTGGTTTACCGCATCGTGTCCCATCAGCCGGTCAACCCGGAAGATCTCGCGGCGCAGAGCGCACAAATTAAAGACCAGCTTACGCAAGCTAAACAGGCCGCCGCTTTCGACGCTTTCCGCACCGCGCTGGAAGATCGCCTGAAAAAAGAAGGAAAGCTGAACGTAAACGACGACGCCATGAAGCGTCTGTCCCGAAAAAGCTAGGTCCGCCCGCTTCATCGACTAGCTTCGGGCCCGTTACTCGCTGCCGATATACTGAAATCACCTTCGAGTGCGCAACAGTGGCGGAAGTTTCAGGAGCGTGATGGCTCGCCCGTTTCGCCGCTCGTCGGCCTGTATTGAACACTTCTGAACAGTTTTCCGCGCTTCTGAATCCCTGGAAATATCCGCTAAGCCTATATAAACAGGCAGTTTAACTATTTTAGTCAGGATTCTTGCCTAGTTCCCTTGGCTTCTATAAAATGGTGTGTATCCGCAGAGCCTGCCCCGTCGCCAGCGGGGTTCTGACCTAAGGCGAGAATCTTCCCAACCTTGCCCGGTCACGAATCAACTGAGCGCCATCAAAAAGG
>Ga0073928_10010577_pt1 | contig 10952 bp, 13 predicted proteins | sample PaiPotPPA55metaG_FD_76969 | JGI IMG/M metagenome (GOLD analysis project Ga0073928, IMG submission 76969) | Iron sulfur acid spring bacterial and archeal communities from Banff, Canada, to study Microbial Dark Matter (Phase II) - Paint Pots PPA... ...
ACAGGCTGTTCCCCAGCGTGCTCACGTTCCATATCAATATCAGGAAACCTGGTACGAGTTCGTGCTGAGGCAGTTCAATCCGGATGATGTTGACTTCGGTCGCTGGATCGAACGCGAGCGCCGCGCGTTTATCGATGCGCGAATCAGGAACCCCTACTTCATGTACAGCCTATGCACGAGCTTTGGCTTGCTCCTTGCGGCCGTGGTGTACATGAAACTGTGGATCGATCATCGCCGGGCGATGTGGATGACGGCGGAGATGATGGCAGATATTTACAACCAGGATGTCTATTCGCGCCGGGTCGCTCAGGAAGCAATCGAAAAGTACAACACCCACATTGAACGCTGCAACCGTGCAATTGAGGCAGCAGAACATGGTGGGGCTACTTCTGCCACGGGCTCGGAGATCGAACGGTTAAAAGGCGAGTTGGTTTGTGTGGCCAGCGAGAGGGACACGGCGACAAGGGAGAAGGATCTTGCAAGGGAGGAGTTGCGGAAGAAGTCGGAGATCCTCGCCGAGATGTCGATTCGTCTGGAGGCACTAACGAACAAGTCCGGCGCAGGCGGGGATGCCAAGCGGTTCTCTGATTTGCATGGTGCGGATGCCAAGTTGGTGACTCATATCAACAATCTGCAAGAACAACTCTACGCTGAGCGAAACAACAACCGCAGGCTGAGAGGCGGGTAGCAGGTGCTGGTAGCGGTCACAGGGTTCGGCAGTGTGTGGCGACATAGGCTTGGCAAGCAGATGCACGAAGGCGGTCGCTTTGCTCAACCTGTCTACTACAACACCACAGGCGTTGCGGTGAATGGCAGCACGCGCCAACGGCCCCAGATTTGTGGCTATGCGCGGTTTGATGCGATCGGCGGTTTCGATCCAAACCACCTTTCGAGGATGATCAACCACGTGTTCGACTGCGAGGAACCATCCGTATGGATGGGATGCAACAAGCTGCTGTTCAAGCGAGTGCTGAAGGCGGGTGAGCGTCCCGACTCCTTCCTCGTGGTTGCGAGGTCAGCCCTGATGGGTCGGTTGGCGGTCGGAACTGAAGGTTCGAGATCAGCCGACACCTGGCTTCTTTCGTTCAGCGAATGTGCAGGACAGCAGGAGGCAATGCTGTTGATGGCACTCCATGGTTGGATACGAACCGACGTTGGCCGATTCGTGCTCGACTCCTCAGAGTCGCGGGCATGGGTCGCACGACTCGCGCTGTCGAACGAAAAATGATGGGGCCAGGCGATGCGTTATTGGAAGGGTTCAATTGCACTGAGTTCCACGCGGGATTACCCGCTCCTGCGCCAGGTTCTGCATTCGGGCTTCATCACACACAGTCAACTGTTCGAGTGTTTAAGACTGGACTACTGTGCCTCATCGCGTAACGCCTTCAACAACCGGGTGCTCCGGCTAGTGAAGCATGGCCTGCTGATCCGGCACGACGCGCCGTTCATAAATCGCGAAGCTGTCTATTCAATCTCGGAGACTGGAGCGTCAGAATTGGTGAGCAAGGGTGAATACTATGCGCGCGCCGATCATCTCAAGTCTTGCAACGGGCGAGGCCAACTTAAACATTCCTTGGATCTGAATGATATCCATTTGGCGCTCAAGCGCACCGGCACGCTAGTCTACTGGACTCCGGAGACGGAGATACGGTCACGAAATGATATGACGGCCGACGCGTATGCGAAATACTATGACGCTGTTGTGGTAGTTCATCTCGCAGGGCAGGACTGCAAGTTTGCGTTGGAGTATGAGCGAACGCCGAAAGCGATGAGGCATTACGAAATCGTGCGGCAGAGAATTGAACTGGAAACGCAGATCACTCACTTCTTGTATCTCGTGCCCAACTACGACCTCCTCGAGTTCGTCGCGAATAAACTGCGCCACTGCCAGCGGGCGGTTTTCTTCGGTCTACTCAGAGACTTCCTGCAGCAGACGCTGGCGGTGCCTGTGAAAAGAAACGGATCTCCTGCCTCTGTGACACTCGCCTCTGTTCTGATGCAGGGGAAGGACACGCAACGGACTGCCACCCTTTTTCCGGGTATTGCCGTGTGAATGTGGTGTCATTGGCGTGTGTTTGAAGTGTTCGTCCGGTACGTAACTGTGACTAAACTCAACAACTTGGACGTTGACTATATGTGCCCAGCATTGGCAGCTAGTCGACCGACGTTTGCGCCATCGGCAAGCAAATGAGTTAGGACTGGGCCGATGGCGTGTGACGTCGTGAGGGTACTGTCGGTGGACAGGGGGTGATTGTTTCCGAATCGCCCGTACGGAAGGAATCCACCGGTTAGCCTAAGCCCGATCAGGTGCGCTTCACACCGTATGCATCCAGCACATCACGCAGCGTCACAACACCTTCCAACTTGTGCACATCAGCACGGTTCACCACCGGCAAGATTTCGATCTGGTTTGCCCCCATGCGTTCGAGCGCCAACTCCAACCCCTGGTCCGGGTGGACGTGCGGAAAAGGCAGCGCATCAACCAGCTCGCCGAGCTTCTCATCCGCACCTTCGGCCTGCTCTCGCTCCAACCTCGCAAGGTTAATCACGCCAAGTACACCTCGTCGATCCGCTACCAGCCACGTTCGGACTTCACTCGATCGAACCCGTTCCAGGGCTTCCCGAACCGTGATCTCGGCAGGCAGCAACTGGCTCGCAGTTTGCATGACTCTTACTACCTGACGTTGACCATGTCGTCGGCGGGTCTCCGACTTCGGCAGGTGTATGCCATCCTGCACGGCCAGCGCTTCGTAGATGGGTTCGTGCTGCAATCGTGAAGCAATGAAAAGACTCACCAGATTTGCAATCATCAGCGGGACGATCACGGCGTAGTCCTGCGTCATCTCGAAGATCATCAATACCGAGGTCATTGGAGCGCGCACTATCCCCGCGAAGAGCGCGCCCATCCCGACCAACGCATAGGCGCCCGGCGTAGCGGTATAAGCCGGTAACAAACGATGTGCGAGGGTCCCCACCGTACCTCCCAACATCGCGCCAATGAACAGAGCGGGGCCGAAGATACCGCCTGCGTTGCCTGAAGCATAACTGGTGGTAACGCTGAGAAGTTTCAGAACCACTAGCAGAGCCATCAGTTTTAGCGCCATGTTTCCATTTAAGGCATCGCCGACATATCCATAACCCACGCCCAAGACCTGGGGCACAAACCATCCCAACAAACCGACTAACAAGCCGCCTGCCACGGGTTGAAACCACAGTGTCTTTTGCGGGAAGCGGAGGAAACGTTCCCGCATGCCCAGCAGAAGTCTCGTGAAAGCCACCGAAACCAGGCCTCCGGCGACCCCGAGCACAGCATAAACGCCAAATTCCGCGGGATGGACCAGTTGATATTGCGGAACCTTGAAGAGTGGATGATTGCCGAGAGACACGCGCAGAACCATCCACGCAGTCGCTGAAGCCAGCACCACCGCGCCAATCACAGGTGCGTGGAGATCACCCACGATCTCCTCGAGCGAAAACAGCACCGCTGCCAGAGGGGTATTAAACGCGGCTGCAATGGCCGCCGCCGCTCCCACTGGGATCAGCCTCTTGACTTGCTCGGTGCGCAGTCCGAGGAGACGTCCAAGCACGGAAGCAATGCCAGCACCGACTTGAACCGAAGGCCCTTCGCGTCCCAGCGGAATTCCGCTGGCAAGTGTTGCCGACGTGCAGAAAAACTTGCCCAGCACCGTGCGCAGTGTGATGCGCCCTTCGCGCGCGAACAGCGCAGCCTTTGTCTGCGGCACGCCACTGCCTCGCGCGTCGGGAAAATAGCGATAGAGCAGGTAGCCGATGCCGAGCGAGCCCACCACCGGAAACAGCAGACGTCGCCAAGGAGCACCACCCACGGGATACAGCCGCATCCCCATTCGTTCCGTCAGCAGGATGAAAGCGACGACCGCCAGCCCAGTCAAAGCACCAATAACCAGCGCCAGGACCAAAAATACCTGCTCCTCACGTTGCCGCAGTTCGGCCACGCGATCTAACAGCCAGCTCCTCCAACTCCCGCTCGTCGTCTGGACGCTTTCACTCATCTCTCGTGAATTTCTTCCTAAAACCAGATCTCACTGGATTGGCGCTTAGGTGTTGGCAGAGAAGAAGACGATGAACTGATTATCGTAATCACTCCCCCGTTTAAGAGCGTCTATTGTCAGAATAAAAAGATGCTCGTTCGCACAAGGATTGACCGCTAGTATGATTTCCCGTTCCATTTCAGTGAGCGGATTGTATTCCATCTTCAATCCCCTCTTCGTATTCAGGTTGCTGGGCGGAACGCTGCTCGAAAGTGAGCCGCCCTCGCCTTAACAACTGCTCAGCGTTCAAATACGAAGTGGTCAACCCTGTTCTGCTGCCAGCACTGTTCGTTGTCCTGGGTACAGAAGGGTTTCTCCTTACCGAAGCTGACAGTCCTGATGCGGTCGGCGGGAATTCCCTCCTGCACTAGCGCTCGTTTCACCGATTCCGCGCGGCTGGTTCCGAGGGCGATGTTGTATTCCTCAGATCCCCGATCGTCGCAATGCCCTTCGACGAGAACCTTGATACTCGGATGCTGCGAGAGGAAGGTTTCGTCATTTTGGACGGTTGGCGCCTCGCCCGGGCGGATGGCGAATTTGTCGTAGTCGAAGAACACATCTTTGACGTTCTTGCTGAACAACTCTTCGTCCGTGGGTGAAAGTGTTGTTGCCTTGGCGATGGGCGCGTTTACCGTCACGCGGGCGGAGACGTCTTTCGTTCCTCCCGGCCCGTTCGCCACCAAGGTGTAGGTAGTGGATTCACTCGGCGTAATCGACCGGGAACCGGAGGGCGGTACCGTGCCTAGTCCGGCGATGGTAATTTCACTGGCGTTGTTGGTTTGCCACGTCAGTACGGCCCCCTGTCCCTGCCGAATCACGCTGGGGTTGGCTGCTAGAGTGGCTGTCGGCGCGGCGGGTGCGGGTGCGGGCGGAGGCTGCGGCGTCATTTTGGCTACCTTCTTTGCGCATCCTGCTAATGACAACACACCGGCGAGTGCTACGAGTAGAGCAAATGTCTTGATTCTTTTCTGTGTCATTTTATTTAGTCCTCTTCACTCGGAAGAAACGTTGGATTCACCGTGGAGCAAAGGACTGCTGGGACAACCTCCGCTACGCCGCAAAAGAAGTCCATAACCAGAACAAAACACTTCCGGCGACTGAGACGGAGATTGAGGGGTTCTAGAACGACAGCCTGAGGAGAATCAGCAACGGAGGATGGTATTGCACTCGGGGGATCTAATCGATTGAAATCCCATATTCGAGAGTGACATCCAAGAGAGAACTACGAGGGGCGAAATTGGACAATTTCCCAGACAATTCAATGCTCCCTGCACGATAGCGACCCGCAAGCGAGCCGCTGATCGCGCTGCCTGAAGTGCAGTAACCGGTCCGTGCACTGCGGAGTACGAACCCTGTGTAGACGGAAAGAAAAAAATCGTCAGAACGAAAAAACCCGCCATCACAGCCAGTTTGCATCCGATGCGGCGAGAGATCATTTACGTCCAACTATTATATCGCAGGTTTCAGACTGCTCGATCAGTCGGAGTTTCGGGATTGGGTACAGCCGCAGCCAATCCGTTTCGTCAGCCATATGCGGAAGGTAACGACCGTTTTACCTGTCAATGCGCTGATCACCGGCGCCAAAACCAGAAAGATCTGGTCCCTCCACTGATGACGTTCGGGCACGCGGTCTACGGTGAGTTTCTCCACCAACTCCCGCTTGTCGTTTGCACGCTCATCTCTGGGGAATGCCCCACCAGGAACATACCACCGGGTGCCTTTCGAAGGAGAAAGGGAGAGTTGGGAGCGCAATTCAAGCCCGTAGAAAGTGGCCGCACGCGACCTTTCGATTCGAGCCAAACACATAGTAGCTCCTGGATCGTCGGCCACACGAAACGACACTGCATGAGGGCTTTCCTGGCTGCTGAGCGGATTCCAAACGAAATTGAGCGATCAGGTTGCGAAAACGCGTGTTGCGCATTCTGGTTTTACACAAACTCGGGGAGAAACCCTGCCCCGGAGAGGAAGGGAAACCTATGTTCGGTCATATGAAGGCACAACCACTGCTCACAGTCGGGCTTGGCTGCTCGGTAGAAGAGGCAGTGAGCAGCCTCACGGATGCCACGGAGGGTGCACAGGCAGTGCGGTGGATGGAGTTTCCGGCAGCAGCTTTGCTGTTCTTAATCATCGCCGGCGACTCAGAATCGGGCGCGTTTTATGTCTTGGATCGGAAGTCCGGCACCTGGTTTTGGGTCGACTTTGAAGACGACCAGTACGGTGGGTACAGCGTGAGTGATTTTGACCTCATCGTGCGCGAGTACGATTTCCTCAGTCTGGTGGAACGTCCAGCTCTGCTGAGGGCCAACTCAGGTTGGTTATTGGAACCACGCAGGCCCGCAGAAATGGCTGCCCAGCCTTCCAATTGAGGGACTTGCAGCGGCCGTTTGACAGAAATCCAATCCCACCTTATCTACCACACAGCACTAGAGCCACAGGTAGCGGAAAGGAGGTGGAGCATGGAACGACGAATGGCTGCAACGCCCACTCTGGTGAAAGAATACTTCGATCTGTTCGTTAATCGCCGGGCTTACACGGTCCAGTCCTTCCGGCCGCATCCGAAGAGCGGCCATCATTATTATTACCGCCCAACGGAACGCGGCACGGGGGCCGGCCTCCAGTTGAACGAGAGAACAATCTCGGACCACGTGGAAGGGAAGATAACGATCGGCCTCTATGCCATCAATCCCTCCAACCAGCGTTGCAAGTGGGTCGCAATCGACGCGGACTACACGAACGCCATGGAAGATCTGATCAAGCTTCAATATCACCTCAACAGGGACCGTGTGGATTCCGCTTTGGAAATGAGCAGGCGAGGCGGACATCTCTGGATCTTTCTGGCAGTACCGCTGTTGGCGAGAAAGTGCCGCATCTATATCTACGACCTGGCCTGCAGGTTAGGTGTGCCAGTAAAGGGGTCTGGTTTGGCGGAAGGCATCGAAGTCTTCCCCAAACATGATGCAATCGCGGCGGGAGCATTCGGCAACGCGCTCCGCGGTCCGTTGGGAATCCACCGCGGTGCAAAGCGGCGTTTCTGGTTCTATGGCGCCGACTACACCCTGCAGGCGCAGATGCAATTTCTCAAGCGGCTCCACAGGGTCACTGAAGATGAGCTGGACCGTTTTACCACGGGAAAAGAACTGCCTGCCAATGTCGGCAAGGCCCGACCCGAAGCTGAACCAATCAGAGGGCAGGGAACTGAACGTCGGACGAGGTTTTGCATTCTTGACCACGTGGGCAAGACAAGAATCGTGGGAAAGAACTACGTCACTCGATGCCCATCGTGTGCGCAGGCAGGGCGCGACCGCGGCAGTGACAACCTGGCAATCTTGGTGGCAGATCCCCGGTTCTATCTGTGCTGGGCGGGCTGCACCAAAGAAATGATTCGCGCAGCGGTCGGGAAGCCGATCCCCGTTCGAACAACTGCCTAAATAAAGGAGACAACCTTCATGGCCAGACAGAAATTTACGGGCACAGGGGGACTACCGCTGGCAAGGCGGGCAGTCAGGATGCTGAAGGACCGGGGTATTAATGCCCACTCTGTAGTGAGCGTTGAACATCAGCAACTGGCGCAACGTTATGTGATACGTGGCCTGGAGTCGGGCGGCTGTGCAGGCGATGTAGGTCGATACGTGACGTTCGCGGGCGATCACGGCTTGCCACTGGAGTATCTGCATCCAGTCGAAGCCATCGGAGTGAATGGGCTGCACGCTGTCGTCATATCTGCTGCCCTCGTGCGTGTCGACATGCTTCGGAAAGGGCGAACATACGAACTCCTGATCACGCGGCACTCGCTGAGTTCGGTAACGGGCGGCCAGAGGCCGCAGCTAGAAACCGAGATTCTTTTTAGAGGTATTCATGGACGTGTGGAGCTGGATCTGACCGGGAAAGATAAGGCCCAAGCCGGGGACGTAGTGCCTACGTTCTATTCGCTGGCCGGCGAGGTGATCGCGATTCCTGAAAAGTTCCAGCCGCTGGTTCGCGCCACGACAAAAGGCGTCAATTGCAGCGCGTGTACTCACACGCACTACTTGCGAAGGCCACGTCCCGTTGGTCAGCCGAGGCCCCACGAATCAGCCCACCAAGATGCTAGTTGCGCCGAGGCTATCGGAACGTTAGCCGGCTAGGTGGCAGAGGGGAAGAGCGTTTGAAGCAATCGCAAGTCCCCCGGCCGCATCGGAGGGTCGTCGTGGTCACGAAGATCAAACATGGTTCGTTGGTCGTTTGCCTGTTTCTATTCCTATTCGTTGTGATTGGGGGCGGCCTGCACCTCAACCCGGGCGGGGCTTTTCTCGCCGCGGCAACAGGCACGCCACTCGTAATTCATGTTTTCAATCGACGGTGGGCGGGAATGGCAGCCCACGATCCACAGCTCTCATCAAGAAATCCTGGTTCCGTGCGGCACATAGCTGAACGACATGCAGCGGACCACACCGCGCCCTGCGAGATTGAAACCGTGGTCCGACAGTGAGCCATTCAAATGGGTGTTCGTCCGGAAGAAGCGCAACCAGTCACTGTTGTCAGCCGGCCACTCGGAGCGTGGGTCTCGCTGATGCCATCGCTATCCGATCTAGCTTTCCTGACACCAATTCTTGTGCTGTTCTGGTGCACCACGGGCGTGGGATGGCTGCTCACCGATTCCGACACTGGATGGCATATCCGAACTGGAGAATGGATCTTGAAGAACGGCCGCGTGCCTGCGACCGATATATTCTCATTCACCAAGGCCGGTCAGGATTGGTTTGCCTGGGAGTGGCTATCAGACGTTCTGATGGCGGTAATTCACGGACATTTCGGTTTAGCCGGAATTGTTCTTGTGAGCCTGCTGCTCCTGGGGGCTACGTCGGTCTATGTTTACAGGAGCACACTCGCAGAATCTGGGCATCGAGTGATTGCGATTGTTCTGACCGGCCTCGCGATGTCCGCGAGCACCGTACACTGGCTTGCACGACCACATCTTGTAACCCCGCTCTTCGCCGCGGTGTTTTGCTGGGCTTTGAACCGGACAGAGAGGAAACGAACCCCTGCTATCCTCTGGACCCTGCCACTCCTCACAATACCTTGGGTGAATCTGCACGGAGGATTTTTCGTCGGGATCGTCTTGCTGATTACCTATGCGATTGCAGCGTCGGCCGGAGAACTGGCCCTTGGGGCAAGACACACCGCTTGGGTTCGAGCGCGAACATATTTGTTGACCGCTGGGGCGTGTGCCATTGCAAGCCTCGTCAATCCCTATGGCTATCGCTTGCATGTCCACGTTGCCCAATATCTCGGGGCATCTTTCTATTTGCAACGCATCAGTGAATTTCAATCTATCGACTTTCATTCGTTCACCGCACCGTATTTCGAGACGCTGCTGGTATTGGCCATGGCGGCGGCAGCCTGGCACTTGGTCGCCGGGCGATTGGTTCACGTGCTTCTGCTCCTGAGCTGGTCACACTTGGCTTTGTTCTCGGCACGAAACATTCCGATCTTCGCGGTTGTTGCAGCGCCCGGCATCGGCCTGGCGGTGCGCGAGTGGTTGGAGTACGCGCGCTCACGTTGGCCTCTCGAGTGGCCGGGGAAGTTCAGTGCGAGCCTTGCAGAACTCGAAGCTGGACTGCGAAGCATCGCGAACATTCGCAGGAGAAGGCACTGGCATTTCGTGCCCTGTTTTGGTGTGCTGGTGCTGGCATTGCTTCTCACCCGTCCCGGTCGAGTCAAAGCTCTTCATCCTGAATTCGATCGGAATCGTTTCCCGGTCGATGCGGCGACCTTTCTCTCCCAGAAAAAGTCTGAGCCGCCGCCAATCAGGTCGTACTCGAGCTGGCAGTGGGGTGGGTACCTGATCTACCGTCTATGGCCGTCGCTTGCAGTCTTCGACGATGGTCGAACGGATTTCTATGGCCCTGCCTTCGTCGAAGAAGGATTGTGCGCGTGGGACGCATGTCCGGACTGGGCCAATATCTTGTCGCGGTATCGCGTGAACGCTGCGCTCCTTGCTGTTGATTCGCCCTTGGCAACGGTTTTGCGGGAACGACGCGACTGGAAGACCGTTTATCAGGATCATGTTGCGGTGTTTTTTGAGAAGACCGGAGAGCGAGAGGTAGGGTCTGCGCATTTACCGGACCCTGAATCTCCCAGCCGGTGACGAGGTTCCGATGTCAGAAGCAAAGGAAATTACGAATATCGAGCATAGTCAAGGCCGTCCCCTGAAGTCGAGCGACGAAAGCAACGATAACAAGCCGGGAGGGTCACGAGGGACACTCGCAGTGAGGCGTCGCCTTCCGGCCGAACGGCACAGCTTGACCCATCATTTCTCAGTGGGCGGGCAGGAAGGCTATGTCACCATCGGCTTGTACGAAGATGGCCTTCCAGGCGAAATGTTCATCAGGATGGCGAAGGAAGGATCTACAGTTTCCGGGCTCATGGATTCGTTCGCAACCGCCGTGTCACTGGCTTTGCAGTACGGCGTACCGTTGCAGATCCTGTGCGACAAGTTCAGCCACACACGGTTTGAGCCGAGCGGATGGTCGGGGAATCCGAAGATTGGCTATGCAAAATCGCTCATGGACTATTTGTTCCGCTGGCTCGAACTACGTTTCCTGAAGGCAGAGCAAGGAATACTGTTCGAGTTGCCAAGGCTGGTTCCGCCGCAGCCCGAGGTGGGCGGCGTGGTCAAGGCGCTCGGGCAGGTCGTGGGATTGGGAGACGCACCTGCATGTCAGATCTGCGGCTCGCTGATGGTGAGAAACGGTTCCTGTTATCGCTGCATGGAATGTGGCAGCACGAGTGGATGCTCGTAAAAGAAGCAACTGGAGTATGGCATGGCGAAAAGCGTGAACAAGGTAATTTTGGTGGGAAACGTAGGCCAGGATCCTGAGGTCAAGTACACGGCTAGTGGAG
>Ga0073928_10010578_pt1 | contig 10952 bp, 12 predicted proteins | sample PaiPotPPA55metaG_FD_76969 | JGI IMG/M metagenome (GOLD analysis project Ga0073928, IMG submission 76969) | Iron sulfur acid spring bacterial and archeal communities from Banff, Canada, to study Microbial Dark Matter (Phase II) - Paint Pots PPA... ...
CGGCAAGCGTTATGATCTGGGTATAGGAGCAAAGTTATGAGTACGACGCCGTTTCTATCTGACGTCCAGGAACTTCGCCGTCGCGCGCGCGAGAACATGATGCGTGGCCCGGTCACCAGCGATTACCGCGGTGACGTGGACCAGGCGGTCGAGATTCTCAATCAAGCGCTGGCGACGGAGCTCGTGTGCGTCCTGCGCTATAAGCGCCATTACTACATGTCGCGCGGCATCTATAAAGACGCCGTTGCCGAAGAATTCCTCCAACACGCAAAAGAAGAAGAAGAGCACGCCGACATGATCGCCGAACGCATCACGCAGCTCGGCGGCGACCCGAACTTCAATCCGGAAGGCATGAGCTCGCGCAGCCATTCGGAGTATAAAGAAGGCGACGGCATGATCGACATGATCAAAGAGGATCTCATCGCCGAACGCATCGCCATCGAATCGTACCGCGAAATGATCCGCTTCTTCGGCGAGAACGATCCGACGACGCGCCGCATGATCGAGCAGATCCTGGCGGTTGAAGAAGAGCACGCCAACGATATGGTTGATCTTCTGCAGCAGCACGGAACCGGCACGGACGGCAAAACATAGAGCTCGTCTTCGTCCGCCACGGAAGCACCAATTGGAACCGGGACCACCGTTTTCAGGGGCAAGTCGATATACCGCTTAACGATGAGGGCCGCGCGCAAGCGCAGGCCCTCGCGCGCAGCTTGGGCGGAGTCCATTTCGATCGCGTCATTTCGAGCGACCTCTCGCGCGCGCACGAAACCGCGCAGATCATCGGCGGAGGAACGCCAATCGAGCGAGATGCGCGATGGCGCGAATTCGCGTTCGGTGAATGGGAAGGGCTAACGTGGGATGAGATTGTCGAACGGTGGCCGGCTGCGGGAGAATACGCTGACACCGCGGCCAAGCGCTACGAGCCGCCCGGCGGAGAGACGTTTGACGCGGTCTGCGATCGCGTGGCGGACGCACTGCGCGAGCTACGACGAGCGGATCATGCGCGCGTGTTGATCGTGACGCATGCTGGAGCGCTGCACGCTATGATGGACGTCCTTTTCGGGCAGCGCGCCGGGGTCAAGTCAATCGCGGGCTTACGGTTCTCGCCCGGCAGCATTACGCGCGTGAACATCGAGGCGGACGGTGCGGAGCTGCTGTCGCTTGGAGTAGAATAGCCGTTACCTGATGCGTCATCGGCTGCACGCGGTGCGCGTCACGATGGGATAGGAGTTAGGCCGCTTTAAAACGAGGCCCCCTCGGCGAAGCGTCCGGGGTCGAGCACCTCCCGGCGTTGGTGGCTGGGGATACGCCCACAGAAGGCGGGACGGGAAGCGCCTTTGGTACTGCCGAAATCAACCGGTCGTCTGGAGAATATCCGATGAAGAGAATTTTTGTAATCTGCGCGCTGGCCGCGGTGCTGGCGCCGGTGGCGGCCCGGTCTCAAACAAGCGCAACGTTCGGAGCCGGCCCCCACGGATACGACTATATGATCGGGACGTGGTCGTGCGTTAACAGTATGCCCCCGTCTGCCATGGGCGCTCCGGCCGAATTGACCGAAACCGTATCCAAGAGTGGCGGCGTCTTGCTCTTTCACTCGACCGGGAAGAACGACGACGTTTCGGTCTACAACGTTTACGTCCCGAAAAAGAAGATGTGGTTGAGCCCGTTCATCGTGTCGGATGGAACTTACGGATCGGAATCGACGACGCAGTCCGGTAAGACGGTCGTGTGGACCGGATCGTTCTACGAACCGGGCTCGGGGAAGATGCTGCCCACGCGCGACACCTATACCAACGAAGCCACGAAGTACGTCGACCTCGGAGAAGATCAGATTGGCGGTACGTGGAAGGCCGAGTACCGTCTGACCTGCACGAAGACTTAGGGCTATTTCGATTCGGCGGCACACCGGGGCTTAGTTCAAACGCATCGGTGCCACAAAGGGTGCAAGGTGCTGTGCGCGACCGAATGTGTACGTTGCCTAACTCCTATCCCGTCGCACGCCTTAGCGCTTTGTCAGCTGCTCGATCACTTCGGAAGTTATCCAGCTCTGGTCGATTGGAAGCCTGGGAAAATTTTTCGGCAGCGTTCCGTTAGGGTATTTCTCGCGCCATCGTTTCGCCTGAACAGTCAAGTATTCGAAATTCTCCCAAACCGCGGCACCCGAGCGGCTTCGCGTTACAGCAATAAACGGTTGCAAGAGCCGCCAATTATTTTCAATAAGGCTGGCGTACGCGTCCATGAAGACCGCTTCATCGACGAGGCCGCGTTTTACGAAAATACCAAGCTCTTCGAAGAATCCGCAAACGATTACCTCCGGGTACTTTACGCGGTCGACGCCGGTATGGGCCAACAGGTCACGCCGATATTCCGGCTGCCGCGCGCGGTCCGCCAAATCATTTCGGATATAGGCGAGCAACTCCCGGAAGCTTGCATGATCGAACGTCTGCGTGATCGTCATGAATGCCGTGAGTTGATTGCTGGCACGCAGATGGCGCAGTTGAATGACCGCAGCCGCAGCCGTCGCGGCGATCACGAAAAACGTCCCAACTGCCGCAAGGGTGCTCAGAAGGTCAAGGGACATTCGAAACTCCTCCGCGCAGCAACGCTTTTCACTTGTCGGCGGCTGCGTCTCTTCAGTCGGTTTGGCTTACCAGTTCGCAAAATTTATGGAGGTCGATGTTACCGCCGCTTACGACGCATACGACCTTGCCGGTCGGCACGCCGCTTAAACCGCCTGCTACCGCGCATGCGCCGGCGCCCTCACATATGATGTGATTGCTTTTCGCCACAAGTTTTAACGCGTGGCGAATATCGTCGAGCGAACTGACAATCGAACCGGCCAGCACGCGATGCGCCAGCGGCCACATGCTCTCAAATACGGACTTTCCGCCGCAACCGTCCACCCATGTTGCGCGCCAATCTGGGAATATCTCCGCGTTGCCCGACGAAAAGGACCGCGCGAGTGGCGCCGCACTCTCGGGTTCAGCGCCGTACACCTTGACCGATGGTCTGAGCGCTGCCATGACGGAGCCGATCCCGCACGTTAAGCCGCCGCCGCCATATGGTGCGACAATACAATCGACATCGGGCAAGTCATCCAAAATCTCAAGACCGAGCGTTGCGTTGCCGGCAATGAAGTCGTTATCATCAAACGGATGAACAAAACATCCCTCCATATCGGGATGCTTTCTTTCCTGAAGCGCGCGCCAACAGTCATCGAAGGATGCCTCGACGATCTCGCCCCCTAGGCGGCGGATAGCGTCTTTTTTTGTCTTTGGTGCAGTATCGATGATAAGAACTTTGCATGTGACGCCGTGCTTTGCGGCGGCGAATGCCACGCCTTGCGCAGCGTTACCCGCGCTGACCGTCCAGACGCCTTTCGAGCGTTCCGATTCCTCCAGCAGACGCACGGCATTATATGCGCCTCGTATTTTAAACGAACCGATCGGCTGCAGCATTTCCAACTTCAAGTAGATCTCGGAGCCGCGAGTGGACGAATTTAAACGCACCAGCGGCGTACGCACAGCCGCCTCATAAACGTATTCTGCGGCATCAAGAATGGCGGCGATTGGGATTGAACGCGCGGATGACGCGCCTTCGAGAATCTCCACCGGTCCTCCCCAGGCGGCTCTGCCACCGAGGGACATGGTAGCATGCGGTGATAAGCCAACACTAGACCCCTGATCGGGCCTCTATTCCAGCAGATGCGAAATTCCAAGAGGAGGTCATAATGCCAACGCCGGTGCCTACGGAATTGGTCGAGGCTGCTCAAAAAGGCGGCTCGCTCGAAGTAGAACGTCCGCTGGAAGCTATCTGGCCGGACGCCTACCGCCTTGCGTATTCAGTGCTCGGAGTACGACCAGCGGCCGAAGACGCAGCGCAGCGTTTGGATGTACCGTATTGTCGTGCGTGCGCTTGACCTGCAGAAGAACCTGGTGGCACCTAAAAGGGGAGGGTGGTCGTCTGGGCTAACGGCATGCTTTCCTATAGCGGGGGGTACTCTTATGTTGAGACGCCCGATTGTACTCATTTCTATTCTCGCTGCCATGGTTATATTTGTCCCGGCGGCCGGTTCGGGCGCGCAGCCGGCGCCGCGGGCGCTGCAATGGTCGCCCTGTGCGGACGCGAAAAAAATGCAATGCACATTCATTAGTGTGCCAATCGATCCCAATAATCAAAATGGCAGAAAACTGCGACTGCGTATAGGCCGCGTGCCTGCTGTCATGCCCGATGGTGCGCTCGCGACCGCACGTGCGCGGTTCACGGGAAAAACGCAACCAAGGTGTATGCCGCCGTACGCATGAAGACGCCCATTACGCGCACACTGGTTGCTCAGCTGTTGGCGGGCGGATCGGATCCCGAGTTTGGATGGCCGTTCATCGCGCAACTGTTCGCGCAAATACCGCTTGTCAATGCGCTCTCCGTGTGGATGCAGATTCCTGACGCTCCTTTGCTGATCGCGGATGTTAACGGCCATCAAAGTCTGATTCTCTCGAAGTGCGCGTACGCGGCGATGGTCCGTTTCACGAACTCTCCGTCGTCCGTCTCGTCAACGACGATTTGCCCGAAGTGATCGAGGTCCATATGGCTTCTCGCATTTCTCGTAACCATATGCTCCGCACAACCGCTGGCGCAGTTATCGCAGCGGCCGCCTCAAGTGCGGGGCTGCCGCTTTTGGCCGATGCGGCGAAACTCGCAAACGCCTCGCTCTTTCGCGCGCTGGATGCGAAGATCGTGGCCGCTATGGCGCGCTACCGCATTCCGGGCGTAGCCGTCGCAGTGCTCTTCCAGGACACGCAGTACGTGCGAGGTTACGGGGTGACCAACATCAATCATCCGCGCCCGGTTGACGGCGATACGCTTTTTCGGATCGGGTCCATCACTAAAACGTTCACCGGAACCGCGATTATGCGATTAGTGGATTCCGGCAAGATTCGTCTGGGCGCCCCCGTACGCACGTACCTGCCGGGATTAATCCTTGCGAATCAACAGGTCGCCGAAACCGTAACCGTTCGCCAGATCCTCAATCACAGCGCGGGATGGCTGGGAGACGATTACGCAGGTTCCGGTCTCGGTGAAGACGCGCTGGCGAAATACGTTGCCGGCATGCGCTACTTGCCGCAGCTTACCCCGCCGGGCCAGGTTTTTGCGTACAACAACGCGGCGGTAAATCTAGCCGGCCGGTTGATCGAAGTCGTAACGGGAATGCCATACGAGGACGCAATGCAGAAGCTGGTGATCGAACCGCTCGGTTTGAAGCACTCCGGCTTCTTTACCGATACGCTCGTCGGCAATTCGTTCTCCGCCTCGCACACCGTTGAAAAAGACAATATCGATGTCGACGTGCCATCGTGGATTTTTCCACGCGCGTTGGACTCAACGGGCGGCCTAATATCGAATGCGCGCGACCAACTCCGCTTCGCTCGGTTTCATCTCGGCAACGGAACCGCGTATGACGGTGCACGCGTGCTTACTCCGCAGTCGCTTCTGGCGATGCGCTCCAATCCGGGTCCGGCCGGCACGGTTACTATGGAAATCGACGGCGTCTGCGTGACGTTCTGGCAACGGCGCACCGCACAAGGCGTCCCTGTCTTTCAACACGGCGGATCGTGGGGCGGTCAGAACGCCGATCTCGTTATCGTGCCGAAGCATGAATTTGCAATGTCCATCCTTACCAACTCCACTACCGGCGGCAAACTCATCGCCGAAGTGAGCAGTTCGGCTTGGGCGCTCAATCACTTCATCGGTCTAAGCAATCCGCCGGCGGAGCCAAAGAAGTTGCCGCGCGCAGAGCTTGCAGCGTACGAAGGTCATTACAAGGGCGGTGTCATCCCGCCGGGCAGTTCTCCCAACAAAATCGAGCCGCTTGCAGTTGATGTGCGCGTAGCAGATGGCGGATTGCGCGTTACCGGTGACTTGGATCTTTCACTTGGTTTCTACCGTGGCGATTACGTCTCGACGACTACGCCGGATGGAGGGGTTGCCCGCAGCGACTTCATTCGTGGACCAGACGGCACGATCGCGTGGTTTCGCGATCGCGGCCGCCTCTACAAGCGTCAAAGATAGCGGGGCGCCGTCCGTGTCAGCATGACTTCGCCAGGATGCGAAGAACCTCAGCGTCTCAATGCGCGCGACATGCCGTTTGCCGAGGTTTCAGCGAAGCGTTCTCTTTGTGATTTCGATCGCGTTGTCGGGATGTTCGAACGGAACGCAAACCGGCACCGCGCCAACCCCCCGCGCTGAACAGGCGCGCACCGCGCTGAATTGGGCACTGTGTCCCGACGTGCCCAATACCCAATGCGCTGGCTTACGCGTGCCGGTCGATCCGGCCAAGCCCGATGGCCCGAAGTTTACGCTGCGCATCGCGCGCGTGCCGGCACTGGACCCGCGCCGCAAGAAAGGCGTGTTGATTTTTCTTCCCGGGGGCCCGGGCGCCGGCATCGTGCAGATTATCGGCGGCGACGTGCTAACGGAGTCGCACGTCGACGAGCTTCGCCGCGAATACGACGTTGTGTCGTTCGATCCGCGCGGAATCGGCGAGAGCAATCCGATCCGCTGCGCGCCCAATGCGGTCCCGTCGCCGCACCCGCCCAGCGGTCGCGCGCCCACGGCGGATCAGTTTGCTGCGACCCGCGATGCCAACGCCGCGCTGTTCAAGAGCTGCTACGCGTTAACGGGCGAGCTCTTCCGCCACCTCTCAGCGATGGACACCGCTGCGGACGTTGAGCAAATTCGGCTCGCGCTTGCGCCGAAGGATGGATTGATTGCCTACGGCGGATCGTACGGCTCGCACTACGGGCAAGCCTATCTCGAGCGCTACCCTGATCGTGTGAAAGCGATGGTGCTCGATGCCGTCGTCGATCACAGCGTAGACTTGCCAACGCTATCGGCGCGCAACGTCGCGTCGGTCGGCGACTCCTTCGACCGCTTCGCGCGGTGGTGCAAGGGCGACGTCTCCTGCGCGCTGCACGGCCAAGACGTCGATACGGTCTACGACTCCATCACGGCGAAGATGCCGTTAACCCGCATACTCGTTGCACAGTTTTTGTCGGCCGGTAACAACCCGCATTTCGGCTGGCCCATTATTGCGAAGATGATGGCCGAAGTAAACCGCGGCGATACGTCCCTCCTTAAATCGTTGACGGCGACCGGATCCGGGGCGACGGCGAGCACATCGGAAGATCCCAGCGCTCGGGCCGGCAAGAACGGACTTTTCCCGGGGGTCTTCTGCGCCGACTACGGACCGCAGAGCGATTACAACGCGTTGCTTCCTCCCGCAAACGCGTTGGCGTCCGAAGCGGCACGCTTCGTCTGGAAGTTTTGGGACTCGTATCCCATCGCGCACGCATCGCTTGGAGTGCCGGACTGTGCCGGCTGGCCATGGCCGGCGAGCAATCCCCCGCACGGGCTCGTCGTCGGTCCGCACCCCAATGTGATGGTCGCAAACCCAGCATACGATCCGGCAACGCCGCTATCCAATGCGCTCGCGGTATGGATGCAGATTCCGCAAGCGCGGCTGCTTATTGCCAACGTCGACGGCCATCAAAGCTGGCTCCTGTCGCGTTGTGCGTTCGACGCGGAATTGCGCTTCCTGGAGAACCCATCGTCGACGCAGCGCACGACGATCTGCGCAAAGTGAGCGCAGCAGCGCGGACCCACAAAAAAAAGAAGCTCCGATGTTCTCGGAGCTTCCTCTCTGTTAGGCGCGATGCGTTAGCATTGTAATACAAACCCGATAACTTTCCCGTTCTTCTTGCCGTGCACGATCCGCGGCTTGGAGCAACCACCGCCACCGCCGCCACCGCCGCTGCTGTTGAAAAAGATGGTAGCCTGGCGGCCGATTCGGTGCCGGTGGTGGGCGTCAATTTAACCGTGCAACTTTCGGAAGCGGTGTCGTTGACGCTGAAGTTGCCGCTCGCCGAGCCCGACACGGTGCCGGTAGTACAATAAATACCAGTAACCGTACTGGAAGTATATGAGCCTGCATAGCCGGGATTGGTGAAGCTGCAACTCGTGGCAACGTTCACTGTCCCAGAGCTCGGGCAGTTTAAGGCTAACGGTCCGACTCCCCCGGTCACGGTAGAGAATGTAATTGGTGCCGAAACGGCGGCTTCCGGACCCGTGCTCGGGGTTAGCGTAGCCGTACACGTCTCGTCCGACGTATCGTTAACCGTAAAGCTTCCTCCGGTTACCGGCGTTGGACTGGTTGTGTTCGGACTGCACGTTGTTTTATCGGTAGACGCGGTAAGCGTACCGCCGAAACCAGGGTAGCTGTAGGAACACGTTACGGCGGTTCCGGTTGCACTCGCATTCGGACAACTCAGCGTGAGTGGGCCTACGTATTGAATATTGGCCGAAATAGTTTGCGAAGGGCTCGACGCTTCCGTAATCGTCGCGTCGCATAGCTCGGCTGTCGCATCCGTTATGGTCAGCGTGGTGGCCGTAGCGGCGCTAACGGTGCAGCTGCCGGTCTTCGTAAAGTTGTAATTGCCAGTGTATCCCGGATCGCCATACGTGCACGATGATCCGGTCGCACCGACTGCGGCAGGGCTGCTGCAGTTCAGCGTTAGGGGTCCCACAAAGGAGACCGTTGCGGTTTGTGCGGTCTCGCTCCCGGAATTTGCCGCAATTTGCACTGTGCAGCTCTCCGCGGTCGAGTCGGTAACCGTGAAACTGCCGCTCGACAATGTGCCCGGGCTGCATGAGCCGGTTTTGGCGGTAATTGTGTACGTATCGGCATTCGGATAGTTCTGATTGGTTACGGTGCACGATACCCCCGTATTGCCGACAACGCCGGTACCGGGACAGCTCAATCCTAACGGCCCGACGAACTGGACCGTTTGCTGCACTGCGTTTTCGGAGCCTGAGGTGGGCGTAAGCGTAACCGTGCATGCCTCCGCACTCGTATCGCCAACGACATAGCCGCTAAGCGTCGCCGTGCAGTTACCCGAAGTCGACGAGGCGGCGAATGTATAGGTTCCTGCGTAGCCGGGATTGCTGACGCTACATGAGGTCGTAGAGCCCGCATTCGCGATGTTGGAGAGGCACGAAAGCGACAATGGACCGATGACAGTCACCACCACTTGTTGTTTGTTGCCTTTTTTGTCTCTTACAGTGAGGGTGACCGTACCGTCAACCGCTCCGGCAGTTACGTTAATCGTCGCTGAAAAAATCCCATTGACACCATCTGTCGGATTAACGGTCTTCGGAAATGTTATGATGGTTTGCGTCGACGGAGTGGCGGTTATCGTGTACGGACCTGAGTATTGCGTGCACGCCTGAAACGATGTCGACGTACTCGGCGACATCGTGATTGTCGTTGTGCTCACTTGCAGGGATTTAACGGGAATTTTCGTGCACGGAGTCGGCAAAGTTGCATTTGTGGCGGCGACGGCCTGCGTGCTTGTTGCAGACGCCTGGGTGGTTTGAGCGTGCGCTGTATTTGCCTGGCTTGACTGCGGCACAATGTTCCCGGAAGGTGAAGTCCCGCCTCCGCAGGCCGTTAATGCAAGAGTTAACGCGACAACAAAACCGCGTGCGAATAAGCCACGAAATAAAAACATAAGACCCCAAACAAAATGCGGTCTTGCGAAAAGTGCCGTTGAGCACTACTCTCGCCTCACTATGTTCCTCCCGCCGACTAGACGTCCTTGAGCAATTGGACTTAACTCGCGTAGAAATGAGCAAGCTGACGCTTGGCCAGTATAAGAGCCTGGCGGCACCTAAAGCGTCCCGACGGCCGGTTCGGGTGCGCAGCCCGGGGCCGGTGCGCTGCAAGATTGAACGCGCGGAAGGCGCGCCACGGCTTGCCGTTTACCGGCAAGCCGCGCAGCGCGCATACGCTTACGTGCTGGTGGCGCTGAGCATCGCAGCGAGTTTGTCCAGGCCTTCCGCCCAGCCTTGTTCGTGCGATGCGCGCGATTCTTCGCGCAGGAACAGTTCGTGGCGTAGTTCGAGCGCGGTGCCGCTGCCTTCGGGGGTGAGCTCAATGGTGAGCAGGGTTTCTTGCACGTCTTTGGGATCGTCTTCGATCCAGCTCCACGTCATGGCTAGCCGGCGCGGCGGCGTGACCTCGCGGTAATTGCCGTGCAGCGTCCAAACCTCGCCGTCGGGCATCAGCAGATCCATCTTGTACGAACCGCCCGGGCGCACGTCCATCTTGAGGTCTTGCAGCTTAACGTCTTCAGGACAGAGCATCGCGGCGAATTCCTTGCCTGTCCAAGCCGCAAATACGCGGCCGGGCGAAGCCTCGAACGTGCGGCGAATGACCACCGCGGGAAGTGTTGCCTGGTTCATGCGTTCCTCGTCAGTTCTGAAAGCTGTGAAAGGGTGGCGTTCCAGCCGTCGCCGTGTCCGTTGCGCGACTCTTCCGTTGCGAAATAGTCGTGCGTGAGAACGAGTTCGGATCCCGCACCGTTGGGATTGAATTCGAGCGTGAGCAGCGTTTCTTGCTCGTCGGCCGGATCGTCTTCGAGCCAGCGCCACGTCATGCTCAAGCGGCGGTTGGGGACCACTTCGCGGTACTCGCCGGCGACGGTCCACACATCGCCTTCCGGGCGCCGCATCGCGATGCGGTACGTCCCGCCGGCGCGCACATCCATCTGCACTTCTTCTGCGCGCACTTCGCCCGGACCAAGAAATTGTTTTGCGATCGACGGATCGGTCCAAGCGGCGTAGATGCGTTCGGGCGCGGCCTCGTAGGTACGGCGGATCACCAGCGCCGGGACTGTTGTTTGGGTCATGGTTTACTCTTTTCGTCGGATGATTCTTTGAGAATGATCTCGAGCCGATCCAGCGCGGTGTTCCAGTAGCGGCGCTGCCGCTCGAGCCATTTCATTACGCTTTGCATTGTTTCAGGAGCCAGACTGCAGTAATGCACGCGACCTTGGATGCTGCGCCGGAGCAAGCCGGATTCTTCGAGGACGCGAACATGTTTGGAGATTGCCGGC
>Ga0073928_10010579_pt1 | contig 10952 bp, 8 predicted proteins | sample PaiPotPPA55metaG_FD_76969 | JGI IMG/M metagenome (GOLD analysis project Ga0073928, IMG submission 76969) | Iron sulfur acid spring bacterial and archeal communities from Banff, Canada, to study Microbial Dark Matter (Phase II) - Paint Pots PPA... ...
CAGACCGTGGTGCTATCGAACAACGGCACCGGACCGTTGACGATTATGAACATCGCCGTGAGCAGCGATTTCAGTCAGACCGACAACTGTGGCTCGAGCGTTGCAGTGGGCACGAGCTGCACCATCAGCGTCTCGTTCACGCCCCAGGCCACCGGAACGCGCAACGGCGCGCTGGTGGGGACCGACAACGATGCTTCGGGCAGTCAAACGGTGAGCTTGAGCGGGACGGGTACAAGCACCGCGCCGACCGTCACCATTTCGCCCGCAAGCATGCTGTTTCCCGACCAGCTTGCAAAAACAAAGAGCGCGGCTCAAATCGTAACTGTGACCAACACCGGGAGCGCCGCAGTAGCCATCAGCGGCTTCGCCACCAGCGGTGATTTCTCGCAGACACACACCTGTACGAGTTCGCTCGCGGCCGGGAAGAGCTGCACGATTAAAGTGACCTTTACGCCCATTGCCACGGGAATACGGTCGGGCTCGCTCACTTTCACACTCCCGAGCGGTCCGCAGACAATTGGATTGAGCGGAACCGGAACGTCGAAGGGAACGACCGAGGGCCTGGCTGTCTCTCCGTCGAGTCTCGCTTTCGGACTCGTTTCGCCCGGCGACAGTCCCAGCCAGATGGTGACAGTCACCAATAACGACGGTGTCACGGTAGGGATTGGCAGCATCGGAATCAGCGGGTCGATGACGTTCACCAAAAGTACGACTTGCGGGTCGACGCTTGCGGCCGGCAGCACTTGTACGATAACAGTGACATTTACTCCCACCGCTCTCGTCTCCTATAGCGGATCACTAAACGTTACGGAGAGCGCGGGCGCGGTCCATAAGGTTGCGCTGAGCGGAACCGGGTCGAACGATTAGCTGGGGATAGCGGAGCGTGTGGAATTATTTTTGGCTTAAGAGGTAGAGGTCGGCGTGGCCGGCGCGGCGCGCGAAAGCGACGGTGGAAAGGTCGCGGGCGAAGTCGTAACCGTTGCCGCCGGAGCTAAAGGGGACAGCGAAGGGGAGCTTCACTGCTACCTGCGGCGAGCCTGTAAGCTTTCCGTCCTGCCAGCCAACACGGTAAATCGTGACTTCGCGCTCGGACGGGATGGCGTACATGAGGGACTTCCCGTCAGGAGCAAATACAGACTGGAAGGTTGCGACACCCGGCAACAGCGGAATGCACTTTTTCTCCGGTATGGAAAACTCGTAGACTCCAGTTCTTTCTCCCGCCCATACTGCCCCGATCAGATATTGCCCGCTCGGTGAGATTTCCACAACGTTGCCGCAATCGCCGCCGATTTTCTCCTGACCCGAACCGTCGGGGTTCGCTTTCCAAATGGTCGGCACGGAAGAGTCCTTCTCGAAGCCAGTGAGGTACAGAGTTTTCTGGTCACGGGTCCAAAGCACGGTAAAGATGGTGGCGCCGGACCAGGGAATTTGGTGGAGGTCGCTACCATCGGAGCCCACGGTATACGGTTTGTCTGTAGCGCCGTTTTGCGATACTACAAAGGCCAGGTGAAAACTATCCGGCGCCCACGTCGTGGTTGCCAGGGATTCTCCCGTAGCAATTTTCACCGGGTTGCTGCCGTCAATGTTTGCGGTCCAAACCTCGGTGCGATCCCTGGCAGGCGCGGTGACGTACATCACGCGCTTTCCGTCCGGCGAGATGGCCGGCTGCGAGGCATTTTCCGAGGCGATGTCGGTGGTCTGCTTCGTGCGGATATTGTAGGTGGTCAAAAAGCCAGTGGCTTTGCCGTTGACAAAATAAATCCCTTTTCCGGCCGGGTCAAGCTCAGGGTGTACTTCCAGATGTTAGTCAGGCCGCTTACCGTGCGGCTGAACAGCACGGTTTTGCCGGGCTCACCCCAGGCAAGGTCCAGGGTTTCCGCAGTCAGATCACCCAGCGAAGCGATCGAGTGATTGGACAAATCCACTTCGTACACGTGAGCGAGCGGGAGCAAAGAGATCGCGTCGTTCGTGAATACCAGCAGGTGGTTGCCGTCAGGGAAGGGCAAAATTCGCCGTGGCGGAAACAGCGAAGCGTCGAGAGCATAAATCTGCTCCTCGCTGAGGCTGGATCTTTGCGTGCGAAAGATGCCGCGGCTACCTGCTTTCAGGTAGTAGATGAAGTTGCCATTGGGAGATGGAACTAACGCGAAACCCGAAGCCACGCGATTGGGTTTTCCGCCGAGTGTGGGAACGGCCCAACCTTCGTCGTTACCTTGGAATTTCCCGTAATAGATCTCGGTTCCGTCGGTGGAGAAGCCATCCACAATCTTGTCGCCTCCGTCATTTGTGAGCTGAAGAGGCTCGCCACCGGATGTGAGTATGACAAAGACCTGCGAGATGCCTGCCACTTGCGAGGTGAATGCCACGGTGTGGCCGTCGGGAGAAATCCGGGCATTTTCCATGGGCTTGTCCCAACGGCTAATTTGCGTGATCTTCGCGGGGCCGCTGGGAGCGCTCGAACCAGACCAGAAGCGATAGGCCGCAAATGCAGCTGCAACGAGCAGGAGAACGGCGCACGCGGCGACAATGGCATATTTCTTGCCAGCAGATGCAGACGCGGGCTGCGCGGCGACTGCGACGCTGGAGCTTCTTCTACTGCCAGGATCGGGACCAACATCCAGCACTGCACTGCTTCCCGTGGAGGAAATTCGGCCGGAGCTGGTATCGCGGCGGAGACGCTTCAAGTCCGTGCGGATATCGGAGGCGGAGTGATAGCGGAGGTCACGATCCTTTTCGAGCGCCTTATTGATGATGTCTTCGAGCTTAGGCGGAAGATCCGGGTTCAAGCGCACGGGCGCGACGGGAGCGCGATTCAGAATCGCGTCGATAATCACGCCGGAAGTTTCACCACGAAACGGAACGGCGCCGGTGGACATTTCGTAGAGGACCACGCCGAAGGAAAACAGATCGGTGCGAGCGTCGAGTTCCTTGCCGCGAACCTGTTCGGGCGACATATACGCGACGGTGCCCACGGCGACGCCCGGGCTGGTGAGGTCTTCCGGGTTCACTCCCGCCGTCATGGTGGCTGAGACGGTTGCGTCCTGCGTGATGGTGTGGACTACGGAGCGGCGAAGCTGCTTGGCCAGACCGAAGTCCAGAATTTTGGCGTGGCCGCGGTCGGTGACGAAAATGTTGGCGGGCTTGATGTCGCGGTGAACGATGCCCTTGGCGTGGGCGGCGTCGAGCGCGTCGGCAATTTCGATGCTGAGATCGAGAAGGAGTTCCAAATCCATGGGGCGGCCGCTGATAGAGTGCTTTAGAGTTTTGCCGTCGAGACATTCCATGGCCAGGTAGGTCTGGCCGTTGGCTTCGCCGATGTCGTAAATGGTGCAGATGTTGGGATGATTGAGCGCGGAGGCGGCGCGCGCTTCGCGACGGAAGCGCTCGAGCGCTTGCGCGTCTTCAGCCAATTCATGCGGAAGAAACTTCAGCGCAACGAAGCGGCCGAGATTGGTGTCCTCAGTCTTGTACACGACGCCACCCCCGAGTTTTTCGACGATGCGGTAATGCGAAATGGTTTGACCAATGAGTGAGGGAGGATCCGCCACAGGACGGACATCTTAGGTCGCAGGCGGAGACAAGTCAACGAAACCAGGAAAGCTTGTTCCGGTTCTTCTTTGAAGCGGGGCGGACGTTTTATTAGCCCTTTTGCTTGGCGAGGAATTTTTCAGCGTCCATGGCGGCCATGCAACCGGAGCCGGCGGCGGTGATGGCCTGGCGGTAATGATGATCCTGAACGTCACCCGCGGCAAAAACGCCGGGGATGGCGGTCTTGGTGCCGTCGTGAGTAATGATGTAGCCGGCGGGATCCATTCCCAATTGGCCCTGAAAAACTTTGGTATTGGGATCGTGTCCAATGGCGACGAAGACGCCTTCGGTTTCGATAATTTTTATCTCATTCGTTTCCGTGTTGCGGATGGTCACGCGCTCGACGGACTTCTTGTCCATGTCGTGGACTTCTTCGATGACGTAGGGCGTCAAAAACTTGATCTTTTCATTCGCGTGGGCGCGGTCGAGCATGATCTTGCTGGCGCGAAACTCGTTGCGGCGGTGAAGTAGAGTCACACTCTTGGCGAATTTGGTGAGGAAGGTGGCTTCTTCCATGGCCGTATCGCCGCCGCCGACCACGACGATATCGCGGTTGCGGAAAAAATAGCCGTCGCAGGTGGCGCAGGTGGAAACACCGTGACCCAACAAGTGGTGTTCGGATTCGATGCCGAGCATGCGCGCGGAAGCGCCAGAGGCAATGATCAGCGTCTCGCTTTCGTAAGTTTCTTTGCCCGCGACGATTTTGAAAGGGCGATTGCTAAGATCGACGGATGTGACCGCTCCGGAGCGAAATTCGGCGCCGAATCGCTGGGCCTGCTTGCGCGTGTTTTCAATCAGCTCGGGGCCCAGGATGCCGTCCGGAAATCCCGGGAAATTTTCAACCATGGTGGTCAGGGCGAGCTGCCCGCCGGGTTCGTAGCCATCCAGCACGAGCGGCTTTAGGTCAGCCCGCGCCGCATAGATCGCCGCCGTTAGCCCGGCGCAGCCGCTTCCGATGACGATTACCTTCTCCACGGAATTCTCCTCGATGATTGCGTTCTATTGGATGACTACAAGCGGCTCCATGATGCAGGGCCGAAGAGGTTCATTGTACCATCCTGTGTCCATGCGGAGAGCGGCCGGGGCCAATTTGCGCCGCGAAATCGGCTGCGCGATAATGCGGCAAGCGAAATGACGCCCATGGTGAATTCCGCGAATCTCTTCCGCCTGCTGAACGAGTTCATCGTTCTGCTGCTGGGCGCGCTGCTGAAGCTGCTGGCGCATTCGGGGCACGTGGGACTGCCTTCGCGACCGGCGGCGCTGATCGCTCTGGGAATATTCTTTCTGTATTGGGGATTTCGCGCCTGGGTTCGGCCGGAACCGAAGGTGACACGCTTGCAATCGAGAATTCGAGCGGGTTCGCTCGCGCACGTGGGACTTTTCATTCTGGCGATACCGCTTGCTCCGCTCCGAGATGCTCCCGCGCTTCTTGGACTTGCGGGCGGCGTGCTTGTGCTGCGGGGAATTCTCGGCATGGTGGTCTTCGTTCGAAGCGCGTGAGCGCTACATTTGTTAGATACAAGCGCATGCGTCGCAATTGCCCGGCAGAATAACTTCCCTTCGCGCTTGCCAGCCCGGCAGCTTCCGGCTACTCTCGCGCACAGTAAGTTTGCGAGAGGAGATACCCATGCTAAAAGAATTCAAACAGTTCGCCATGCGCGGAAATGTGCTGGACATGGCGGTTGGAATCATTATCGGCGCCGCGTTCGGGAAGATTGTGACGTCGTTCGTCAGCGATGTGATCATGCCGCCGTTCGGACGCGTTCTCGGAAAAGTGGATTTCTCCAGCCTCTTCCTGAATATTTCAGGACAGCACTATGACTCGCTGGCTGCGGCCAAAGCCGCGGGAGCTGCGACCATTAACTACGGCCTGTTCCTGAACACCGTGATCGATTTTCTAATTGTGGCGTTCGTGATTTTTATGATCATCCGCCAGGTGAACCGGTGGCAGAAACCCGCGCCCGCCGCGGCGCCGGTAACGAAAGAGTGCCCTTACTGCGCTTCGACTATTTCAGTGAAAGCGACGCGATGTCCGAATTGTACTTCGGAGCTCCGGGCGTGAAAAGCAGTGGTGAGAGAAAGATTCCTCATTTCGCGCGGACGAGCGGCCTAGCGATCTTTTTTCTCGGGGAGGTTTCGTGGTTCCGGCGGGGGATTTTGCCGCCGACCCTGAATTGAGTGAAGATGTTCGCGCAGGCGTTCGAGAACGCTGCCAGTCTCGCCCTCGGCCAGCTCCCTCTGGACTTCCGTCAACGCGAAGTGAACGATATCGTGGTGGTGAACTTCTTCGCCCGGGAGCTTTTCACTCAAATCGAGCCACATTTTGTGAAGCTGATCGATTTCCGTGGGCGTGAGCCGCGGCGCGTGCGGGCCTAGATAAAAGATCTGCTCCTGTCCGGAGGGCGTGAAGATTTCGAGGGTTACCCGCGGCCGAGGTTCGGGTACGCGCTCCCAGGCAAGGCCGATTTCGCGAGCCTGTTCCGTCACCGACATCTTGGACGAGCTGCCGACCACAATCGTGCTCGATTGTAGGTTCATGGCCGTGCGCAGAATGCCTTCCCACAAATCGTTGGCGGCGGCGACCGCGAGGCGCACAGGCTTGCCCTCCTTTTCCGCAATGGAAAGCACTTTCGTGAACAGCAACTGTTCGATGGTGCTGAAAAGTTGATCGGGATCCAGATCGTATTCGCCCGAAGCCGCGCGACGCAGAACGCGCATATGCAGGACGACGATATCCTGGTCCTTCGCACGGCGGAGAGCAGCTTCGAGATGATAGAGCGCGTAATAGGTGCTCACCGGAACAAGGATGTTGCCCGGAGCGACTCCGACGCTCGTGGGCGTGAGCTCGGCTTCCTTGGCCAGATTGAATTGATCGAGCTCCACGTGCGCTGCACCGGCCTGGCGCTTGAGCATGCGATGTTCGGATATGTCGAAGACAGTGAAGAGAATGACCGTGAATGTTATGCCCGCCATGGTGGCGTCGGGCTTCGTGAAGAGGTTGACGACGGCGATGGCCAAGAGGATGAGCGTGATGAGTCCCAGCCCGAGCGGAATTTCCCTGCCGAAAATGACGGGATTGAGCGGAACGCGGTATTCGCGGTCCTGCGGGTGCGTGTAACGCAACACCAGCACCGCAATGCCCTTCATGGCGAAACTCCAGATCACTCCGAAGGCGTACAGGTTGCCGAGGAAAGTCACGTCGCCGCGGCTGGCGAGAATGGTGATGATCTGAAATGCGACGACGAGATTGATGATGCGGTGCGTCGTCCCAAAGCGCGCGTGCGGGTGGCGGAACCAATCGGTAAGAACTCCATCTTCCGACACCCGGTTCAGCACGCCGTTCGAACCGACAATCGCGGTATTTACGGCGCCGGCAAGAATCAGCGTCCCTACGACCACAACGAAAACGTGAAAGGCCAGCCGAACCGAAAAGCTACCGACCAGATGCATCGAAAGGCCGCCGATCAGATTCTCGGTGAAACGACCGCGCACATCATCGGGAATAATCATCACGGCGAAAAACGAAACCAGCGAGGTGAAAACCAGACTGTAAATGAAAATCACGAGCCCAGCCTTTTTCAGGTTCCTCAGCTTGGGCGACTCGATTTCGCGATACACCTGGGCCAGGGATTCTTCGCCGCTCATAGCCAGAACGGAATGGCCGAGCCCGACAAATATGGCGATGATCGTGATCATGTGGGCCCACTGGTAGCGGTCGAGCCAACCGAGTGAACCTTTATCGAGCTTCATGTTCTGCGGCAGCGGGGCGGGAGGCAGGTGCCAACCTCCGCGGGCATACAAGGTGTAGAAGCACCAGCTAATCAGCACTACCACCATGACGGTGGTGAGCTGCATGATGCGCAACGCCTTTCCGCTCGATTCCGGCACGCCTTTGATGTTTTCCCACCAGAAATACAGCGTGATGATGATGGCAACCGCGGCAGCGGCGCCGTTCACATGCAGGTGAATAGGGATGTGCGCGTAGTCGAAGAGTTCGTTTAGGACGCCCGCCAGGTATTGCCCCGCCGAGACGCCGCTAATTGGCCCGGTGAGGACGTAGTCGAACATCAACGCGGAGACCGAGAATTTCGCCAGGGTCCCGCCCAGCGCTTCTTTGACCACGCGGTACACGCCGCCGCGCACGAACATGCTGGAGCTCTCCACATAGATCGCGCGCACGGCGTAGGAGAACAGCATGATGCCGAGGATGAACCAGGGAGCGGTCTTACCAATGAACTGCTCGGCTTCGCCGCCGGCGTAATAGGCCGAGGAGGCAAGATCGTTGAGTACGATGGCCGCCGCACGCCAAAAAGAGATGAAGGCGAGCATGGCCGTGGTGGCCACCAGGACTTTGGCTACGGGGCGCGCTTTGCCCGGAGTGAAAAGGTGGCCCGTGGAGTCGGATGACATAATCTATTTTGAGACGCGGAAAAGAACTATACGTTGAAAGAGCACCAAAAAGGAAGCTTCGCGAGGCCTTTGGTCTAACTAACTGTAAGTATCTTTGCTATGCCGTACGCGATCTGAATTCACGAGCACAGTCCGCGCAGGGGCAAATTTCCCGCAGATGCTCGAAACTGTAGATTCCCGTGGCGTGGCTATCGGAAAATTCGATCTGGATGGCGTAGCTCCCGACTGCAGTGGCGCCCTTGGCCGTGACGCGCGGCTTGAACATCGGCAGCACTGCACCGCCGCCAACAGGTCCGCCTGCCGGCGCTCCCATGCGCGCCTTCTTTTCACGCTCGTCATTGCAGAGAGCGCAGGGGCAATGGTCGCGCAGGTACGGGAAATCGTAGCGGCTTGTGTGGCCGTCCGACCAAGTGATTTCCACGCCCTCGCCGGTCGAGACGCGCACTTTCACGTCGGTCGGCTTCTTGCGCAAATCGAGTGGAATCGGCATCCATCAATTCTAGCAGACTTGCGCAATTCCACTCGTTCACCGCGAGGCGTGCGATAATCGAGTGTAAGCATTGGAATTCATAGGCACTTTTGGGATACTCTCGTGCCAGCGATGTCCACCTCATCAAGACCGCGTCGAATACAGCCGGAATGAGAGAAAATCAGATGAAACGATCGGAAGTATCTCGCGTCCAACACGGCGTTGTGGGCAAACCTGGACCCGAATGCTAAACGCGATTTTTCGGCTGATTCTAGTAATGATTCTGACCGCCATGGCGGTTCTCGGTGCCAGGGTGACTTTCGCCCAGGCGAACTCCCTGGAGGGAAAGTGCCCTCCAGCAACGCGCACAGACAGTACGGTCGAAACAATTCACGGCGTATCGGTCGCGGACCCTTACCGCTGGCTCGAAGATCAGGACAGCCCGGAAACGCGCGCATGGATCGACGCGCAAGATCGCTGCACCACCGCCGTGCTTAACGCCGTGCCGGATCGCACATCCATCGCGAAACGGCTAGGCGAACTGATGAAAGTGGACTCGTTCGGCCTTCCTGTGGAACGCAATGGGTACTATTTCTTTTCCAAACGCCGCAAAGATCAGGATTTGTTCGTCATATACCAGCGCCACGGCCTGCAGGGCAACGACGAAGTGCTTGTCGATCCTCATTCGCTGAGCGCGGACCACTCCACGAGCGTGACACTGATGGATGTCTCCCATGACGCGAGTGTGGTGGCTTACGGCGTTCGCGCCGGCGGGCAAGACGAAGTGACCGTTCATTTCCTCGACACAAAAACACACACGGAATTGACGGAGCAGCTCCCGAAAGCACTCTATGAGGGAATCGCACTTCAACGTGATAACCGAAGTCTTTACTACTCGCTGATGCAGCCTGACGGGCCCCGTGCATACCACCATGTGATGGGTACGCCGATAACGGCTGACAAGGAAATCTTTGGCAAAGGCTATGGCCGTGACATGGGTATTGGGGTCAGTTTGTCAGAGGACGGCCACTATCTATTGATTCAACTGGTGTACGGTACCGCAAGCACCGAAGCCGATCTCTATTTTCAAGACCTGCAAAGCGGAGGACCGATCAAGCCCATTGTGGATGGTGTGCCTTCGGTCTTTCTGGGAGACATCGAAGGTGGGACGCTTTATGTTTACACAAATTGGAAGGCTCCCAACTGGCATGTGTTCCAAGCCGATTTGCAGCACCCTACGCGCGAATTCTGGAAGGAGATCATCCCCGAAGGCGGCGCGGCAATAGAAAACGTCAGCTTAGTAGGCGGGAAAATTCTCGTGCAGTACGTACACAATGCCACCTCAGAATTGAAGATATTCGAAACGGATGGCAAACCTGACGGCGAAATAACTCTCCCAGCGCTCGGCGCCGTGGCGGGTTCCAGTGGCGCATGGGAAGAGGACAACGTCTTCGTCAACTTCCAGTCATTCAATATTCCGGCCGGCGTCTATCGCTATGACGTAAAAAGCGGAAAGATGGAAACCTGGGCAAGTCCCCAGGTGCCTCTCGACACCAGCGCTTATAGGGTGGAGCAAGTCTGGTACGAATCTAAGGACAAGACGCGCGTGCCGATGTTTTTAGTTTATAAAAAGGGATTGTCGCGAGATGTGGCGCATCCCGTGCTACTGACCGGCTATGGCGGATTTGACGTAAACCTCACGCCCGGTTTTGACCCTTCGGCAATCGTGTGGGCGGACGCCGGCGGCATCTTCGCGCAGCCAAACTTGCGCGGCGGCGGCGAGTTCGGCGAAGCGTGGCATCGTGCCGGAATGATGGAGAAGAAGCAGACTGTATTTGACGATTTTGAATCCGCCGCGGATTGGTTGATCGCAAAAGGCTACACGAACCCGAAAAAGCTCGCAATCGAAGGCGGCAGCAACGGTGGACTCCTGGTGGGCGCCGCGCTGACGCAAAGGCCAGAGCTGTTTCAAGCGGTTGTCTGCGTTTACCCGCTGCTGGACATGCTGCGGTATCACAATTTCGAGGAAGGGCCATTCTGGATTGCAGAATATGGCTCGGCCGACGATGCGGCCCAATTCAAATACCTATATGCCTATTCGCCATATCACAATGTGAAGCAGGGCGTGAAATATCCGGCGGTACTTTTCGTCACCGGTGACGGCGACACGCGCGTGGCCCCGCTGCACGCGCGCAAGATGGCCGCGCGGCTGCAAGCGGCCACGGCGTCGGATCGTCCGATCCTTTTGCTGTACGATACGAAATCCGGACACTCCGGCGGACGTCCCCTTACCAAACAAATCGAAGAGAACACCGACATTCTCAGCTTTCTATTTCTCGAACTCGGAATAAAGCAGAACTGACGCGAAAAATTCAGGCGGGTTCGGCGCTAAAAGACCGAGTGACATGCGTGAGCCGGCCGTGGGCGAATTCGATGCGGCGATCGGCGAGGCGCGCGATGGAAGGGTCATGCGTCACCATGAGAA
>Ga0073928_10010580_pt1 | contig 10949 bp, 12 predicted proteins | sample PaiPotPPA55metaG_FD_76969 | JGI IMG/M metagenome (GOLD analysis project Ga0073928, IMG submission 76969) | Iron sulfur acid spring bacterial and archeal communities from Banff, Canada, to study Microbial Dark Matter (Phase II) - Paint Pots PPA... ...
CACAGCGCCGGCAGGACCAGATGAATCTGCTGTGTCAGGATCGTTGACGCCCGATAGGTTATTACCGGACAGCGAATTCGCCAGGACTTGACGAGCCTTATTGACGCTCTTCGATCCAGTAGTTCAGCGCGGTGCCGACGATAGCTTTTACCGGATCATATCGTAACATTGCCTTTCGTTGCAATTTCCTCGTTTCAGCGCCTGATCAGAGAGAGGAGTGGCTCACAAAGCCAATTCGGATTTGGCATGAAAACGGGCCTGTGATCGTCGTCGGACTACTCAAAGAAGTGCGAAACCTGCGACAGAGTCCGGCTCGCAGGTCTGTTGACGATGAGTTTTCGATCAAATATCAGGGCATGAGGGAGAAGCTGATTGCGGAACCCCCGGGGAGTTGATGAATTAGCCGTACTTTGTTCGGGAACGTGGTCAAACCTGCAGTGCGGTAGTAGAGTTCAGCTGATGTCCGACCTTAGCTGTCTAACCCGCGATTTCCGATACGCCTTCCGCAGCCTGGGGCGCGATTTACGCTTCACTCTTGTGGCGATATTTGCGTTGACTCTGGGCATCGCGGCAACCACCGTTGTCTTTAGCGTTTTCTACAACGTGCTCTTCAATGCCGTCGCTGCGAAAGATGCTCAGCGTCTGGTCATTCCGGTGATACAGGACGGTATTCACCCCGATAGTTCCGCCCAACTGTTTGTTAGCTGGCTGGACTTGAAATACCTGAAAGAACACAATCAAGCATTTGAAGGCCTAGTCGGATACCGCTACGGCCGGGCTATGGTGCAGCAGGGCCCGCGAACGTTTCAGTTCAGCAATGCCCGTGTAACCCCTGACGCGTTCGGATTCTACGGAGTGCCCGCCCTTTTAGGCCGTGGTCTCGTTTCGGAAGATGGTCTGGCTAGCGCCGTAAAAGTGTTCGTCATGAGCTACAACACTTGGAAAACTGAATTCGCCTCGGATCGCCGCATCGTTGGAACAAGTTTCGCGGTTGATGGAAAGCCATGAACGCTCGTCGGAGTGATGCCCGAAAGATTCAGCGGATTCGGAGCCTATCAGGAGATTTTTACGCCGACGGACGCAACGCCGAGTGCCGAGGACGCCCAGCACGGATCAAAGTTCAACGTAACCGCCCGCGTAAGACGGGGCGTAACTTTTGCCGCAGCTTCCGCCGAGCTTGACGTCCTGACCAAGCAGCTCGCGGCCATGCATCACGGCGATGACGATTATCCCAAACAATTCACCGCTCGGGTGGTGGGTGCCAACGACTATCTGACGGGAATATCGCAATCTGGCAAGGTCTTCAATTCGAAAATCGAGCTGAAAATCATTCTGTGGGATTTGTTGGCCGCGGTTTCTGTGCTGTTGTTAATTGCTTGCAGTAATGTCGCCAATTTGTTGCTTACTCGAGCGACGACCCGCGAAAAAGAAATCGCGGTTCGTTTCGCACTGGGGGCTTCCCGTGCGCAAATCCTTACGCAGCTGCTGATGGAAAGCTTGGTGCTCGCGCTCTGCGCTCTGGTGGCCGGTTGTTTGCTCTCCTGGATGGCCATGAGGGTGCTCGATGCTACCCTCCATCAAAAAGGCTGGGCTGAAAAAAGCGCTGAAGCGGTGATCGGATTAAACGCGCCGGTTTTGCTATTTGCTGTAGGCATCACGGTATTGACCACACTCCTTTGTGGTTTGGTTCCGGGCTTACGCGGCTCACGCAACGATCTGCAGCCACAGCTGGTCGGCAGCGCACAATTCGGCCTCGGCGGATTGCGACGCGGAAAACTTCGCGGCATTTTGGTGATCGGGCAGGTTGCCCTTTCCATCGTATTGCTTATTGGCGCTGGGCTGATGATGCGGAGTCTCTACATGCTCACTCATGTAGATTTGGGATTCGACGCGAAGAATCTAGTGGTGATCGCTTTGGCGCCGTCGCGCGCTGTCGACCAATTGCCGGATCGCACGCTGATGGCTTCTCCTGAAGGTCACGTACGATTCCAGCGCATCGTGCAAAAAATCAGGGAAATGCCGGGGGTAGCGAGCGTTGCCATCGACAATACCATTCCTGCGTATGGCCCATATAGCGGACCGGAAGTGACTGTTCCGGAGGGCGCGCGAGTTGAAAAGGCCGCGCTGGACGAGTGCGATGAGCATTGCGCGGACACCTTGGGAATTCGCATCATCGCGGGCCGCTGGCTCTCGGAAGACGAGGTCGCAACGCGACAGTACGCCGCGGTTCTCAACCAGACGTTAGCCCGCGACATGTTCGGCGGCAATAATCCTGTTGGAAAACAGCTCGAAGTGAAGGATTTCGCGCGTTGGAAGAACGGGGCGCTGCACTCGTATCACATGGCTCCCTCGCAAATGCCACCGGATCAGAGGTTCGAAATTGTAGGAGTCGTTGCGGACATAAAAAATGCGGGTCCGCAACAACCGGCCGCCCCCATGGCCTTTATTCCCCCAATGATTACCGGCGACTTCATTCTGCAGGTGCGCACGAAAGTAAAGCCAGCCTTGCTGCTACACGCGATCCAGGAGCAGGTATGGTCCGCCGATCGCGCCCAAGTCTTTTGGATTTTCGATCCCCTTCAGGACTTCCTGGAACAATACACGTATGCAACACCCGAATTTGGCGTCACCTTGGCGGCTCCATTGGCTGGCATCGCGTTGCTTTTGGTTGGGATTGGGGTCTTCAGCGTGATGGCCTACACTGTCTCGCTGCAAACCCGCGAAATCGGCGTGCGAATGGCCCTGGGTGCGCAGCAGGGCCAAATTCTAAAGATGGTATTGCGCCGAGGCTCCTTGCTGATCGTCACCGGAACCTGCATTGGGCTGTTTGCAAGTCTTGTCGTAACACGGCTGTTGACGAGCCAGATCTGGGGTATCTCAACGACAGATCCGTGGACGTTTGGGGCCGTGGTGACGCTAGTCGTGGTTGCAGGGTTAACCGCTTGCTATCTACCCGCACGGCGAGCGGTGCGCCTAGAACCTTTGGTTGCGTTACGGTACGAGTGAATCGGTACGAAGACACGCCAACTGCGCGATTCGGGGAAGCCAAGTTCCGATAGACGGCATTTCTTCTGGGTCCGCAGCTGGTGCGGACACGCCTTCATGTCTCTTCTGTAAAGGCTCAATACCCAAACGTCGTATCGTGGAACGCCATGTTTTCGTCTAGTTTAAGTCATTATAAATCAATAATATACATGGTGGAGGCGGGGGGAGTCGAAATATTCAGCCTTACTCATTCCACGTAAGTTATTGAAAATCCGACACGCGTGATACGCAAAAAAATCAAAATTGGGCGGATTGGTGTACGTATTGTGTACGCGGACTAAAGTTTGTGCGTCTGCTTCGTCACCTTGATCAGCTCACGCAACATCTTTGCATGGTCACGCCGTCCGCGTATCTCCGCCGTTGCAAATCTCGCCTGATCAGGGTCCATGTCGACTTTCATCTTTTCCAGGGTGTTCGCCAGCTTGTCATATTTCTTCGCGTCGCTCTCCAGCATCTGAACGAACCGCGTGACCGCGTTGCCCATTGTTAATCTCCAATTTCAAAGGGCGGCCGAAGCCGCCCCACGGTTAATCGACCAGTTTGATGCGTTCTAGAAACCGCCTCCACCAGCGACCGAGCACCCGGCACGAACGGTAGATTCGCTTTCTTCTGCGACCTACCACCGGGAGCTGGACCGCTTCCAGGTGGCCTGCGTAGATCAATCGTCTGATTGTGTCTACCGACCAGCCTGACAGTGCCGACAGCTCTTTTACCGCATACCACTTCTCGTCTTCGATCATGGGTGAGGTTTCCTTTTAGGGATTCCCCTACCCAAACGAAATTGAGAAGCATCGCCGCGATATCTTGCGTGCCGGGTCTTCGGCAAGCCGCGACCCTACTGCGCTCGTAGCGCGACGTGTTACCCCCTTCCCTTTCGGGAAGAGGTTGCGCTAGTATACGCCCAACTGATTAAGTATCGGTATATGCTCGTTACCAATACCGAAGAAAAATCGCCGCGAACCCCGCTATCCCTACTGTTTACGGGTATTTACTGGTGTGCCGCCCCGTCCCCCTCTAGCGACGGGCAATCTAAACTTTCTTCCTCATCGCTATTGCTCTTCGTTCATCAACCCTATCGGGCTATCGGTTTAGATTGCCCGTCGCTATCGCTTGCCCTATCGGGTGCTATCGCAGGACGGGGCGGCATAGGTCAACAAAGCAATGGACTAGCCATGGGTGTCATGTGACGGAGCCGAAAATTCCCAAGATCCCCACTCCGGAAGAAATTGAATACGACCGGATGATGAACCACCCGGCCATTCGCCAATATCGCAAGGTCATGAAGGAGAATCCAGGGCTCGCCACAGAAATGCGGCCGACGAGTTTTCGCCTGATCATAAAGGACTATGAGGAGCAGCAGGAAGTCATACGATCGATCAACAATCGTTTTGAACAGTTGAGGAATAATCCTCCGATGGCCAATGCGAGCGCCGTTCGCAGACTAAATCTCGCTGCGAACGCTATCGCTGCCGTCTCCGCGGCTTTGGTATTGACCCTCCTGTTCATCTTCTTGCTAAATCCTACCTTCCTCGGTCCAGCGCCATTGCGCATGCTCTCTTTTTTCGTCATTTTGATTATCGCGTTGGGGTTCTACGGTACCCGCGCCATCCGCGGCAGAATCCCTCTATGGGAAGAGCCTCATGATCTAAAACCGGTGACGCACGAGTGGGAGATTCGAAATCGCGCCGCCTCCATCGCCATGGTAAAAATCCTTATAGAAATTCCAACATCCTCTGAACCGCAAACCTTCACCCGCCTCGAGACCCTAATTCATACAACGCTTACTAATATATTTCAGCACACCGACAAAATACCCAGCGCTAGCGATATGGATTACACCCTGCGTTCCGCTCTACTGCCCTTGATTCGCGAACTGCGGGTATCCGTCTTCCGCTATCACCTCTTTGAACCCCAAGTCGAGAAACGTTCTAGTGGCACTCGAATTGGGTTTCGCCCATGAGCACCGAGGTGCACATATCGCGTGACACGCGAGTCCAGCATCTTTACGTTTCCGGACTAAGCGGCTTCGGCAAGACGACCCTGCTTCACCACATGGCACTCGACGATATGGAGCAGGACTATGGCTTGACCATTCTCGACCCCAAGGGCGGCCTCGTCGAACAAATCATCAACCACATTCCACCCCACCGCCTGAACGATGTTGTATACCTCGACGGGATTTCCGAAGTCCCTCTCGACCTTCTCCGCTGGGTCACAAACCTTGAACGATCCAATCTTGCTGACGACCTCATGGTTATTTTTGAACGGTTCTCACAAAGCAGCGCGGGTGATCAGTGGCTCTCAATCATGCAGTGGACGGTATTAACGATCCTCGAGGCACGCGGATCATTTCTCGACATCTATTACTTTTTGACCGATGACAGCGAGAAAGCCAAAATCCTTGAAAGAGTCAAGAACGAAGATATCAAGAAATACTGGGCCAGAGGAGGTCAATGCGAGAAGCTCAAAGGCCACTCCGAAAACTCCATTATCACGCGTATGGCTAAGTTCCTGCTCGACCCGTCAATCAAAGCTATGCTTGGGACTTCTACTGCAAAACTCCACATCCCTACGTTGATCGCAGATAACAAAATCATTCTGGTCAACTTGGCCAAAGTAGGCGAACGCGCCGGCAACATCATAGGAACCCTACTGATCTCCCAAATCCAGCAGGCCGTCTTCAAACGCATCCCCGAACACTACGGCTATCCATATTATCTGTACGTCGACGAGTTTCAAGACTTCAAGAGTCCCGCCTTCGCGCAAATACTACGAAAGGCTCGCGGCTTCGGACTCGGACTCACTCTCGTTTCCTTACATCCCAAATTACTCGGAGATCTGATCGAAGACGTTAAAGGCTGCATCACGAGCTACGTCTTCTTTAAAACTGACGCTGAGCACGCCAACCCCCTCAAAGCTAAATTTTCTCCCTTCCGACCAGACGACTTATGGAACCTCAAGCCATTCGAAGCAATCTACCGAGGAGAAGACCCTGTTGCACAATTAATCCATACCGACCTGCCGCCCGACGACCCGACTCTAGAACAACTCGATCGTGCTGAATTTATCCGCCGTAATACCATCAACAACTACGCAGTATCTTCCGCTCAAAACTGCCAGAAACGCAACTCTGAATCCCCATCTTGCGATACCGAAAAAGACGTGCTTTCGTTAAAGCATGCCGCTGCAAGCCACGAAAAACCCGACCCGAGCCCCACGGGGACCGAAAAACCGATTCCACCTCACAAGGGTTAAAAAACAGGTTCTCTCCCTGCTTGACGAATATTTTTGCCTCCGCACCAACGACCTGGTAAGCCTCGTCTACGGTGCACAGACTGAACCCAACCAGGCTTCGATGCGCCGCACGCTTTCGCTCCTGTACAAACAGGGCTATCTCAACCGCCTTCCATACATCGAGCTAGAACGCACGGTCGGCGCCGCCACCTACGTTTACGGCCTATCCGACAAGGGCCTCGGCCTCGTCGGCGAGCTCCGCCCCTCGGCCGGAAAGACCTTCGACGACCATTCCCAACGCACACTTGACCATGAACTTGAGATTTCCTTTTTCCATATCGCCCTCACAAAACTCTGCGCCGAGCGAAGCTTCAAGCTCTACTGGCAGCAACGGGATCTGAAATGCGCAATCAACCCCGACGCGTATTTCTCCATCTCCGACCCTGCAAAACCTGAAGGGAAGAACACGTTCCATTACTTTCTTGAAATCGAGCGGGCAAAAATCGGCAGCTGGAAAAATGGCGAACCACAGATCATCAGGAAGCTCGCCAAATATTACGAATATTACAATTCCGATGCGTGCGAAAAGCAGTGGGGCAATTTCCGGCAGTTCAGAGTGATTGTGATCCAGCGAACCGAAGAAAAAACCGATTTCCTGCTTTCAAAACTGGCAGAGAGATATAAGCATCGGATGTTTTGGCTAACCGCAGAGAATCTCTATAAGACAGATCTTCAGAACGCAATTTTCAAGACGCCGAAGGACTTCACTCACGGGACGTACTCAATCGCATAAAGGACCTTCATATTGCCGGGGAAGCCCCGATATAGTGGTGCTTACACCCGGGACATTCCTTGTGGTTATATCGAACTGGGTCCCAGCTATCTGTCACATGGACCGCCAAGTGTTTGGAGTCCCAACAACCAGGACAATAAGGGTTGTTATCTCCTTCCGCCCAATAAAAAGGCGTTTTGAACTTCAATTCCTTGCTGAACTTCAGCGCACGCTCCAATTCTTCAACCTTTTCCTCCGCACGTCGCTTATCCCGCGACAGGTCTAACACCTCACCCTCAAGCTTCAGGATGCGGCGGTTCAATTCGATATCGTTGAATTTCTTTACGAATTCGGAAAACTCTTTGACATTTTCAACGGCGCCCATATTCACCTCTGCCTATGAGAAACGCCCACCGTTTCCAGTGGGCGTTTTTTCAATTAATTTGATAATTCGATTTTATGGCTATGCCCAGGCCGCGGCAACGCTCTGCCCCATGATCTCAACGGGTCCCAGAATTTAAGTGCGGCTCGTCTGGAATCGCTCACTGCGAATCGAACGCAGAAGACCAAAATGCAGCGTCGAGCTCGGTCAAAAGTTTGGTCATGAGTGCGGCCTCCTTTTTTCCGTGACCCGATTATACGCTCCTCGACACAAACCGCGAACATGCTTTAATTAATCTAATCGCGACCTAACCTTCGCGGGGCGGCCCCAAGCCGCACTCCCTGGACTCCCCGTCCTCTCGCCGCGTATCCCGCGTGCATAGATGGGGACGGGGACGCCGGGCCAGAGTTCGTTCTTTGAGAGCTTGAGAAATTCCTAGAATTGCATCCTGTACGGGCTAACAGGTAACACCCTCGGCTTGATCGCCCTGGAGGACCTAGGTCACAGGCCCGCTCAAGCTCCCAACGAATGAAGTCATACATTGGCACCGACAATATTTACGGCAAGGATTGTTCTGTTGATACCGCCCGCCACATAAACGTCCTCGGCTCTTCCGGCGTTGGAAAGTCCACTCTCCTGGTAAATCTTTTCACTGACCACATCCGGCAGGGACATGGCGGGTGTTTTATTGATCCTCACGGCGACACGGCCGACCAGATAGCCAGACTCATTCCCAAAAACCGGATGAGAGATTTCATCTGGATAGATCCGGACGCTACGCACGTCCCCGGGTTGAATATTTTCGATTACAGCGATCCGAAGGATAAGGAATTAGGCATTGAGTCGTTTCAAACCATGATGAAGGCTCTGGCCGGGACAGCCTGGGGCGACGAGACAGCCCGCGTCCTTGTGAACGCGGCTGATGCCGTCGTCGAACACTTTGAACGTCCCACCGTCCTCCCTGTCTTCCGTTTCATGGCTGATGACAACTTTCGGCATAAACTCATTTCCCAAAGTCATAATCCACTCATCAGCTTGTTCGGAAAACAGTATGACGAGAAGCTACGCGAATCCGAGCAGATGTCCAAGTTCTCCCCGCCGATCAACAAACTCGGAAAATTGATGCGCCCTGCCATCCTCCCAATCATCGGCCAGCCGAAGAGTCTGGATTTCCTCGAAGCCATGAACAAAAACAGAATCGTAGTCTGCCGCTTCTCGAAAGGAAGATTGGGGGAGGAGATCGCCCAGCTCCTCGGCTCGCTTGTCGTTTCGATGATTTCGATTTCTGCGTTAAAGCGCGAGAAACAGAAAAAGCGCCCGCCGTTCATGCTTGTGGTGGATGAGGTTCATAACTTCACTCATGGAGGAAGATTCGGAGTTTTACTCGCAGAGGGGCGGAAATACGGAATAAATTTGGTTGCAGCCAGCCAGGGCATGTACCAATTGCCTTTCGCGCGAGACCTCTTTTCAAATTGTCCGACCCAGATTGCCTTCAACGTCTCCGGAGAAGATGCGGAGCTTACGGCTCGGAACTGGAACGACCCCAACATTACGCCCCAACACATCACGGACCTTCCGAGATATGAGTTTTACGCCCGCACGTTCGAGGACGACAGCCCGATCGCGCGGAGGATTAAATCCTATCCGGCGCAGGCCAGGAGACAGGACGAAGCCAATCCCACCAAAATCATCAAGGCGTCTCTTGAACGCTGGGCCTCAAAGAAGAAAGACGTTGAAGCGAAGATCGCGAAATTCTTGGCTGCGTAACGTGCATATCTAGCGTTTTTACTCCGCGCCGTCCTCACCATACCCTAGTGCCGTGATTCCATCGAACAACCCTCATGGGAATATCGTCACATGCCGCCTAGCGGAAATGTACGAAGCGACTGGAACTCGCCGTTTCTTGGACTCACAACGGAAAGCAGTAGGGGGAAGACTAAGCCTAATCACAACACATATGGACCAAATCTTAACCGATGAGCAGAGGAAGGCCTTTGCTAATCTAATTCGTGAACAACAAAAACGGGATGAATCATCTTTCGGCGATTTTCTGAAGTCGCTAAAGGATGCTTTCACCCCAAAGTTTGACCGGGGTACGAAAGTTCGTACAGCCATGGATCAGTTGCGTTATCTTCGCGGGAAACTCACCGAAGTGGCGGACACTCTCCGCCAGAACGGATTCCGCGTGGTGGATGACGGGATTGTCTCCGTGGACTACGATGTCTCCAATGCTCCGTTCAATGATTTTGAGAAAACCCGTCTCAAAGCGCAGGAGGAACATGCCGCCAATGAAGAGGCGTACCGTAAGGGAATCCTAGAAATTTGGTCGGCAAGAACCCAAGACGAAGCTCGTGCTATCGTTCAGCGCCTATTGCAGTAAATAAACTAACCCTTTCCCCTACGCGATCTGTTCCAAAAAAAGACCGCTCATATTCGAGCGGCCTTTCCGTTTTTATAGCTCTCTATGAGCCTTCCTTTAACGGCGTTCTTGATCCGGTGCCAGAACGTGGCATCGTCTTCATTGTCATTGCGCTTCACCAAGGCATCGAACCACCCGTCCACATTCTTGATGTAGCCCTTGCCCCCACCCGCAGACTCGTTATTATCTGGTGGTGACGGGTTGTTGATGCCCGGCACTGGATGTTGCACATCTGCACCTCCTGATGGCTCCTCGATTTTTGGGGAGCCATTTTTATTGGGGGCGCCGTGTGACCAGGTGACGAACGTGGGTCCTGTTGCGGCAGACCTGGATAAGGCAGGCGGTTTGGGTGCGGTTTGGGGAGCCTGTTTGGTGCCGAACCATTCGACGATCTTCGCCGCCGCGGATTTCAGGTCGCAACCTTCCATCCACATCACGAAGTCCAGGACGTTGCCGCCTTCCTTCCCATTCCGGCCGGCTATGCAGGATTCCGATTTGCACGACCACACGCTCCTTTCGAGATTCACCGAGAGTGAATTGCTGGAGTGTTTGGACGTGTGCGTCGGCAGAGGACAGGGAATGTAGATCTGATTTTTGTGCTGGAAACGAACGCCGTAATGCGTGAGCACGCCGGCCATCGTCGCCATGCCTTTCACTTCCTTGAAATCAACCCATTGGCCCATGTATTCCTCCTTTCGGAAAAAGGAGCCCTTTATTTCTGGGCTCCCTCCTTTTCTTTTCGCTCGCGGATTTGTAGATCCACGTTGGGCAACAGATCGAGCCGGACATTGAGCGAGCCATCGTTATTCACGAAAGCCCGGCCGCACTTATTCCAGTACGTCTTCTCGCCGTTCTTGGAAATGACAAACACATCCTTCGTTTCAGCCATATTTGCCCGCTCCTTAAGGGGCTGCTTTCAGAATAGAACACGTGCAGAATCTGTCCAGACGAAGGAAAATTGCTTAGAACGCACTAATAGCGGAAAAAGGATGAACCGTGGACTACGAACTGCCGCCGGTCATTTCACTGCACAAATATTTTATTTGGTGCAACGCCATGCGTCTTCACTTCGAAGCGGGGTTCTCCAAAATGAAACC
>Ga0073928_10010581_pt1 | contig 10948 bp, 12 predicted proteins | sample PaiPotPPA55metaG_FD_76969 | JGI IMG/M metagenome (GOLD analysis project Ga0073928, IMG submission 76969) | Iron sulfur acid spring bacterial and archeal communities from Banff, Canada, to study Microbial Dark Matter (Phase II) - Paint Pots PPA... ...
GACGCGCCGCTGCCGCACTATCGCACATAGAAGGCGGCGGTCGGTCGAGAGCCCTGTCGCAGTCTGCCCCCAGACACCCAGGGCTCTTTTTTGGATCGTATCCCCTGGCGCAGTGTAGCAACGAAAAAATGGATGAAGGCCGACGATACGCCGACACTTACGAGGACCGCCACGCCTTGCCGGATCTGCGGTGGTTCTGGTCCATCACCGTGTACGTCGATCCCAAGCAGGGCATTACAACGAGCGGGCGCGCGCCGAGCCTGGATGAGGCCAAAGCGCAATTCCTATCAAACTGGCAGAGGTGCCGCGCCTACTCGACTCCCGCGGCCCAGCGCCCTACTTGAGTCCGCCGTGTCCTCGCGTCCGCGTGCCCTGCCGGCGTGCTTCATTGCGCCGTGCCTCCCAACATCAGCACGCCAGCCGCCCTCCGGGCCGGAATGGCTGATCGAGATTAAGCACGATGGCTTCCGGGTAATCGCCCGGAAGGCCGGTAAGCGCGTGCGGCTCTACAGCCGGCCGGGGAATGATCTCACCCATCGATTTCCACTGATTGTCGAGGCGCTGGCCCGTTTGCGCGCGCGCTCCTGCATTCTCGACGGCGAAGCTGTCGCATGCGGACCGGATGGTATCGCGTCCTTCGATCGCATCCGATACCACCGGCATGATGGGGACGTGTTCATGTGGACTTTCGACCTGATCGAGCTCAACGGCGACGACCTGCGAAAGGGTCCGCTCGCCACGCGAAAAGCCACGCTGGAACGCATCCTGGCGCAAGCGGCGCCGGCCATCCAGTTCAACGAGCACTTAGACGAGGAAGATGGGCCGCTCGTCTTCGAGCATGCATGCAAGCTCGGTTTCGAGGGCATTGTGTCGAAGCGCCGCGACTCGCCGTACAGTTCAGGTCGATCGCGGGACTGGATCAAATCGAAGAACCCGAACGCCCCGGCAGTGAGGCGAGAGGCCGAGGAAGATTGGGGATTATGGCCGGCCAGAAGCACGAGACCTTCGAGTCGGTGACTGTCGGGGCACATTCGCTCACACGGCTGCCGAGATCTGCTCGTCTATTGTGGGTCAATCAACTGCAACCACAGCGTCACCATGAATGCCGATCATCTGCCGGATGACACGTCTATCCGACCGCTGGGCTCTCGCATGGTCTGTACCCGGCGTGGTCATGTCGGCGCCGATGTCCTGCTACTTTTCGCTACGTTAGTGAAGTCAGCGGGATTCCCCCGCAGCGAGCGCAAACCCCGCTGCGGTCTGATAGCCCTCGACTCAGCCGGGCAACGGGTCTTTACTAAATTCTGCTATGGCTTTGCGTTCGTGTAAGAGCCCATGACTGTTGTCGCGGCCGCTCCCCCGTCGAATTGTATCAATCTTGCGCGCGTACTCGCAGGAGCAACCCCGTTTAAGGACCTCGGGATCCCCAATGTGGGAGAGACTTATCGGGGTCAAATCTTAGTTGGCACGAGCGAGGTCCGTCCGGCGATCATAAAAGATATTCCTTCACGAGAGCTGGCAAATGAGCTGCTCGCAACCGCACTTGGGACTGCTCTCGCGCTGCCTGTACCGCGCGCATACCTTGCCATTGCTCCGCAAGCGGCTCTACCTGCCAAGCACGCACCGAAGCTCAGTGGCCTGTCTCTAGTTTTCGCCACCGCAGATGTAGCATCGCCTTCGGTGGCCTCTGTGGTACGAACCGCAAGTGATCAATCAGCGGCAATTCGGGCCGCAATTGAGTTTCTTATGAAAAGTGGCTGCCTTGGAGACCTTTACGGCTTCGACTCCTGGGTAGCCAATGTCGATCGTCACGTTGGCAACATCCTTTTGGGTGGCACAGGATGGCCTTGGCTGATCGATCACGGACGATGCTTCACTGGCAGTCTTTGGAAGGCGAGCGACTTGGCTGACCCCTCTCTGATTTTTACTAGCCGCCTCAAGCAGTGGTTAACACCGGGCCTCACCAAAGAGAATCGGGAGAAATATGCCGATGATGCAAAAGATTTAGCGAGCAAGCTCAAGGGAGTTGACGCAGGCGCCCTAGCCACAGAGAACTGGGTTGCAGACCTGCTGGACGCATCTGATTTCAGCGCCGTTGTTGCATTTTTGATAGGTCGAGTTGACCATGTGCCCAGAATTGCCGCAGATGCGCTGGATCTGATCGCCTGAGCTATGCCGCCGCTTACTGTATCGGATTTTCCATCTGCTGCGGGCCTTGTGCGCGCGCAGTGGGCGCCAGTACTACTCCGGCCGATCCTGGGGTCGCCCGAGCAATTGGTCATTGGCGTTGCCGTGGCAAACTCCACCGCATTCCACCTTGAACGCGCGAACCGGTTAGATCGGTTGCATTGTCTTTTCTCCAATGATGCCGAAGCCGCCATACTTGCCGCACAAGCAAGTCTGGAGGCGCTGGCGAGTGATTTGGTATCGCGAGCTGCCAATGCCCTTGTTGAATTCGAACCGGTCTTTTCAAGCGTGAGTATCGGGGAACTGCATGAAGGCGAAGGTCCATCGCTTGAAAGCATCGCTTCCTCTTGGATGATGGCCCTTTCGTCGCTGTACACAGCGACCCCTGACACAGAAGCGCAGCTTGTCACTTCCGCGGTCGCCATCGATGTTCTTGAACGAGGCCCACCCGCTGACCGGCTTCCGACTTTGATAATGGAATACGTGAGTCGGAAGCGGCCAGGGCTGACGGAGTTCTTCAACGAAACCATCAGGCAAAATATGTCGGCTCGTCGTGGGAATGTCTCGCGGGTAATCATTGATTATGCAGGCTCACATCTCGTGGCTAATTTCGGAACCCTTTCCGTCGCAAGCCACGCTGCGTCAGTCGATCGTATCAAGCGCCGGCTTTGGGACCTCAAGGTTGCACGAGACCTGGAACGCGGACAATTAGTGGACCGTCTCCATGAGCTATTCGTTCAACATCCGGCCGAGACGGACCCTCAATTCACCGTCCGCCAGTTGGATAGGATCAGCGAATCAATTGAGACACTTAAGGATCAAGCCCGACAGGAAGAGATCGAATTTTCTCCCCTGCACACCGTCAGTCAAATCGGCGAAATCGTATTGCAACGTGAGGCCGTATAGAGCCACGAGGTGGACCATGAAGCTTTCCGACTATCTCGCGGTCACAAACAATGCTCAGTTCCAACGACGCCGTTCGCGTGTATGAACGCAAAATGGTTGAACTTCAGCCGCGCGAGGACGAACTCGCGGTTGCCAAGCGCATCAAGGCAGGCCGCGAAGCTATAATCGCCGGCCTATGCGAGAGCCCTCTCACTTTCCAGGCCATCATCAACTGGCGCGACGAGCTTAACGACGGCAAGCTTTTTCTGCGCGACATCATTGATCTCAAAGCGACCTGTGCCGGCCTCGATGCCAAGGCGATCCCAGTGTCGCAGTCGGTGCTCGGTCCGGTCGGGGACGGCGGCGACGTTGAGAGTGATGAGCGACCGAAAGGCGGCGACAGCGCCGCGCCCGAACCCGAGTCCGATGAAGAGGATATGGAGAACGCGCTCTCGCTTGGCGCCATCGAGGCCGAGCTCAAGCCCAAGGTGCTGCAGACCTTCGACAATATCGCCGATGCCTATAAGCGCCTGCGCAGGCTACAAGATCAGGATATCGAGTTCAAGCTCAAGAATACCACGCTCTCCCCCGCTCAGGAGCGCCGCTACAAGAAGCTCAAGGACGAGATCATCACGGAGGTGAAGTCGCTTCGCCTCAACCAGAGCCGCATCGATTCGCTGGTCGAGCAGCTCTACGACATCAACAAACGCCTCGTCGGTTATGAGGGTCGCCTCATGCGGCTCGCCGAAAGCCATGGTGTCCCGCGCGAGGACTTCCTGCGCAATTATCAGGGCTCCGAGCTCGACCCGCGCTGGCTTAACCGCGTGTCGAAGTTGGCGGCAAAAGGCTGGAAGAATTTTGTGGCGAAAGAGAAGGATACGATCGGCCAGTACCGTCACTACATCCAGGACCTTGTCGGCCAGACCGGGCTCGAGATTGGCGAGTTCCGTAAGATTATGCAAATGGTGGAGAAGGGTGAGCGTGAGGCGCGCCAGGCGAAGAAAACCTCAAAACTAGACATCGCAGGTGACCACATCAGAGCGGCGATCCAGATGATCGCAATGGGCGTGAATGGCTATTCTACGCACGTGATCGTTATGGCATGCGAGGAGATGCTCCGTTCCATTGCCGAAGCCAAGAAGGTGAAATTATCAGGCAGCTTCGACGACGCGATTAAGCCGGATCGGCTCAACGAGTGGAGGCAGCATCTGCGGAGCGCATACAATTTTTTCAAGCATGCCGACAAGGACCCGGCCGAGGGCTATGAAGGCCCCAGTGGAGACAAGCTCAATACCGTGAACGAGATCCTGACGATGCTCAACTGTTCGTCCTACATGGAACTGAGCGGCACAGCCCCTGATGAGATGAAGCTCTTCATGAACCTGACTGCGTACAGGCATCATGCGAATGTTCTCGATGACAAATTCTTCGAGAAATTTCCGGAGGCTGAAGCTACGGCCAAAAAGTTGGTGCAGACGGACCCGGACAAAGTTCGGTGGGGCCTCCGATTCATATTGCACAAGCAGGGCCTCTTGCCCGACCCTCCGGCTTGAACCGCCGATCACCGTCGCGATTGAAGGTGCCCCGAGGCTTCGCGGCGCGGATGGTGGACCATGTCGGCATGCGCTGGTTGACCGACTTCCACTCCGTATCCCCTCACCGTCGCGAGCGGTATGTCAGAACGGCGTTGGCTTCGGTGCGCGCACTAACATTCCCCGAAGGTTCTCCACCATAGTTCCACGAGGACGGGATTACGCGGATTTCGCGATATGTTGCGAGAAATTATTTCCCGGGCTGAAGATGGGCTTCTATGTTCTTACGCAGTGTTACGATTGAATTGCCACGAAGGTAGACTGGGAGTCGGTTGGCCGTTGCCGATCCCTAGGGATTACGCCCACTATCGCGTGCTCCCCCATTCGGGTTGAACGCGACCGTCCCGATAACAGCCCGCCCCTCATTGTTGATGTGGAGATGCTCGACCTGAACGTGCTGCGCTCCAGTGCCTCGCAGGCGCCTCAGTGTTTCGAGTTGGGCCGCGTAGCTCCGCATCAGGACGACTGCCACGTTCGAGTAAACCGCAACGCTTTTGGGTCCTGCCGCGCCTGTCCGACTCAGAGCAGCGATCGCGACGGCGTGGGTGCAGGCCATCTGAACCGCGAGCGCTCCTTCCATTTCGTTTCGGGGCGCTATTGCTTCAATCAACGCGAGAGCCGCATTCAGAGCCATCTCTGAAACCGGGCCATCCGGCAGACGCGCTGCCGCCATTAGCTGCGCAATGGATGCATTGGCGAACGAACTCGAGGTGGTCCCAAGCGCACGCTTGATTGCCCGCCACCAGTTCTTTCCGTCACCATCGGCCGGGTAAAACCTGCCAGAGTTCACACCGAGCTGCCGCATCCTGACGCGCACTGGGGTCCTGCGCGCAACCTCGGCGGATGAACTTGGCTGAACGCCATTTGTCCCGATTGATTGCCCGGGACGGTGGGATAAGGGCCGAGAAATTGCAGGCTTCATGGCTAAAGACGACGCTGCGGGCGATTGATAAATTTCATCAAGCCCAATGTCGACCGCGCCTCAGCAATATCGTGAGCATGACGAAGCCGGTCATAGGTGCGCCAGTGCATGCCCTTCGGTTTGTCGGGGAACGGCTCAATCATACTAGCACTCCCTCCAAGGCGCATTCGTATCTTTTGGGCCTTGCCGAGCCCGCGATGGCACAAGGCCTCATGCTGGCTCGCATAGGCCAGGTTATAACAGCGGCGGCACGCGAACAGGTCGCCGGCGCAGTAGAGAAGCGCTACGCGGCGCCCGCAGTACCGGCCAGGCGAGCAGACGGAACAGATGAACCAGGGACGACGGCCGCCGAGGTGGCACGCGGACCATGTAATCGGCACGCGCTGCTCGACCGACTTCCACTCTGTATCCCCCCACCGCCGCGAGCGGTACAGCAGAATAGTGGCGTTAACTTCGGTACGCACACTGATATTCCCGGAAGGCTCTCCACCGCAGGTCCAGGAGCACGAGAAATGTTGGCCCGCGTGCAGCCGTCCCTCGCGATACCAGCGGCGCACGTCAATCGAGATGCACGACTCGCAGGTTGCGCGACCAGTGCCGTAAGGCCGGGCCATCCTTCACCTTAACCAACAATCGCGCATCTCGTCCAATGCGATCTGGAAGAGGCCCACAACAGCGGCTCGAAGCGCTTCGGCATCTTGACGCTCATGTTCGTTCAAACGTCCGATCCGTATGAGGTCGTCGATTTCCGTTACATGTAACGGGATGCGAACGTAGCGCAGCCCCGCCCGGCGTCGATTGCGATAGAGCCGCATGCGCTCGGCTGCTTTTTCTGACGATTTCAAAGCTCCGCACCCTTTAGCCCGAAGGGGATCGGGTCCATCCAGGCCAATGTGGGGTTACACGTAACGGTCGACAACCAATCCGATGTGCAAGAGGGAAAACGACTGCCAGAGCACAGTATTTGATTTCGGAGCAAAATCAAAAAAATCAATCTGAAGAATCCATTGTTTATCAGAGACATGGTGGATTTTTGCCCGCCCCGGATGTTGATTAAAATCAACCGAGGGAATGCCGGTGGCAGGTCGGAGCAGGCCGTGACGCATATGACGACAAATCTGGTTCCCACCGTTCGCGCGCGCGTGACGTCGATAAGTTGCCGCAACGTCACAAGCGTCACGGGCTGCTACTCCAAAGGGCCGAGGTCAGCCGGATGGCGGCAAAACCGCGGCCGTCGCGCTTGCGTAACGGCGTAATGCCACGACATTCAAGGCGTTCGACGAAGCGCCGTTGGGAACCGACGTATTCGCCGGCCTTCTCGGCCCATGTGGACCAGCTCGCGAATAGTGCGGCGGTTCTCTCCCATGCCTTTGGGTCGCGCACGCAGCATTCATCCAGCCACGCTGCAACCGCGTCCTCTGCTTCGAGGTAGGCTTGCGTTGCGGATGTTACTGCCTGGGGCGGCGCCAAGCCGTGCTTTTGCCATTCGAGACATCCTTGGACCATCCAAGCGAGGATGCCCGCGAGTTCAGGCTTGAGCTTCTCGGCCAATGACTCATCTCGCTCCGCCAGCGGTATGGTAATAGTGAAGGGGATGAGGTTAAACCGGCGTCGAATCGCTTCATCTACGGTTCGTAGTCCCGGCTTGTGATTGCCGGCTATCAGCAACTTGAAATTCGGGGTGAATTCGAAAAAGTCTTGGCGCATGAACCGCGCGGCAATCCTGTCGCCGCCGGTGAGCGCCTTAATCCTAGATTCGGCCCAGCGGCGACCTTCCTCCGTTTCAACAGCAGTTACGAGTCGCGCCCCACGCAAGCCTGCTAGATCGGTTGGATGACGTTCGCCCATGGCCGCGGTGAAGGTCTCGATGGGTGCGGTGCGGTGATAATCGTTGGCACATCTGATAATCGTGTTCAGAAACGTGGTCTTGCCGTTGGCGCCGGTCCCGTACAGGAAGAACATCGCGTGCTCACGGGTCAAGCCTGTGAGTGCGTACCCAGTCAGGCGCTGCAAGAACGCGGCTAGTTCCGTGTCACCACCAGTGATGCGATCGAGGAACTTGTGCCATAGCGGCGTCTCACAGGACGCATCCGCAGCTACACCCGTCATCTTCGTCACGTAATCATCTGATCGGTGCGCTCGCAGCTTGCCGGTGCGTAGATCCAGCATGCCGAGCGGTGTATTGAGCTCCCATGGGTCAGCGTCCCATTGGTCCACAGTCGCCGCGAGTCGGCGATCGGACTTTGCGAGTCGTTCAACGGCGGCAACTGTCTTTGCGCTGGCGAGCACTTTGGCGAGATTCGCATTGCACGCAGCCGCAGCCTGCCGACAGATCTGGCGAGCTCGGTCGAACGCGAGCAAGGTTTCATCGAACCGCCAGCGTGTCCCGTCGAAGAAGAGCCATCGTCCCCACGCTGCTACGTACCGCAAATCGTTTGCATGAATTTCCGCGAACCGGAGCGCAAGAGCTTCATCTGTATAGGCCGGTGGACGCATCTCTCCGAGTTGGGGCTCTTCAAATGTGCCCCCGTTGAATCGCAACGCGCGGTCAAGCCGACCGCGCACCGCATCGATTCCTTCGGTGCCCAGGGTATCATTAACATCCGGGACATCCTTCACGTAGCGAGTCCCTCGACAAAGACTTCGATGTCACGGCTGACTAGCGCCTCAGCGAGTTTGCGCGCACCGGCCTGCCCGGCTTTGTCCGCGTGCGCGAGGATAGTGACGGTTTCCACCCAGGAAGGAACCGCATTTGCAAGCGCCGGCATGAAAGAGGCACTGCCTGCGGCCCAGGCTCCTAATCCGGTTGCTGCGTGCGCTGTGAGTGCGTCCTCGATGCCTTCGGCTATGACCAGCCCTAATAAATCGTTTGGCGGCGCAACTGTGATTGGATGTCCTAGCGGTGACGCGACAGTTATTCTATTTGGCTCGATGTCGGCCTATCGCCACCATCTGGCCGAAGCAGCGTGAGGTGCACGGCGTCGACACTAGGGGGGATCTCGAGGATGCCTGGCTCCGGCTCGCCCACGCTCCCGAATGCTGAGATCATCGCGGGGTGCTGCGTGGGCTTGCGTGGTGGTAGAAACGCGAGACTTTGCGGGATGGACCCCGCGTATCCGCGTGCCTCGCGCAAATAGCGCTTTGCCGGCGTCCCCGCGATCGGCCGGCGCTGAGACCACAACCAGGCAGCCTTCTCACGCTGCTGCTGCTCGTAATCCTCAGGCGATTGATCGGGGTGCGGCCTCCGCTGGTGTCGATTGCGTTCGCAGCCGAGTTCGCGCCGCAGTCCAAGTTTTTCGAGCACGTAGTCGCGGCAGACATGCCAGTCGTCACCGGCGTGACTGTGAACGATAAATCCGAATTGAGATGTTACAGAGGGTCTAATGGCGAGAGAGCGGTCGCGCGGTGAATGACTTGGCCCTGGCGCGATCACCTGTCCCGCGACTACGTCCCCGCCAAGAATGCGCGCAAGCTGCTTTAGATCGACGTGATTGTTCGGTGTGGTTAGGGCGTCCGTCATGTCGAAGCCTTGAGGCGTATGATGCAAAACAAAGCCCTTCGCCCGCTGGCGAAATCGGGTTGAAGGCTAGGCACTCGGAAACGACTGCCGAACAGGTTGCGCGGACATTCCGCGGACAGGCATGCCGAAGAAGATTGGCGCTGTTTCTGTAAGATCTTGATCTTGTTGGCGCGCCCGGCGAGATTCGAACTCACGACCTCTGCCTTCGGAGGGCAGCGCTCTATCCAGCTGAGCTACGGGCGCGCGAAAATGATTAAGTAGCCCACCCCTGCTGCTGCGGCAACGGCGTCGGCGACGCGGGCCCCGCTGGTCGGCCGCACGTAAGCCCCTTGAATCGCGCCAATGAACCGGCGCATGAAAGCCAGGACGTAGAGCCCCTATCAGCTCCGGGAGAACCCCCATGCCGCAAACCGCCGAGAAGCTCGAGCAGCGGCCGCAACCGCCCAGCACCGAGGCCCATTTCAACTGGGAGGATCCGCTCGACCTCGAAGGCGAGCTCACGCCGGAAGAACGCATGGTGCGCGACACCGCGCGCGGCTATGCCCAGGACAAGCTGTTTCCCCGTGTCCTCCTCGATTATCGCGAGGAGCGCTACGACCCGGCCATCGTGAAGGAGATGGGAGCACTGGGGCTTCTCGGCCCCACCATCCCCGAAGAATACGGCGGCGCCGGGCTCGGCTACGTCGCCTATGGATTGATCACGCGCGAGATCGAGCGGGTGGACTCCGGCTATCGCTCTGCCATGTCGGTGCAGTCCTCGCTGGTCATGCACCCCATCTTCAAGTTCGGCAGCGAGGCGCAACGCCGCAAATACCTGCCGAAGCTCGCAACCGGCGAGCTCGTCGGCTGCTTCGGCCTCACCGAGCCCGACCACGGTTCCGATCCGGGCTCGATGACGACGAGGGCCGAACGCGCCCCTGGCTCTCCTGGCGGCTACCGCCTGACCGGCAACAAGACGTGGATCAGCAACTCGCCCGTGGCCGATGTCGCCGTGGTCTGGGCCAAGCTCGACGGCGTCATTCGCGGCTTCCTGGTCGAGCGCGGGACCAAGGGCTTCTCCACTCCCAAGATCGAGGGCAAGCTTTCGCTGCGCGCCTCCATCACCGGCGAGATCGTCCTCGATAATGCTTTCGTCCCCGAGGAGAACCTGTTGCCGCATGCAAAGGGACTCTCCGGTCCTTTCAGCTGCCTCAACGTGGCCCGCGCCGGCATCGCCTGGGGCGCGATCGGCGCCGCCGAGTTCTGCTGGCATCGCGCGCGCCAATACGTGCTCGATCGCAAGCAGTTCGGCCGGCCGCTCGCCGCCAACCAGCTCGTGCAGAAGAAGCTCGCCGACATGCAGACCGAGATCACCCTTGGATTGCATGCGGCGCTCCGGCTTGGCCGCCTGCTCGAGCAGGGCAAGGCCGCGCCGCCCGCGGTATCACTGTTGAAACGCAACAATTGCGGCAAGGCGCTCGAGATCGCGCGCCTGGCCCGCGACATGCACGGCGGCAACGGCATCGCGGACGAGTTCCACGTGATGCGCGTGCTTTGCAACCTCGAGACGGTCAACACCTACGAAGGCACCCACGACATCCACGCGTTGATCCTGGGACGCGCGCAGACCGGCATCCAGGCTTTTTTTTAGGAACGTCCAGCTGACCTCATGCTTCATGACCAGGTTGATTGATGCGGCGATATGATTCGAACCTCGCAAACGCAGTGTTAGAACTCGTCTCGATGAAGTTGAATCACGATCGCGGCGGGTGGGTTAGTAATACTGCATCACAAACTACGCTGTCATTCCGGGGCGTCGGCAAGTCGGTTCCACCGACTTGCCGACGAGCCCGGAAACCATAA
>Ga0073928_10010583_pt1 | contig 10947 bp, 8 predicted proteins | sample PaiPotPPA55metaG_FD_76969 | JGI IMG/M metagenome (GOLD analysis project Ga0073928, IMG submission 76969) | Iron sulfur acid spring bacterial and archeal communities from Banff, Canada, to study Microbial Dark Matter (Phase II) - Paint Pots PPA... ...
GGCGGTGCTGGTGCTGTTGGCCCTGGGCATCTGGCTATTCTTCTCTATTCGCGCGCACCTGCGGTGGGAAGACTATCTCACCACGCTCCGGAGCCAGCCGGGCATCGTAGTCACTTCGGCGGAGCGGCACAACGGCCAGTACGTGATCATGGGCATGCGTGATCCCAATGCAGCGGACCCGGCGGCCTTGCTCGCGTCCAGGCGCGTCCCCGAGGACCAAGTCAGTTTTCAATTGCAGCCATATTATTCCGTGCAACCGGAGTTTGCCACGGTGCGCGAGTTTGAAACGCACAAGAAGGCGCTGGCTCGCCAGTCACTGCACTTCGCCACGGACAAGTCGCTGATGACACCGGAGCAGTGGAACGCTATCGGCAATATTGCGGCGGAAATCCGAACCGTGCTGAGCCTGTCCGACAAGCTGGGCAAGCCAGTACGTGTCGAGGTCGCCGGACACACCGACGACTCCGGCACGGAGAGGCGCAACAAGGAGTTGGCGCAACAGCGCGCCCGACAGGCAGTGGCGGCGCTGATTGCGGTGGGCGCGCCGGCGGACCGCGTGGCCGCGCGCGGCGCCGGGCAATCCGAATCGCCCCGCGAGGGAACTTCAGACGAGGACCGCGCCGTCAACCGCAGCGTCACCTTCCGCGTCCTGCCTTACTGAAGGGAGTTGCCTGACCGCCGTAGGCGACGCTCGTCAAATCAAAGCTCCTCCCATTCCTCAAGCGCGACGCCGGCCTGCCGGAGAATCCTGACTAAAAAATCTCTTCCAATGTCGCCCGCATGAGGATTCGGCACTGTCAGGCGAGTGCGGCCCCTGATCAGGAATTCGTGTTTTCCGCCAGAATAGGGGCCGCTGAAGCCGAACTGCTTGAGGTAAGAGATAAGATCCCTGGCTTGACGGGCCCGAGCCGCGGCATCTCTAAGCAACTTCTTTCACACTCAGGTCGATGCCATCAACCTCCGGCACAGGGAGGTGCTTTGCGATCGACAAAAGGATCCAGTCCTCCAGCACCGCTTCCAACTCTTCGCGGCACGCCTCCAATGTTTGGGCGTGTGCATAGACACCATCGAAGCCCGGTATCTCGCCGTAGTAATAATGGTCGTCCGGCAGGATCTCGTACCTGGCTCTGTGCATTGCCGCGCGAATGTACCGGGTCAACATTACCCTTTAATGATACTCGTCCACCGCCGCCAGCCACCCGTATGCCGCCGTCCCCGTCGCAAACCGGCGACCCGCACGCTCCGCCCGCTGCCGCATCTTCTCCACCACCGCCATCTGATACGCGGGATCGTGCCAATCGGTGAATCCACGCCCGTGGCTGATGCGCCACGCCGCATCGCGGGTGGTCGCGCCCGATCGTTTCACCGCCCGCACATGAAATGGATCGCCGATGATGTCACGGTCCGAAGCTTCGAGCGCCAGATCCAGGAGCGCTTCAGGATCGCACGGCAACAGCGGCGCAAGCGTGATGTACGTCGCAATCCCCGCCGCCCGCAGGCGCCGCACGGTTTCCAGCCGGTCGCCGATGGGCGCACAGTGCGGCTCGTACCAGCGGCGGACTTCCTCCCGATCGGTCGTAATGGAAAAGCTCACGCGCACGATGGTCCGCTCCGCCAGCCGCCGCAGCCGATCCAGATCGCGCAACACCAGCGGGCCGCGTGTCTGGAGCGCGAACACGCGCGGCGGGCGCTCGATGAGCGCATCCAGCACGCGCGGCATCAACTCTTCCGTCTCCTCGGCCGGTTGATAGGGATCCACCAGCGGCGAGCAATAAATCACCTGCTCCGGCCGCAGCGATTTCCGCAGCAATTCCGCCGCGTTGCTCTTGAAGGTGGTGAACTCGCCCCAGCGCCGCCAATCGTCCGGCTTCAGCCCGCCGTAAACTCCCATCGTGGGCACATAGCAGTACGTGCAGGCGAAGGTGCAATTCCGCGCCGGCGAGAGCGAATGCGTGAATCCCGCTTGGGCGATAAATCCGGAAGTCGGCGACAGAATGCTTCTCGCCTCCGCGCGATAGATCTCAAACGGCATGGCCGGTCCCGCACGCCCCCAAAACGAGTATACTAATTGGATAACTTTTGCGCCGGAATGGCAACCAAGCTCCAGGAATCAACTATGCGCAGTCAAATCGCTTCACCGCTAATTCTCGCTCTCGCAGTCGTGCCGATCGCGCACGCCCAGCCGCCCGACCTCCTGACCATCACACCCCCAGTGGTGGCCCTGCCCGCCACGGCCGTCGGGTCCAGTTCGTACGTCTACTTCCCGAACCTTTCCATCCTCAATTCCGGCACAGCGCCGGTCACCATTACCAGCATTACTATCGGCGGGCGCAACGCATCCGACTACACCATCGATGCCAGCGGTTGCCCGCTCGCGCCATCCTCCCTCGCTCCTGGAGAGGGTTGCGAGGCAACTGTCACCTTCGTGCCCACCGCTGTCGGCTTGCGTCTCGCCACCGTAGTCGTCACGGATGTAGGTGGGTCAACCCAAGGAGTTGCGGTGGATGGCCAAGGTTTGGCGCCCATCTTCGCGGTTAGCCTAACGCCTCAAGTTGTGTTCCCAGACACCCCCGTCGGCCTTACCGTGCCATACGCCCCAGAGGCGTTTGTCAATGTGAGCAGCGTTGGGAATGTGCCCATCACGCTCCAGTCCGTGACCATCGCCGGCGCCGATGCAGCCGATTTCCAGATCGTCTCCAACACTTGTAGCCCAGGACCGACATACGGCTGCTCTCTCTGCATTGCCTTCTCCCCCTCGACCACCGGGCCAATACAAGCAACCCTGCAAGTGACCGATAACGCGCCCGGCGGAGTCCAATTAGTGCCGTTGATCGGTATCGGCGGCGCCGCGGAGCACTTGCTGCAATTCTTCCCGGCGGCGATCGCCTTCGCGCCTACCGGCAGCGCGAACCCCGAATCCACCCAGCTCACCGTGTCCAACGTCGGCTCGACGCCGGTCACCATCAACGGCCTCTCGGTCGAGGGACCCAACTCCTCTGACTTCACGCTGATGTCCAACTACTGCCGGCCCATTCCTTATACGCTCAGTGTCTTCACGCAGTGTACCGTCGACGTACTCTTCAACCCATCCGCGGTCGGCGCTCGCTTCGCCAACCTGCGTATCGCTGATAGCGCCACCGGCAGCCCGCAGACGATTCCCTTGGAGGGTTCCGGGGTGCCCGCCAATATCGATCTCGTCTTCAGTCTAAGTCCAATCGATCTGGGTCCATCGATACTGGGTGTACCCTTCGTCGGTAGTGTCGATCTGGAAAATCCTGGCGCCGGCAGCGCCCAAGTTACCTTCCAGGTCACAGGCCACGACGCGGCTGACTTCTCAGTGCCTCCTGATAGCTGCCCCAATCCCGTCACTTCCAGCGCGTCCTGCTACTTCGCCGTCACCTTCACGCCGTCGGCGCCGGGAATGCGCACGGCCATGCTGACTGCCACCGACTCGACTTCCGGGCGTTCCCAGTCCGTCCTCATGGTTGGCGCTGGCGAACCCACGGTAACGCCCCTGTCCAGCGGACAGCCCAGCTTCAACTCCGAAGCTGTGGGCACGACCAGCCCGCCAGCGTCGGTGTATGTGTGCAACAGCAGTGGATCCCCGGTAACCATCACAGGTGTCTACCTGAGCGGCGCTGATTTCTCCAACTTCACGTTGTATCAGAACAACTGCGCACCCGGAACCGTCGTGCCCCCAGGTATCTACTGCTCGCTGCTGATTACGTTCACGCCTTCCGCGGTTGGGCCGCGCCTCGCCTCCCTGGTGATGACCTATAGCGGTCAGCCTAGCGCCTTCGTCGTGCCGCTGGCCGGCCTGGGTATTCCTTCCTCCCGTCAGGTCGGCTTCAACTCGACCTCGCTCGACCTTGGGCCACAATCGCTCGGTTCATCCATCACCAGCACGGCGGGCATTGTGAACACCGGGACCGAGGCGGTAACCATTTCGGGCCTGTCCATCGCCGGCGCGGATGCCGCGGATTTTGCGGTGGTTGGCAGTCAGTGTCCGCAGTCTCCCGCAACCTTGCCTGCCGGCTCTATTTGTCAGGTGACGTTGCAGTTTGCCCCTTCGGCTCTGGGCGACCGCCTGGCCCACTTGCAAGTATCTGACAATGCCACAGGCAGTCCCCAAAGTCTTCCACTGGCTGGTTTCGGCAACAATAGCGCGCCCTCCTTGGGAGTAGCTCCCAACGCCCTAAGCTTCGGCCCGCAATCCTTGGGAACTCCCTCTCAGCAGATCATTGAGCTAACTGCTGACTCATTCGCCTCAGTCTCTCTCACTGGCATGCGGATAGGGGGTGCTAATGCCGGCGACTACACCATGGTGAGTAGCTGTCCGCCCGTCTTGACATACAACACCTTTTGCAACATCGACGTAACCTTTACGCCGTCGGTCACCGGGCTGCGCCTGGCGTACCTCGAAATTCAGGACAACGCCATGGGCAACCCACAGGTCGTTCCGCTGGCTGGTATGAGCATCCAGTCCATACCCTCTCTCTCCATCAGCTTCGATATTATCCCCGTGACCTTCCAGCCGCAGGGCATTGGATACACGACTACCGCCACTGTCAACCTGCAAAATACGGGTACTGGGAACATCCTGTTCACCGGACTGCAGATCACTGGGCGGAATCGCGGCGATTACGCTATTCAGTCCAACACCTGCCCGCTGAGTCCGGCGCCCTTTACACCATATGGGCAGTGCCAGATCACGATCGCCTTTACTCCTATCGCCACCGGCCTGCGCATCGCTACGCTCAAACTGAGCGACAACATCCCAGGAAGCCCGCAGGCATTCGGTATCGTGGGCGAGGGCGTGCCCGCAGTCAAAACCTTGCAGGTCACGCCGAGCACCGTGACCTTCAGTCCCACCCCGGTAGGGACCACGGTTGAAGGCGCGGCTGTCACCGTCCTCAATTCCGGCACTGCCCCAGTTACCTTGTCCAGCTTCGATATCATCGGCGCCAACGCCGGCGATTTCGGCTTCTTCTATACCTTCTGCACCCTGCCTGTTCTAAATCCTGGCGCCTTCTGCCAACTCGCTCCGAGCTTCACTCCCTCCGCCACCGGCGCGCGCACCGCCGCGATCAACATCGCCTCCGATGCCACCGGCAGCCCCGCGGTCGTCCAATTGACGGGTACTGGCGAGTAGCGTGGCGCAGGCGCCCAATGCCACTTAGTTTTCAGCAGGCAGTTCCGGAATAAAAACGTGGGGCGGGCAATCTTGCCTGCAGCCGGCTTTCCAGCCGGCCCTTCGCGGTCCGCACGGCGTTACATATCGGCCAAGGCCGCCTAAAAAGGCGGCTGCGGCCAGGATTGGCCGCCCCACAACTTGAATACTCGCCTCTGCCCGATCGATTTCAAGCAGCATGGCCCAAAGACGGGTAGCGCCTACCGGCGCACCCGCCGCATCCAGTTACCCAGCCCCAATCCCAGCCACGCGGACAACATGGCGACGCCCAAGGTCACCGCCATGTGCGACCAGAATTCGAAGGGCGTGCCTTCCACCGGACTGAATACACCCTGCACCCAGTCGGTGGTGAGGGACACGAAGTAGGGGAAGTAATGCGCGCCGAAAAGCCAGTTGCGCGAAGCCGGCGAGAAAAGGAAATAGGCAAATGGCCATTGCGCGGCTATCAGCGTGAACAAGAACGCGGCGCCCAAGGCAGCCGCGCGCAGCGTGCCGGCCCACTGCCGCAAGCGCGGGCGCAGCAGATCCATGGCGAACGCGGGCACGATCAGCAGCAGCGGAAACGGCGGCGGAATGAAGTGAGTCACGTCGTGATACACGGGGCCCAGCTTAGGCTGCGCCGGAAATAGCGGAAGAATCCACAGGAACGCCAGGCTGATCGCGGTGAAGATGCCGGCCACCCAAGTACACGCCCAGCGGGATGGCGAGACTTGCGCGATGGCCACCAGGAACATCGGCGTGCATGTCGCCAGTAGAAAATAAAACCGCGCGGTGTGCATGTAGTTCGTGAACAAAGCCTCTTGGAAAACAGTAACCGCCACGCCCAGGACATACGTATAGGTATACAGCAGCAGCACGTGCAGCTTGGAGCGCAGCGCGCCTTCCGCGCGATTCATCTCACCCAGGATTAGAACCACCGCGCCGAAGCGGATCGCCATCATCCCGAGAATTAACAGAATGTGGGGAGGGCTGAGAATCTTGACGTCGAGGCCGTAGGCGTTGTGCCACCAATTATCGAAGGGCGCGGAGGTGACCATCGCCACGCCGCCCCAGCAGCACACGAATGCGCCCAGCGGACCGTAGAAGCCCCAGATACGCACCGCGCCGGCGCGGCTCTCCGCCGAGCGGCTGAACGACTTGGTCAGGATCAGATAGGCAGAGGCCACCGCCGCCAGCACGCCGCCGAATTGAATGAACAGATGCGGCGCGGTCCAAAAAGTATCGCGGCCGATGCTCTCGTGCCACGAGATGTCCCAAATGCCCCCGACCGCGGAAGAGGTCACCGCCAGCACGCTCGCCCACACGAACCAGGGCACACTCTCCGTGCGGACGGTGATCCTCTCTGAAAATGAAATAGCAGCGCTCTGAGCCATAGCTTATTTCATGTAGCGCTCGACGCCAAACACCTGTGCCAGGGCGTGGACCGCATCATTATAGGTATATGGCGTGTTCGGGTCTTTGCCCGTGGCCTGGAAGTACGCGCGCATGAAAGCGGGCCCCATGCTGGGATCCACGCCGCGATGAATCGGAGCATCCCCCTTGTCGCCGGAAATGCCCAGCTTCGGCCCCAGCGTTTCCAGCAGCCCGGCTTCGGGACGTCCGCGCACCACGAGGTCATTGTTGAAGTCCACGAACGGATCGTCCTTCAGGATGGCCATGAGCTGGCTCTGGCTGATGAGCGGAGTATTCAAATTATAAAGGGAGTTCATCCCAATGATGAAAAAGTTCGCGGCGATCGCATGTCCAATGTCTGACGGATGCACTCCGTCGAGGCTGAACAGGCCGCCCAGAAACCGGTTGGTGATGGTTGTGTTGCCGAACATCGGCGGATTCGAAATGATTTCGTTCAGCAGGGTGTACGCATCCACTAACCCCGCACCGACCGTAGCCGTTTGCGCCGAGATGGTCTGATTGAAGCCGACGACCGCGTTTACGATGTTCTGCTGCTCGGTCGGGTCCAGCACCCAGTCGGGATCCTGAATCAGGCTGCCATCATTGAATCCCAGCTTGATCAGCAGCATCGCGATGGCGCTGGTCAAGCTGCCGTCCGGCAGTCCGTAATCATTGCCCAAGAACGTGATCAGATCCTGGTTGTTCAGCATGAACCCGACCTTGGTCACATCCGGCACGTTGGCGTAGACGACCTTGCCGCCCCAGGTGTTCAGCCCGTCGATGATCTGCTGGAAATTTGCCAGGAACTGCGACTGCGAGGTCACTTGCGTGCCATTGAGATTGTTGAACGAGAGCACCGCGCCCAGCGCGTCATTGCTGCCAATCCAGCAGACGGTGTATGTCGGCTTGATGGACTGCGCAATCGAGATCTGGCTGCCGGTGCGCGGACTGAGCACCAAATCGGTTTCGTCGTCGATCGGCAAGCCTGACATGTCGGCCAGAATCGAGCTGGTGTCGGCGCCCGACACGGCCAGGTTGGCGGTCTCCAGGGTCGGATCGATGCGTGACCGATTAAACGTCTCGCCGACAAAGCCCGCCGGGTTCGTCTGGATCAGCGGCAGGGGGAACGGCACCGCCAACTGCTGGGCGATGCGGTTCAAATAGGTGTTCGGCTGAGTCCTGTGGTTGGCGTCGGCGGACTGGACGCCTTCGCCGATGCTATCGCCGAGGCCCACGAAAATGGGCGGGCCGGCCGCAGCCACCTGGGCCAGTGAAACGGCTTGCGAGACGGACGCAAGACATAAAGCTAACGTAAGTTTTTTAAACAATGCAACCCTCCTCTGTTGGGAACGTGAACGATTCTATCACGGTTTTCGGAGGGATGGCGCTTCAAATCGCGTCCAGCCGCAGCGGGCCGTCAAACTCCAGCGCGGCGAAATAACCAGACGATTTCGTGATCGTCCGGCGTACCTGCGCCGCGCCGGAGAGATGAAACCGGCGGATCTCGACATATACCCGCGAACCGTAAGTCAGCGGTTCGTCGGGCGCCAATGCCACGCCGCAGTCCGAGATATTCACTAATCGGGCTTGGCACGCGGTCATGTCGTGCAGGCGGATAATGCGCAAGTTGGCATGGACATGGAAGCGCCCGGCGGCGCGCCGCTCCACCTCATACGGTCCACTGCCCGAGAGAGCCATGCCTAATCATGACCGATTGTGCCGCACCTGCCAAGAAGTTGTACCGCACGCCAGTACCAAATCCATGTACCAAACGTACCGGGTACAATAAGCCGCATGGACCGTCAACAGGCGCTCGACATCCTGCACGAATTCACCAAGACCGAAAATCTGCGCAAGCACGCCCTGGCCGTGGAAGCCTGCGTCGCGGCCTACGCGCACAAATTCGGCGAGGACGAAGAGAAGTGGTCCGTCACCGCGCTGCTCCACGATTTCGATTGGGAAATTCACCCGGAGCTTCCCGACCACCCCACCAAGGGTGAGGCGATCCTGGCGGAGCGTGGCGTGCCGGAAGATATCCGCCGCGCCATTCTCTCCCACGCCGACTTCACGGGCGTGCCGCGCGTTTCACAGCTTGAAAAAGCGCTGTTCGCTTGCGACGAGCTGGCCGGCTTCATCACCGCGGTATCTTACGTCAAGCCGCATCGCAGCGTTTTCGAAGTGGACGCGGCGTCTGTGCGCAAGAAGATGAAGGACAAAGCATTCGCCCGTGCCGTGAACCGCCAGGATATTATGGATGGCGCGCGCGAGCTGGGCGTGCCGCTCGACGAGCATATCGACTTCTGCGTGAAGGCCATGCAGGATCGCGCCGACGCGCTGGGCCTGCGCGGCAGTCTGTAGCTTAATACCGTGGTGCACGCACTGCGTGCCGCGTCGCCACTCCTGGCGACGCCTTTTCGGCGCAAGCCGAACACAGATCTCCAAAACCCCATAACGCACCCCGCGCCTCTACGGAACCACTTGAAACACCGTCCCGTACCCCGGCGACACCGTATTATTCGGGCCGCCGTATTCGGTCGTCCCGTATAGCAATCCGGTCGGACTGAGCACCAGACTGGCAAACGGCCCGCTCCCACCGCCGATCGGGCCGGTGAAGCTGTACAGCACGGTTTCCGTCCATGGCCCGCCGCCCGCTGGCGGGGTCAGCTTGAACACGGTGCCGCCTTTGCCGGTCGTCCCCCCCCCGTAAGTCACGCCGAACAGCACCCCGCCGGCGCCGATGACCACGCCCGCAAACGACCCTGAGCCATCGCCATTTTGGCCGGTGAAGCTGTAGAGCACCGTCTCGGTCCATGGTGCGCCCGCGGCTCCTGGAGCCAGTTCAAACACCGCGCCTTTCCCCGATGCGCCGCCCGAATCCGTCGTGCCGTAGAGCACGCCGTTCTGACCCATGACCAGGCCGGCGTAGGGAAGATCGCCATCCTTGCCTGTGAAACTGTAAATCAACGACGCCGTCCAGGCGCCGGCGCCCCCCCCCGCCGGTGGCGCCAACTGATAGACCGCGCCGCGGCTTGAAGTCCCGCCGTAATCCGTCGTACCGTAGAGCACGCCGTTGGCGCCCAGCAACACGCCCGCACTCGGAAGCCCCCCGTCCTGGCCGCTCTGACCCGTGAAGCTGTGCAGCACCGTCTCCGTCCATGCGCCGCCCTTGGTCACAGGCGGCTTCAACATGAACACCGTGCCATATCCCGCCGTTCCTCCTTGATAGGTCGTGCCGTAAAGGTTGCCGGTCGCGTCGATCGCCAACCCGGCATATGGCTTCGCCCCGTCGCCGTTCCTCCCTGTAAAACTGTACAGTATGGACTCCGTCCACGCGCCACCAGGCGACACGGGCGGCATCAATTCAAATATCGTGCCGCAGCCCGAGCCGCCGCACCCGCTAACCGCTCCGCCATACTTCGTGGTGCCGTACAGGTTGCCGGTCTTGCCCATCAGCAGGCCCGCCAGTGGACTGCTGCCATCGCCGTTACCCGCGAAGGTATGCAGCACGGTTTCGGTCCACACACGGCCGATAGTCGACGGCGCGGTCAATTGGAAAACGGTGCCGAGGTTGGCCGGCCCGCCCGCATAGGTAGTGCCGTACAGCGTCTTGCCGATCCCCAAAAGGCTGCTATACGGATTCGCCCCGTCATTGCCGCCCGTGAAGCTGTATAGCGTGGTCACCGGCGATGCAGGTTGCCCGGCACATGGCAACACCAGCGCCAGCGCCAGTACCCCAAATCGTTCCATGTAACTATTGTCTGTGCTGTTACCGTTGCAAATCAAGCTTTCCGGCGGCATCCATTCCCAGTACTAACTTGCGTTGACAACGCTCACAAATGGGCTCCCTTTCACGCAGAACCTCAGGGGCCAGTCGGCGCAATGCCGTATGCCGATGCGCGGCGTGACTTCGATCTCGAACGGCTCGCCCGCACGTGACCGCACCGTCAGGTCACCCCGCGTCACATCCATACCGTTCTGCGCCCGCGTGATCCCCATCGCCAGCGTCAACCGCCCCGGCCCGGACGTCAGATCGCGCAGAGATCGCGCCGCCGGCCGCCGCTGCCGCATGATCTCGATGCCCGCAACCGGCTCCAGCGCGCGGATCAGCACGCATCCCGACTGCCCCTCCGGCTCTGCCACCAGGTTCAGGCACTCGTACATGCCATATATAAAGTAGACGTAGGCATGCCCCGGCGGACCGAAGATCACGCGTGTCCGGGCAGTGATGCCGCGTGCCGAGTGCGAAGCCAGGTCGTCCCCGCCCAGGTATGCCTCGGTCTCCACAATCCTGCCGGAAGTCTTGCCGTGCACCAGCACCTTGCCCAGCAGCTCGCGCGCGACCTCGATGGCCGGGCGGTTGTAGA
>Ga0073928_10010585_pt1 | contig 10946 bp, 10 predicted proteins | sample PaiPotPPA55metaG_FD_76969 | JGI IMG/M metagenome (GOLD analysis project Ga0073928, IMG submission 76969) | Iron sulfur acid spring bacterial and archeal communities from Banff, Canada, to study Microbial Dark Matter (Phase II) - Paint Pots PPA... ...
CCCCCGCAACCATCTTTATTTGCTGCGCAAGCCCGGTGGCCGAATGGCTACCGGGCTTTCTGCTGTCTGCAGCCAGAGCCAGGATGCCGGCCAGTTCGCCACGCAGCTCGACCTGCAATTGCCCATCCTTGGGTACCAGGCGAATTTCCTCGATCAGCGAGCGGATCAGCTCGAAAGCTTCGTCTCGGACGGCGTCATCGTGCAATGCTTCGTGCAGGTGCTCGACGCGCTGTCGGGAGAGTTCGGCGAGATTGGGATGGAGCAGCGGTGCCGGCGCGCCGATCTCGGCAAGTTCCTGCTGCAACGCCAGTTGCCTCGCCTTGAGCGTTACCAGCTCGTTCTTCAGCGCGCGCACTGGTGCGTCTTCATCGGTGATCAACTCGACAATTCGCCGAATGCGACGGTCGAGGCCGTCGAGTTCCGCCCGCTTCGTTACCGCCGCGGCATTCTCGCCGATGCGCAGCCGATTTACCTCGCGATGAAACTCCTCGCAAAAGACCTTGAACAGTTCCGGCTCCATCAGCTGGGTGCGCAGACCTGCAAGAATGATCTCCTCGAGCGTCTCGACGCGTATGTTGAGGCGATTGCCGCAGGTCCCACGATTGCGGGCAGCGGCGCAGCCGAACAGGTTGGCGCTGATCTTGACGTAGCTCGACTGGCACTCGCCGCACTTGGCGCGGCCGGTTATCAGGAAGCGCGGGCGCCGCTGTGACCAGAAGGGTTTCTCCCGAACATCGGGCCGGGTGTCGCGCTTCAGGTTCTGCTGGCGCTGTTTCACCGCCTCCCAGAGATCCTGCGGGACAATGCGGGGCTTGGGAACATCCTGCACGATCACGCGATCGGGCTCGTGGAGGCGGGAGATGCGCTTGCCGGTGTTAGGGTCCTTGACGTAGCGTAAGCGGTTCCAAACGAACCGACCGATATAGAGCTCGTTGTTGAGGATGCCGGTGCCGCGCACAGCGTTGCCATTGATCGTCGAGGCGTCCCACTCGCCGCCGCGCGGGCCCGGAATATGGTCTCGATTGAGATCGACGGCGATGCGGCGAGGTGACTTGCCAGCCGCGGACTCCACAAAAATTCGCCGCACGATGCGGGCCTCGGCGTCGTTGATTGCACGACCGCCACGGACCAGCTCGCCATGAACATCGTGCTCTCGGACAACGTCGTAGCCAAAGCACAAGCCGCCGCCTGACCTTCCCTCGCGCACCCTGCCCTCGAGACCGCGGTGAACCTTCCGCGCGAGGTCCTTCAGGAAAAGCGCGTTCATCGTCCCCTTCAGGCCGACGTGGAGTTCGCTGATCTCGCCCTCAGCCAGGGTGAACAGACGGATACCGGCAAAGCGCAGCCGCTTGAATAGGCCCGCGACGACCTTCTCAAGGTTCCTGCGCCGGATGACGACACTGAGCACGTGATTGGTAAGCCCACCGTATCTTCGTCCGCGAGCGGGCCCTGGCGCTCGGCTACGACCGCAATTGGCGATCTTTCGGTCGTTCTTACTTTCACGCTTCTCGGCCGCAAACGCCCCGACGTAGACCTCCACGCCAAGGCCGAAGATGGACCGAGCGAGGATGGCATCCGGCTCGGCTCGATTTCCGCGTTAATCCGGCCACGCAACCCACGATCCCGGCAGTGTCCAGGACACTACCACGATCCCCGCTCCGCCGCGATGTGGCGACGCCTCATCTCACACGGTGAGATATCGATTGCGGATCGATTGTTCATCCGCCCGGAAGACCGCGGGGGCCGCGCTGTAGACGATCCGACCCTTAACCATGATCGCCATCTGATCGGCGATTTCCTCAGCGAGTTTCATGTTTTGCTCGATCAAAAGAATCGTGACGCCGCCCTCGCAGAGACGCCGGATCACCCGCGCCAGTCCACGCACGACCAGCGGCGCCAAACCCTGACTCGGTTCATCGAGCAGTAGCACCTTGGGGTCGCTGACGAGAGCACGGGCGAGCGCCAACATCTGCTGCTCGCCGCCTGACAATTGAGCCCCTTTGTTGCCGGCACGTTCGCGCAGGGCGGGGAACAGCTCGAACAGTCGATCGATGGGCCACTCTTTTGCCGGCCGGCGCTCGGCAACCCGGATGTTCTCGACGACCGTGAGGTCCGGAAAGATTAGCCGCCCTTCGGGCACGTACGCCACCCCCACGCGGGCGACGAGATGCGGCGCCCAGCCGGCGATGTCCCGGCCTCCGAGCAGCACTCGGCCGGAGCTCGGCGGCAGGAGACCCATGATCGTACGCAATGTCGTGGTTTTGCCGACGCCGTTCCTCCCGAGGACCGCCGTAATCGTGCCATCGGGCACCTCGAGATCGACGCCCTGAAGAACGTGGCTGGCTCCGTAATGGGCGTTGAGGCCTTCGAGCGCGAGCATCAGGCCAACCCGCCCAGATACGCCCCTTGCACCCGCTCGTCCTGCTTGATCGCTTCAGGCAAGCCGTCAGCGATAACGGCACCGCGATGCAGCACCGTGATCCGTTGCGCCAGACGGAACACGACCTCCATGTCGTGCTCGACCAGGAGCACGGTCATGCGGCCTTCGGCGAAGAGCCCCGACAAGGTCTCGACCGCTTGCGCCGTCTCCTCCACCGAAAGTCCCTGCGTCGGCTCATCGAGCAATAAGAGCTGAGGTTCCTGGGCCAGGGCCATCGCGACTTCGAGGAGACGCTGGTCGCCATGCGACAGGAGACCGGCCGGGCGATCGCCGATTGCCGAGAGCCCGAGCCGTTCGAGCGCGGCATCGGCACGATCGCCTACGGCGTTGAAAACCGCTCGGCCGCCATAGAACTGCCAGCGGCGGGGCTCGCGCGCTTGGGCAGCGAGGCGGACATTCTCTCTCGCGCTCATCTCGCGGAACAGCGCGGTCAGCTGAAAGGTGCGCGCGATGCCGCGCTGGCAAATGCGCGGCGCCGAGAGGCCGGTGACGCTCTCGCCGGCAAGGCGGACGATGCCGTGGCTTGGCTTCAGGACACCGGTGATCAGGTTGAACAGCGTCGATTTGCCGGCTCCGTTGGGGCCGATGACGGCGCGCACCTCGCCGCGCTCGACCCGCATCGACACATGGTCGACCGCCACGAGGCCGCCGAAGCGGCGAGTCAACTCATCGAGCTCGAGCAACGCCACGCCGGTATTCCGATTCGGCCGCGCTGCGGCGGAAGCGGGCGCGAACGAGGCCCCAGATCCCCTCCGGCGCAAACATGACGAAAGCGATGAAGATGAGACCGAAGAACAAGGCCCAGGCCTCGGTGTAATTGCTCAGCTGGTGCTCGACGATGAGGAAGAAGGCAGCGCCCGAGATCGGACCGATCAGCGTGCCGGCGCCGCCGATGATGACCATGATCAGAACTTGGCCGGACAGCAGCCAGAACAGCAGCGCGGTATTCGCGAAGCCGGCAAAAGGCGCGTAGAGAGCGCCGGCTAGGGCACCGAGTCCGTAGGAGAACGCCACCACCGCAATCTTGTAGAGACGGGCGTTGTAGCCGAGCGCCAATGTCTTCGCCTCGTTCTCCCGTATGCCGCGCAATACCGCACCGAACGGTGAGCGCACGAACGCACGGCAGAACAGGAACGCGCCGAGCAGAACGATGATCACTAGATAGTAGAACCCGTTTCGCCCCACGAAGACGTGCAGCGCGAACGGTCCGGGGCGGCGCGGAATCCCGGCGAGGCCGTCGGAACCGCCGGTGACGCTCGTCCATTTGTACGCGACGGCATAGAGCAGCTGCGCGAAAGCCAAGGTCAGCATTGAAAATGAGACGCCGCTTGCCTGCGTGCACACCCAGGCGATGCCGATGGCGAGGACGCCGGCGAGTAAAGCAGCGAGCGGGATCGCCGCAAGCATCGGCAAAGAGGTGTGCAGCAGCAGCCAGCCACAGGCATAGGCGCCAAAGCCGTAGGCCGCGGCGTGCCCGAATGAGATCAGCCGCGTGTAGCCGACCATCAGGTCGAGGCTCATCGCGAACAATCCGAGGATCAGCGCCTCGGTCAACAGCGTCATGCCGTAAGTCGGCAAGGCGAGCGGCGCCAAAGCGAGGACTGCTGCGGTTGCGGCGACGCCGTACAGGTCGCGCAGGGCTCAGGCCTCCTTGCCCAGCAGGCCGCCCGGACGAATGACGAGCACCAGAAGCATGACGAGATACATGAACGCGAGCGCCAGGTCAGGGACGTAATATTCGCCGAAAACCTGCACGAAGGCGACCAGCACGGCGCCGAGCAGGGAGCCGGGGAAGCTACCCATTCCCCCAATAATCACGATCACGAACGCGTCTATGATCATTGTCGCCGCCATGCCGATTGAGGCGGTGACGAGCGGCGCCGCCAAGACGCCGCCTGCGCCGGCAAGCCCGCAGCCGATCCCAAAAACAGCCGAGCGCACGAGGTTCACATCGATGCCGAGCGCGTGCACCATTTCGGCATTCTGCGATGTCGCTCGGATCAACAGCCCAAGCCGGGTGCGTTCCAGGAATTGCCAGATGCCCAGCGCGACAACGGCTCCGGCGCCTGCCAGGAACAGTCGATAGGCCGGGAACGGCTCACCCATCAGCATGACGATCCCGGAAAACGCCACCGGCGGGCCGACCGGCAGCGCCTCCGGTCCCCAGCCGAGCCGGATCAGTTCGGTCAGCACCAGCGCCAGGCCAAAAGTCACCATCAGAAAGGCGCTTTCGTCACGGCGGTAGAGCCGTCGCAAAACGCCGAGCTCGAACAGGGCGCCGAGGATCCCGACGGCGAGTGGTGCGAGCCCCAGCGCCAACCAGAAACTGCCGCTGAACCGCGCCGCGGAGTACCCGATGAAAGCGCCCAACATATAGAAGGTGCCATGCGCGAAATTCACTATGCGCATGATGCCGAAGATGAGGGTGAGACCGACGCCAAGAAAGAACAACAGCGCCGCCTGCGACAGTGCGTTGACGCTTTCGGTCACCAAAAATGGGAGGAACGACACGGCGAAGCCGCGGTGGCCTCAATCCTCGTAAGTCATTTTGTTGCAGGCGGGCACGGTCTTGTCACCCGGGAACGTGGCGATGATCTCCGGGACCGGGGACGAGAAGCCGTCGGCCTTGACGAGCTTGACGACCGTGCCGCCCTGCATCCCCTGGTGATCGCATTTGCGGATTGCGACATGCCCCTTGATGTCGTCGATCTCGGCCGTTTCCAGGGCGCTGCGGAGGGCTTTGGTCTCGGTGCCTTTGGTCTTTTCGATACCGGCAGCGAGGATCTGCAGTGCCTGCCACTGCTCGCCTTCATTGTTATCGGGGACGGCGCCGTATTCTTTTTGCCAGATCGCGACGAATTCCTTGTTCTTCGGGTTGTCCACGCGGAAGCAGTAGCGCATCGAGCTGATCAGCCCCAAGGCGGCATCGCCCACCGCGCGGGGGACCGTCAGATCGACGACCTCCGATAGGAACTGCACTTTTTCCGGCAGCTTGTATTGCGCCGCTTGCGAGAGGAAGGCGTTGTAGTCGTCGCCGGCCATCGTGACGTAGCAGGCATCCGCCTCCGACTGGCGGATCTTAGTGATGTAGGTCGAGAAATCCTTGGTGCCGATCGGCGAGAACACCGAACCGATGAAGTTCTTCTTGGCCTGCTTCATCTCGGATTCGAACACCGAAACGCTGTTGCGGCCCCAGGCATAATCCATGCCGATTGCATAAAAATTTTTGTAGGGCGCGCTGCGCAGGTACAACGACACGGCGCGCGCCCCCATGGGCGCCGAGATGTTGGCTCGGAAAAAATTGGGGACGAAGGAGTCCGCGGTGAGCCGCCCGTCGCCATTGTCGGAAGAGACGAAGATCGCGTTCCATTCGTCCAGCTTCGGCACGACCGCCAGCGCCTCGGAGGACAGCGTAATGCCGGTGAAGATGGTGCAACCATCGCGCTCGACCATCTCCTGCGCCTTGCGTACGGCATCGGCCGGGTTGCCGCCAGTGTCTTCGACCAGTAGTTGGATCGGTCGGCCGAGCAGGCCACCTTTGGCGTTCTGCACTTTCGTCCACAGCTCGCAACCGCGCTTCAGCTGCTGGCCGACAGAGCCGAGCGGTCCGGTCAAAGCCAGCGGCGCTCCGATCTTGATCGGTTCGGCCGCGGCTGCGCGGCGCAGCCCGGGCATCACCAGCTCGGCGGCACCAACGGCCGCCACTCCCAGAACCGTGCGACGGGTCATCTTTGCTGGAGATTTCATGTGCGTTCCCTCCTGTTTTATCGTTGCGCTGCTGTAGCTTATCCAGTCCCGTTTGACCAGCCGGCGGAGAACCACCCGCTTCATCCACCGCTCCGACCAGGAGTGGTGCTGGTTTCCCCGGCAGAAGCCGACCGAGGTCTCAGTCTAAACTGTCATAACAAATGCTGGGCACCTCTGGTGGCTTGGGGTCGAACTCTTGCGTTCCAGACTTTTGCCGGGATGGCCTCCATTGCGAGGTTCGCGACCATTGCCCCAAGCCGATCCGTGACACGCCCTTTCGCCAGCGGTTATCAATCCTGCTCAGATCGTCAAATAGCCGCCGTCCACGGTTACCGTGCTGCCGGTCACCCAATGCGACTCATCGGACGCAAGAAACAGCACCGCCCCAACGAGATCGTCGGGTTGTCCAAGCCGCCCGAGCGGGATCACCGCCTCTGTGGCACGCCGTGCTTCGGGGTCGGTATAGCTCGCGCGCGTAAGTCCGGTCAGCGTTGGGCCGGGCGCGATCGCGTTGACGCGGATGCCGTGCGCCGCCAGATCGACTGCCATCGCATGCGTCAGCGAGCGCGCGCCGCCCTTCGAGGCGACATAGGCGGCGCGCTCGGGCCGTGCGACCTCGGCAAGCTGCGAGGTTACATTGATGATGCTGCCCCCGCCCTGCTTGACCATTTGCCGTGCTGTCGCCTGTCCGAGGTGAAACATGCCGGTCAGGTTGACCGCGATGATGCGGTCCCAAGTCTCGGGATCGAGATCCAAGAAATTGAGTCGATGGCTGATGCCGGCCGATTCAAGCACGATATCGAGGCGGCCGAATTCGCGCACCACAGCGGCAACGGCCACATCGATTGCCACACGGTCGCAGACGTCGAGAGCCGACGCGATTGCCCGACTACCGGCAGCACGAATCCGAGCGGCGGTCGCTTCGGCCGCCGCGCCGTCACGATCGGTGCAGAACACGGCCGCGCCCTCGCGTGCCAGCGCCTGGGCTCCGGCGCCTCCAATGCCGCCTCCCGCTCCCGCAACCAGCGCCACTTTGCCCGCGACCCGCCCCATACCGCCCTCCTGTGCTGTTTTCGCCTTTTAACCCCAACCGCAGACGCTGGCGCGACCACACGGCGACGGGGGTTGCTCGTCAGGCAGTGACGGTCAACTTCGCCACGTCAAAATTGTACACGCGCCCGGTATTGCCGCCGGCGATCTTGGCCTGTTCGTTGTCCGGCACGCCGGCCAGGATCTCCGCCAGGATCTTTCGCGATTGCGGAAAGGTCGACTCGCTGTGCGGATAGTCCGAGCCCCACATCATGTTGTCGACGCCGATGACGTCGCGCAGGCGAATGCCGATGGCGTCTTCCTGAAAGCTTAGGACGACGTTGCGGCGGAAGAAGTCGCTCGGGAGCATGCCGTCCTTGAACCGGTAGATCGCCTCGCCGTGGCGCTCGCGATAGGTGTAGTCCATGGAGGTGAGCACATTCGGCGCCCAGGCCAGCTCGAACTCGACGATAGCCAGCGTGAGGCGGGGATGGCGCTCGAAGACGCCGGAGAAGATCATGTCGCACAATGACAATGCCGGATAGAACGCCTTGGTCGCGCGGCTGCTGGCGTCGCGCAGCGTCCCCGGACCGGCCCCGCGGATTTTGCCCTGCCGCCGCGTCGCCGTGTGCAGGCTTAAGGGCAGGTCGAGCGCCGCGGCGGCGGCCCAGAACTTCTCGTACTCGGGTTGGTCGTAGCGCCGATCCTCGGCCGGATACTCGGCGATCATCGCGCCGGCGAGGCCGAGCCGCGCGGCGCGCTCCAGCTCCCTGATCCCGTCCTGGACGTCGTCCAGGTTGATCATAGCGATGCCCTTGAGGCGCGCGGAATCCGTGTGGCAGAACTCCGCGAGCCAGTCGTTGTAGGCGCGAAAGATGGCGGACATCAGCTGCGGGTCCGCCACCTTGAAGTAAAAGAGCCCTTGCGAGGGATAGAGAACCTCACCGGCTACCCCGTCGAGCGCCATGTCCTTGAGGTGCTGCTCGGGGTCATACCCGCCGCGGTGCACGTCTTCGAGCCGGCCCTGCGGGGAGATCGTCTCGGGGGCCTCGAAGCGCGCGCCGGCATTCGAGATGAGACCGATCCCGGAGAGGATCTCATCCGCCTCCACCACGACGTAATCGGTGCCGTCGATCCGCTGTATCCGCGGCGCACGATCTCGGAATGCCCGATCGATGCGGGTCTGCCACAGATCGGGCGGTTCAAACACGTGAGAGTCAGACGAGAGAACGAGGCGCGGCATTGGTACTCCTTCCTCATCTGATCGCGAGCAACACCTTGGCAGCCGATCCGTGGCCGTCACTGAGCGCGGCCAGTGCGAGCTCTGGCCACGGCTGTGCGCACCGCCGCCAGGCGTTCGAGCGAGCCCAGGACTTTGGGCTGATCATTGGTCAGATGGCGCACCGAAATCTCGGTGTAGCCGATTTCCGCGAAGCTGCGAAACCGTTCCGCCACTTCGTCGACCGATCCCGCGATCAGCGCTTCGGCCGGGATGCCCCGATAACCGCGGCTCACCGCCTGCTGCAACACCGCCTGCGCGTCGGCCGAACTCTCTCCGACATAGATGTCGCGCCGCAAAACGAGCGCCCCCGGGTCTTTGCTGTAAGCGGCGCAGCGCTCCCGATAGAGGTCGGCCTGAGTTCGGGCCTCGTCGCGGGTGAGGCTCGGGCTCGCGATCCAACCCTCCGCAAGCCTCGCCGCGCGATCGATGGCCGGCGGTGCGCTGGCGCCGATCCAATCTCGACCGGCTCGGCCGGCCGCAGCGCGAGATCCGCTTCGGCGATCCGGAACCGGTGCGAGGAGCTGACCGTTTCGCCCGCCAGCAAGCGCCGGACGATGTCTAGCGCCTCCTCGAAAGCCGAAGGGCGCGTCCTGATGTTGACGCCCATCGCAGCGAACCGGTCGTCACCCCAGCCGAGCCCACATTGCATGATGAAGGGACCTTGCGCGATGGCCGCCAAGGTCCCGATCTGCTCGGCCACCAACAACGGGTGCCACAACGGGAGCAGGAACAGGCATCCGGCCGGTGCCTCGCCCCACTCCGCGAGAAGCCGCCCGAGGATCGGCGTGTTCTGATAATAGGGCGTCGGCGAGGCGTGCTGATCGCCGACAAACAGGGAATCGAGCGCAGCCCGGCGTGCCGCCGCCGCCCGCTCGATGATCCAGCGCGCGCCTTGGCGCGGATCTTTCGCGTCCGGGTAATTGGTTGTCAGCGAAATCCCGACTTTCATCACGTCATCCTCATCGCCGGCGCAAGCTTCGATCGAATGCGAACTAGATTGCGTCGCCCGTCACGTAATGACAACGTGATCCGATCATTGGGAGAGGCGCCCGATGCCAGAGATCGACCTCGCCACCAGGTGGCCGAATTACCGGGAAGACGATTTTGTCATCGAGGATTGCCGCTTTGCGAGCGGCGAGGTATTGCCGGAATTGCGGCTGCATTACCGCACGATGGGCACGCCGCGACACGACCCGGCGGGAAAGATCGTAAACAGCGTTCTGCTGCTGCAAGGCAATACCGGCACCGGCGCCAATTGGCTGCGCCCCGCGCTTGCCGACGAGCTGTATGGCCCGGGCAGCCGCTCGATGCGACCCAATATTTCTTCATCATGCAGGATGCGATCGGACGCGGCGGGTCGTCGAAACCTTCCGACGGGCTGCGCGGGAATTTCCCGCATTACCGCTACCGCGATATGGTTGAGAGCGGCTACCGCCTGATCACCGAGCACCTCGGCGTCGGCCGTCTTCGGCTGGTGATCGGCAGCTCCATGGGCGGCATGCACGCCTGGATGTGGGCGGAGATGTATCCCGATTTGATGGACGGGGTCATCGCCCTGTCGTGCCAGCCGGTCGAGATCAGCGGCCGCAACTGGCTCGGCCGCCGCGCCGCCGCCGAAGCGATCCGCAACGATCCGGATTGGAACGGCGGCTTTTACGACAAGCAGCCGCGGCACTACCGCTACAGCGCGGCCGGCAATTTCAACACCGAGAGCCCAACCCGCATCCAGGAGATGGCGCCGACGCTGGCCGCCGCCGACGCGCTGTACGAAAGGCGCCTGGCCGAGGCGGCAAAGGGCGACGCCAACGACGCGTTATGGGCAATCGAGGCGATCCGCGATTACAACCCTGAGCCTGACCTTGATAAGATCAAGGCCAAGGTCCTGCTGATCAATGACGCCGAGGACCACGCCAATCCGCCCGAGCTCGGGACGGTCGAGCGAGCGATGAAGCGGGTGAAGCGCGGGCGCTACGTGTTGATCCCGGCCGGCACCGACACGCACGGCCATTTCAGCCATTTCTACGCCAAGCTGTGGAAGCCGTACCTGATCGAATTCATGGCGAGCCTCGATCCGCCGCAGCACGCCGCCGCGGCGGAATAGCGTCGTTGTGCTTCGCCCTGCTGCGGAGGTCTGCTAACGGCGGATTGTGTTGAAGAAGTCCGGATTGAGCTCATTTGCGGTGGTGCGGACTGGCAGTCGCCGCCGGCGGTGAGCGCCGCGTCGGCTCAGACCGCTGCGGTCGGCGCGGGAACCGGAGGCAGCTTGGCAAGTTTACGGAGGTTCTGAGCGGTGGCGGCGAGATGGAACTCGTCGCGGGCGCCGCCTGGCCCACGTAATCGGAGCCGGTCGAGCTTTAGAATGCGCTTGAGGTGCGCGAACAGCATTTCGACCTTCTTCCGTTCGCGCCTTGAGGTGACATAGGCATCGGTGGTCGCGATATCGCGCGC
>Ga0073928_10010586_pt1 | contig 10946 bp, 9 predicted proteins | sample PaiPotPPA55metaG_FD_76969 | JGI IMG/M metagenome (GOLD analysis project Ga0073928, IMG submission 76969) | Iron sulfur acid spring bacterial and archeal communities from Banff, Canada, to study Microbial Dark Matter (Phase II) - Paint Pots PPA... ...
ATGCCGGCCGCCGCGCACCATCGCGAGATTCACGCAGACCTTGCCGCCGAGCGCGACGACCGCGAGGATATCGACGTCGTTATCGCCGCCCACTTCGATCGCCTGCTGATGCAGCACCGTGGACAGCGAGCTCATCTGATTGCGCACGGCCGCGGCCTGTTCGAACTTGAGCTCGGCGGCGAACGCGTGCATCTTCTGCTCGAGTTCCTTCATCACTTCACCCTGCCGTCCGAGCAGGAAACGCGATGCGTTCGACACATCGCGCGCGTAATCCTCTTCGTTGATCAAGCCGACGCACGGTGCAGTACAGCGTCCGATCTGATGCAGCAGGCAAGGCCGCGTGCGGTTGGTGAAGACCGAATCTTCGCAGGTGCGCAACTGGAATACGCGCTGCAGGATCTGGATGCTTTCGCGCACGGCCCACGCACTCGGGAAGGGACCAAAGTATTGGTTCTTCTTGTCGACGCTGCCACGGTAATACGCCATGCGCGGAAACGTGTGGCCGGTGAGCTTCAGATACGGATAAGACTTGTCGTCGCGAAACAGGATGTTGTAGCGCGGCGCAAGCGCCTTGATCAGATTGTTCTCGAGCAATAGCGCTTCGGCTTCGGACCGCGTGACCGTCGTTTCGATTTTGCGAATACGCATGACCATCATCGCGATGCGCGGCGAGAGCAGCGTCTTCGTAAAATAGCTCGACACGCGTTTTCTCAGGTCGCGCGCTTTACCGACGTACAGCACGTTGCCATGCTCGTCGTAATACCGGTACACGCCCGGCAAGTGCGGCAGCTGAGCCAGGCTTTTTTTGGGGTCGAAAACGTCGGAGTCTGTCATGCAGGGATGATTGCGGGGAGCACGCGGCTTGGTTTCAGCAAAGTTTTATTAGTTTCCAGGTACATCGGAAATGCGTCAGCGAAACAAGCGAGTCACGAGCGAGCTGGACATGCCCGTAACGCAACCGTAACGCAGTGCACCGCGCGAATCGTTATCCTTAAAAACGTCAGTTTAGTTTAAACCGTAGTCCAGCATTCATTAGCGGTTCGTCGCCGCCCTATTGCCCATGCCGTCTTCATCGGAACAATCGCCGGCTGCTTGCGGCAACGCCAGCGTCGATTTCGACGCTCCAGCCAGCAACATCGCCTGCGACATTTTCTGCGCGGTCATCGATAACTTCGGCGATATCGGCGTCTGCTGGCGGCTCGCGCGCCAACTCGCGGCCGAGCACGGCTGGCAAGTGCGCCTGTTCGTCGATGACCTCAAGGCCTTTCATGCGCTTTGCCCCGCCGTCGATCCCGCGCTCGAGCGGCAAAGCGCCGCGGGTGTTGCGATCGAGCACTGGCACGCGCCCTCGCACGCCGGCGACACGCTGCAGATAGCCGATGTGGTGGTCGAGGCGTTCGGCTGCGAATTGCCGGCGGTGTACGTGAGCGCGATGGCACGCCGCGAGCAAAAGCCCGTGTGGCTCAATCTCGAATATCTGAGCGCGGAGGACTGGGTCGCGGATTTTCATCTGAGGCCGTCGCCGCATCCGCGCTACGCGCTCGACAAGACGTTCTTCTTTCCCGGCCTGGGTCCCGGAACCGGCGGCGTGCTGAAAGAGCGCACGCTTGACGCCGAGCGCGAGGCCTTCCGGCGCGATGCCTGGTGGCGCGCGCGTGTCGGCGTCACGGCGCCGCCGCCTGGCACGACCGTGATCTCGATGTTCGCGTACGAGAACCCGGCCATCGATGCATTGCTTGAACAATGGCGCGATTCGGACACGCCGGTCGTGCTGCTCGTGCCGCAGGGGCGCATCTCCGGGGCGCTGGCGAGGTTTTTCGGCCTGCCGGACTTCCTTGCCGGAGCGAAGGCAAAAAGCGGGTCCCTGAAGGCTTACGCGCTCGGTTTTGTCGAGCAGCCGCTCTTTGACTCCCTGCTCTGGGCCGCCGATCTGAATTTCGTGCGTGGCGAGGATTCGTTCGTGCGGGCGCAATGGGCGCAAAAACCGTTTGTCTGGCAAATCTATCCGCAAGGCGACGACGCGCATCTGCCGAAACTCGACGCCGCGCTCGCGCACTACGCGAGCGGCTTGCCTGATGGAGCGCGGGCGTCGCTCGAGCGCTTCTGGCATGCGTGGAACGGCGCGGGCACCCCGGACTGGGACGATTTCTGGCGAAACCGCGCGCTGCTGGAACAGCGTGCCGCCGATTGGGCGGCGGAACTGGCAGGCATCGGCGATCTGGCCGGAAATCTGGCGGAATTCGCGAAAACTCAGTTAAAATAAGCGGTTATCCAACGGCTTGCAGTTCGGAACGCCATCCGTTCCGGGCGCAATTCCACAGCGCCTCAGTGGAATAAGCACGGTGGGAATAGTCAGAATAGCCAGTGAAGCGGTCACAAGGGCCAAGGCGCCCGGGTTGAGGATTAACAAGATCCTTGGCCACGAGCCGGCCGTCGACACTGCAGCGATCAGGCTCACATTTTCGTACAGGACAGTTTTTTAATATGAAGACCGCACAAGAACTCCGCGTCGGCAACGTCGTGATGATCGGCAGCGATGCCATGGTCGTGCTGAAGGCCGAGTACAACAAATCCGGCCGCAATTCCGCGGTCGTGAAGATGAAGTTCCGTAACCTGCTTTCCACCGGCAACATGGAATCGGTGTACAAGGCGGATGACAAGTTCGACGTCGTCCAGCTCGACCGCAAGGAAGTGACGTACTCGTACTTCGCCGACCCCATGTACGTGTTCATGGACGCCGACTACAACCAGTTCGAAGTCGAAGCCGACATGATGGGCGACGCCCTGCACTACCTCGCAGACGGCATGCCGTGCGAAGTGGTGTTCTACAACGAGAAAGCCATCTCGGTGGAACTGCCGACCACGCTGGTTCGCGAAATCATCTATACGGAACCGGCTGTGAAGGGTGACACGTCGTCGGGCAAGGTCCTGAAGACCGCCAAGCTCGCGACGGGTTTCGAACTGCAAGTGCCGCTGTTCTGCGGTATTGGCGACAAGATCGAAATCGATACGCGTACCAACGAGTATCGCAGCCGCGCTTAAGGCTTCGGCCGGCCGGCTGCAACGCCGGCTCGCGTGCTCAAGGTAAAAAAAGCGCCCTTCGGGGCGCTTTTTCTTTTTGCTGAACATTATTGCCAATTCAGGCAAACTTTACCGGACCGTTTCCCGAAATTTCCGGGTGTCCCCTTGCATGGAATGCGATGTTGAGTGCTAAGACCTTGATTTTTCTTAAACACGCTGATGGCATGAAACCTGCTGCGTTAGTTGTAGCTACGCTGTGACGGCGTCGAATTTTCCAACAACAACACACGACCATGCCTATCACAAAAGCCGCTCTCACCCGTCTTGCTCTTGCTCTTTCATGTGCCGTACCGGTGGTAGCGATCACTGCCGGATGTTCGTCGACACCATCGCATGAATCGGCTGGCGAATACACCAGCGACTCCGCGCTGACCGCCAAGGTGAAAGCAGCATTGCTGGAAGATCCGGGTCTGAAGTCGCTGGCGGTCAGTGTGACGACGTATCGGAGTGAAGTGCTGTTGTCGGGCTTTGTGAATTCGCCGGAACAGATTCAAAAAGCGGTGTCGGTCGCACGTGGCGTGGGAGGTGTGCAGTCGGTCAAGAACGAACTGCAGGTGAAGCCGCAATAGCACGCTGAAAACGCTGAACGACCGCGTCGGGCGCACGTCGTGCCCAGAAAGAACCGGCTGGTTCAGGAAAACTGCAGGAAGCGCAGGACGAAGACCCCGCAGCGTCGGGCAAGGGCTGGAAGCTGGAGCGGACACTGACATCATGACGTCATCCCGCCGGCGGCCCATGCCGACGTTGCCCGGCATCGAGGCGTCCGCCGCTGGATTTCGCCGTTAGAGGCGACCGGCACGGAACGCATTTCAGACCATTTATACGTTGTGTCCGCCATGCCACACGCTTTGATTGTCGAAGACGATCCCAACAGCCTTTCCGGCCTCTCCGCCATCCTCGCGGCCGACGGTTTTTCCGTCGATACCGCGACGACGCTCGCCGAAGCGCGCTCAGCGCTTACGCGCTTCATCCCGGACGTCGTGCTGGTCGACCTGAACCTGCCCGACGGCAGTGGTCTCGACCTGCTGCACAACCTGCCGGCGCAACCGCCTGGCGGTGCGCTGCCTGTGATTGTGATGACGGGTAACGCGACCGTGGAAAGCGCTATCGAAGGCTTGCGGCAAGGGATCTGGGATTACCTGCTGAAGCCGGTCAACATTCCGCGCTTGCGCAGCTTGCTCGCCCGTATTCCGCGCCCGTACGAACTGACCGAGGAAGTGCGGGCGTTGCGCACCACGCTCCGCGAACTGGGTCATTTCGGGGGGTTGCTCGGCCGCAGCGGCGCGATCCAGCATGTGTACGACCTGATCGAACACACTGCGCCCACCGAGGCGGCCGTGTTGATCTGCGGCGAAAGCGGCACCGGCAAGAAAGTCGCGGCGCGCACGTTGCATGAGATGAGCCGGCGTCGCAAAGGCCCGTTCGTTTCATTCGATTGCGCTGCGGCCAACGAAACCAGCAACCGGTCGATGGAAAGCCTGATGTTCGGCCACGAGCGCGGCGCGTTTGCCGGTGCGGAAAACCGCGAACCCGGCTTGCTCGAGCAAGCTGGCGGCGGGACGCTGTTCCTCGATCAGATCGACGCATTGCCGATCCCGCAGCAAGAAGCGCTGCTGCGCGCGCTCGATTCGCAGACCTTCATGCGCGTGGGCGGCAGCAACAAGATCGTGACGGACTTCCGCCTGCTCGCGGCGACGCGCACGCCGGTGAAAGACGCCGTTGCCGAGGGCAAGTTGCGCGAAGATCTGTTCCTGCGCCTGAATGCATCGTCGATAGCGTTGCCGCCCTTGCGCGACCGGGGCGACGACATTGCGTTGCTCGCCGAGTATTTCGTCGACGAACTGAACCGTGAGAACCACGTGAGCGGCATTACGAGCGGCGCGCCCAAACGCGTGAGCCCGGATTTCATTCGCGAATGCGTGGCGACAGAATGGCCCGGCAATGTGCGCGAACTGCGCGAGCGGGTACGCCGCGCGTATCACGCATCGGGCGATGTGATCGAAACCCTGCGCGCCGATGAGCACGCCGGTGCAGGCGGACGCGGACTGAACGGCAGCAGCGTGCAGGTGACGGTGGGCACGGCGCTCGCCGATGTCGAAGACATGCTGATCCGGGCGACGCTGGAGGCCGTGGGCGGCACGCGGCACCGCGCGGCGACGCTGCTCGGGATCAGCCCGAAGACGCTTTACAACAAGCTCCAGCGCATGAAGATGGAGTGATGAGACGTTGATTGAAACAAGCCGCTGGTTCTTTCGTTTTTCGAACCAGCGGCTTTTTTACGGCTGCGCTCGCCTGCGCCATCTGCACCATCCGCGATAGAAAGCGCTGGAAACCGCTTCAGCCCAGCGCGTTTTTCACCAGCGCCCCTGCCTGCTGATACTCCACCTGCTCCATGAGTTTGCCCCAGCTCCACGCGCGGCCTCGTGGCCGCATCCGCCGCAAGCGGGCCTGCGATGCCTTCGTCTGCACGAACGTCAGCCGCTCCAGCACCTTCTCCGCTTCGTCCGGCTGATTGCAGATCAGTACCATGTCGCAACCTACGGTGAGCGCCGCCGTGGCCGCTTGCGTCAGCGTTCCGCCGGCTCGGGCGGCTTCCATCGACAGGACGTCGCTGAAAATCGCACCGTTGAAACCCAGCTTGCCGCGCAGGATCTCCTGCAGCCAGACTCGCGAAAAGCCCGCGGGCTTTTCATCGACCTGCGGATAAATCACGTGCGCCGGGATCACCGACGCCAGGGACATGCCCAGCCAGTCGTACGGTTTGGTATCGGCGGCGAGGATGTCCTCGAGCGAACGATCGTCCACCGGCATGGCCACATGCGAATCCGCCGATGCAAACCCGTGCCCCGGAAAATGCTTGCCGCAATTGGCCATGCCGGCGAGTGCAAGACCGTGGTTCAGGCTCTTGGCGAGCAGGGTCACCACGCGCGGGTCGCTGTGCAGCGCGCGATCGCCGATCACTTTCGAGTGCCCGTAATCCAGGTCGAGCACGGGCGTAAAACTCATGTCGACGCCACATGCCCGCAGTTCTGCCGCGAGCACATAACCGAACGCGGTCGCGGTTTTCGTCGCCAGCAACACGTCGCGGTCCCACAGCTCGCCGAGCTTGCCCGGCGCGGGCAAAACGGTGAAGCCATCGGTACGGAAACGCTGCACGCGGCCGCCTTCATGGTCGACGGCAATCAGGATGTCGTCACGGACCTCGCGAATCGCGTCAGTCAGCGCGACGAGTTGCGCGCGATCCTGGAAGTGCCGTGCGAAGAGGATGATGCCGCCGGTCATCGGATGGTCGATACGGCGAATGTCGGCGTCGGAGAGAGTGGTACCGGCCACGTCGAGCATGACCGGTCCGGGAATACGTTTTAACGAGTTCAAATTGAGAGCGATTAATTGAGAGCGGCCAATTGAGAACGACTAACTCAGGGGGTTTTTGTTGCTGTGGGCGGTGCCGGGCTTGCGCTTGTTTCCGCGATCACAAACGACACCGCGTAGTCGCGTTCATCCGTGATCGTGACCTGTGCGGTGATGCCGCGCACCGCCATCCAGTCGGCGAGTTCTCCCGACGCGACAATCTTCGGCTTGCCGCTCGGCTCGTTGAGCGTTTGCAGCGCGCGCCAGGTCATCGGCCAGTGCATGCCAAGTCCGATGGCTTTCGAAAACGCTTCTTTCGCGGAGAACCGCGTCGCGAGAAATGCAAGGCCGCGGACTTCGGAGCGGGCGTTGCGCGCGTGGTAAATGCGAAGCTCGTCGGCCCCGAGCACCTTCTCGGCGAAGCGCCCTTTCGTGCGCTCCATCACGCCCGCCACACGGCTTACCTGAACGAGATCCGTACCTATTCCGTAGATCGCCATCGTTGAGCCTGAGTTGGGGTTATGAGCGTTGACCGGTGATCGTTTATCGCGATGCGGTGGCGGCAAGCCGCGACGCGACCATGATCGCCTTCATCTCGCGGACCGCATTGTCCCAGCCGGCGAAGATGGCGTGCGCGACGATCGCATGGCCAATATTCAATTCCACGATGCCTTCCAGCGCCGCGATCGGCTGGACGTTGGTGTAGTGCAGGCCGTGTCCGGCGTTCACTTTCAAGCCCAGGGAGTTGCCGAAATCGACGCTGCGCGCCACGCGCTCGTACTCCTTCTGCCGGGTGGCTTCGTCGTGGGCTTCGGCATAACACCCGGTATGCAATTCGATCACCGGCGCGCCGGCTTCGTGCGCCGCGCGGATCTGCGTTTCATCTGCGTCGATAAACAGCGACACCCGCGCTCCCGCCTGAGCCAATTGCTCGCACGCGGCCTTCACGGCCTGGAACTGCCCGGCAACGTCCAACCCGCCTTCAGTCGTCAGTTCCTGGCGCTTTTCCGGCACAAGGCACACGTCATGCGGACGTACGCCGCATGCGATATCGAGCATTTCCTGCGTCACCGCGCATTCGAGGTTCATCCGCGTTTTCAATAGCGGACGCAGCGTGTGGACATCGGCATCGACAATATGCCGGCGATCTTCCCGCAAATGCAATGTGATGGCGTCGGCGCCCGCTTCCTCGGCTTGCAGCGCGGCGCGGATCGGGTCGGGGTACTGCGTGCCGCGCGCGTTGCGCAGCGTGGCGACGTGATCAATGTTGACGCCCAGATCGATCACGTTAGCGGGCGACGAGAGGAAGAAGCTCATAGATTTTGCAGGTCGATCAGGATTTGACGGGTGGCGAGCGGCGTGCCGCCAAGGTACACGTTCAGCAGAAAGCGCATCAGCGTCTTGCTTTGCGCGGCCGTCTGCGGGCGGCTGTATTCGTCCTTCTCCATGTCGAGAAGGGTCTGGCCGGCGATCACCGGCCATTGCGACGGTACATCATCCGATGCGTCACGCACACCGCGTTCGGGATCGAAGACGTATTTCTGATCGGCGAGAACCGGCTGGCGCGTGATGGTTTTATGCAACGCCATGGCATAACCGGTTTCACGCAGCAGCACACGTTCGAAGGAACGCAGCGCATGCAGGGCGGGTTCGCCATGCGCCAGACGCGACAACGTCAGCACGTAATGATTGAACAGCGCGGGATGCGCGTCTTCGCGAGCGCAGAACTTCACGAGCAATTCGTTGACGTAGAAACCGCACAGCAACGCGTCGCCGGCGAGGGGCAACATGCCGCCCACCCATTCCGCCTGCGTCAAGGTGCGGACTTCGCCCTTCCCCGTCCACGACAACCCCAGCGGCTGGAAAGTCTGCAGCACGCCGCGCAGCGCTGAATGCGGGCGCTTCGCGCCCTTCGCGACCAGCGCGACGCGGCCGTGATCGCGTGAAAACACGTCGAGCACCAGGCTGGTCTCACGGTACGGATAGCTGTGCAGCACGAACGACGGCTGCTCGGCGATACGAAAGTCCGAACGCGGTGCGGCGCGCGGCGGTTTTGGAGCTTTAGGTTCTTTGGACTCTTTAGGCGCGGTGGATTTCCCTGACGCAGACGCCGTCCGGCGCCTTTTAGGCGCAGGCGCTGACCGCTCGTCGGTGCTGAAGTTATTGTCGGCGAGCGGATCGGAGTCTATGTCGGAGGACTGGGTCATCCACGCGTCATTCGTACCCATAGGCGCGCAGTCCCGCTTCGTTGTCCGCCCAGCCACTCTTCACCTTGATGAAGGTCTCGAGATACACGGGGCCATCGAAGAGCTTTTCCATGTCGAGGCGCGCTTCGGTGCTGATCTGCTTCAGCTTCGCTCCCTTCTGGCCGATGATCATCGCCTTGTGGGTATCGCGTTCGACCAGGATCGTCGCGAAAATGCGGCGCAGGCGGCCTTCGGTTTCCCATTTATCAATAAGCACCGTGCTCGTGTACGGCAACTCGTCGCCGGTCCAGCGGAACACTTTCTCACGCAGGATTTCAGCGGCGAGAAAACGCTCGCTGCGATCGGTGAGATCGTCTTCACCGTAGATGGGCGAACCTTCCGGCAGATACGGCTTCACCACCGTCATCAGACGCGTGATGTCGTCGGGATGCTTCGCGGTCATCGGCACGATTTCCTTGAAGTCGTGCAGCGCGCTCATTTTCTGCATGAACGGGAAGAGCGTTTCCTTATCGTTCACGTGGTCGAGCTTGTTCGCGATCAGCAGGCAAGGCGTGTCATTCGGGATCAGGTCGAGCACCTTCTGGTCGTCGGGGCCGAAACGGCCCGCTTCGATCACGAACAGAATGGCGTCGACGGCCGTCAGCGTGGACGTCACCGCGCGGTTCAACGAGCGGTTCAGCGCGCCGCTATGCTTGGTCTGGAAACCCGGGGTATCGACGAAAATGTACTGCGCGTCGTCCAGCGTGTGAATGCCGGTGATACGGTGACGCGTGGTCTGCGCCTTGCGCGACGTGATGCTGACTTTCTGCCCGACAAGCGCGTTCATCAAGGTCGATTTGCCGACGTTCGGCCGACCGACGATCGCGACCATGCCGCAGCGGAAACCAGGGGGAGTGGGAGCGTTCATAATGTGTGCGGCTGCGGATTCGGTGAATTCGTGGGGACGCGTGGCGTCGGGATTATGCTGGTGTTCGGGCGCGTGCGAGCTTCAGCGGCGAGCTTTAGAGCCTGTGTCAATGGCCACTGTCGGCAGCGCGTACGACGGTTGCATCGACGCTTTCTTCCAGGTGCGCTTCGACCTTTGCTTCAACGCTCTCTGCACCCTTCGAGGCCGTTGCAGAATGCGCGGCGGGCACGTCTTCTCGCTGCCGCGCGGAGGCTGCGGGCTTCTCGACAGTGGACGTTTCGGCACTTTTCGCAGTCGGCTTGTCGGCCTGCTTCTCAGCTTGTTTCGCGACCGCCTTCTCACCCGTACTATCTGCCTTCGCCGCGCTTTTTTCCACCGGGTTATGCACAGCGTTATCCACCGGGGATTCGGCGTGTGCCACCGATGGCTTGTCCGCGCTTTCGCTTCGGGCCGCCGGCGCCTCTGCCGCTGCTTTCTCGGCCTTCTCCGTCTTCTCTGCCCGATGAATCGTCGCCCGCTCGGTTTTCTCCGCGCTGGCGAATGCACCCGCCGACGGTTCCACGTGCGATGCACGAATCACCGCGAATGGCGCAGTGGCCGGACGCTCGGGATCGTTATGCGTGTTGCTGCCATGGCCGGCACTATTGCTGGCGCTGCTGGCACGTGCGCGTTCACGACGGTCCGGTGCGCGCAGATCGAGCGCCGCCTGCACACCCGTGACACCCGGCACGATTTCCGGTTCCGCTTGCTTGGCCGCGCGTGCACCCTTGCGCTTCGGCTTCGCCGTCATGGCCGGCGCGGCAGAGGCCAGTTCATCGAGCGCCTTCTTTGCCGCAGCCTGTTCAGCCGCGCGCCGGCTCGCACCGGAACCCGAAACCTTCACTTCGAGCTTCGGCACCGTGCATTCGACTTCGAATTGCTGGTTATGCGCCGCGCCGTGCGTGGCCACGACCGTATAGGTCGGCAATGCGATCTTGTGCCCCTGCAGATACTCTTGCAGCAGCGTCTTCGCGTCCTTCCCGATAGTGCGCGGATCGATGTGGTCGAGGATCGGCGTGTAGAGCCGTTTGATGACCTGATGCGCAGCGTCAAAACCACCGTCGAGAAAGACCGCACCGAAGATGGCTTCGAGCGTGTCGGCCAGTATGGACGGGCGCCGGAAGCCGCCGCTGCGTAATTCGCCCTCGCCCAGCCGCAACGCCTCGGAGACGTTCAGCGCCTGTGCGATCTCATAAAGCGACTGCTGCTTGACGAGATTTGCGCGGACGCGAGAAAGGTCGCCTTCGTCGAGTTTTGCGAATCGTTGGAACAAAAGCGCAGCCACCACGCAATTTAGAACGGAATCTCCGAGAAATTCGAGTCGTTCATTGTGCGTGGCACTGTGACTGCGGTGGGTCATC
>Ga0073928_10010589_pt1 | contig 10944 bp, 8 predicted proteins | sample PaiPotPPA55metaG_FD_76969 | JGI IMG/M metagenome (GOLD analysis project Ga0073928, IMG submission 76969) | Iron sulfur acid spring bacterial and archeal communities from Banff, Canada, to study Microbial Dark Matter (Phase II) - Paint Pots PPA... ...
CCCCACCGCCCTTGGCAGTCTTGTTTCTTGACGGAGCATAGCCAATTTTTACTGAAAACAAATCGGTTGCTGATTGGAGCAAAGCCAATTTTGGACGTGCGCGACGGCTGGGAGGGCAGGCCGCCTCGCCAGATGATGAAATGTGGCCTGACTGCGCTCGCCTGGGTCGGGCAAGAATGTTTTTTTGGACGGAGCAAAGCCAATTTTTGTTGAAAACAAATCGGTTGCTGATTGGAGCAAAGCCAATTTTGGAACGTGCGCGACGGCTGGGATGGCAGGCCGCCTCGCCAGATGATAAAATGTGGCCTGACTGCGCTCGCCTAGGCTGGGCAAGAATGTTTCTTGACGGAGCAAAGCCAATTTTTATTGAAAACAAAGGGCCATTGTTGACGGAGCAAAGCCATTTTTGGACGGGGTCAAAGGGTTGGACGGTCATGCCGGCGGCAAGAGTTCCGATAGGTGGCAAAATTGCGTGCGCCAAGGCGAGCTGCGCTCGCCCGGACCGGCAGGAGTGGCGGCCCAGCGGGCAGGAGTGCCCGCGCCACGGTGTACTCATGCTTTATCATCGTTCGCCAGTTATGGGCAAAGCTCCTACGGCACAGCAACGATTAACAGATTCAGGTAGTTAGAAGAGGTCAAAACGAGGTGATCGGCCCGCGATGGAAATTGTGCGAATATTAGGTCTGGGCATGACGATCGAGGCTCAAGCCGGAGCAGGCCGCTTCAGCAGCCCGGATGAGTGCTCGACCACGCCTTGGCTGCGCTTGACGAGAAGGAACGCCGGCGCGACTCGGCCAAGCCCAGGAAGAACCTGGCGCAGTTTCTGATGGAATCTCCCTTGAACCGGTGCCGAGTTGGAAGAGTGGCTACATTCCGATTTGCCAACGTGGTTCGAGGGACGGGTTCTCCCGCGCGGGCGCAGGCTAAAGGGCGACTGCCGTCCGTTGTGGACGGATTGCTGGCGGCGACGCTCTGGGGCACGGTCTAACGATTGCGCGGCGGTACTCAACCCTTGGGAAACACTGAAACCATAAAGACACGCGGCCAGATCACGATGGCGTCACCGGCGGGCGAGTTTTCCAGCGGCGGTGGATCCACAGCCATTGGCCGGGTATGCGGGGTGTTAGGTTGCGCAGTTGGCGCCGTGGTCCCTTTACAGTGTTCGTAGGAAGCCGTAAGACACCAGGCTGAACCGCCGGCTGTGCTACGCCGATGGTACGGGAGATAACATTAGCTTATCATGGCACTCCGCTTGCTTGTTGCAACGCAGGGGACGTCTGAAATATGTCCTCGCAGATAAAGCAGGTCGAAGCGATTCCAGCTTGGCCGTCCAGCCGTGGATAAAGATATTACCCCAGCGGCGGGCTCGAGCCGTTACTGTGATTCTGCTCATCCTGATCTAGGTCACATCCGTTTGTGACGATAGTGAGTAACGGCTCGCAGTCGACATAAACTGGCACTGAACTTGATACTTCCGTTAAGTGAGGGAGCATATATTGCTGTACTATGCGTTAGCCTTTGTTGTAATTGCTCTAGTAGCTGCCCTATCGGGTTTTGGCGTTATCGCGGTGGCATTTGCAGGAGTTGTGCAACTTCTGTTCTTTCTTTTCCTGATCCTGTCCCTCGCTAGTCTAACGATGCACGCCGGAGAAGACCTTGACTAGCACGGCCCGCACGATGGCGGCGTCGAATGGAAAAGCGAGATCTGGTCTACGCGGATTTCTCGGGAAGCTGGGACCGGGGCTGATCACCGGCGCCGCCGATGATGACCCTTCAGGCATCGGTACCTATTCAATTGCAGGCGCGCAGCTTGGCTATGCTTGTCTCTGGACTGCGTGGTTTTCATTTCCTTTGATGGCTGCGATCCAATTGATATGCGCCCGCTTGGGCCTCGTCAGTGGCCGCGGATTGGCTGGGCTTGTACGCGAACGCTTTGGCGGAAAGATTCTTTGGCCGGCGTGCGCTCTACTGGCGATAGCCAACACCGTTAATATCGGGGCGGACTTGGGCGCCATGGCGGCATCTACCGCAATGGTGACCGGCATTCCCGCTCTCTATCTCACCCCACTGTACACCGCATTGATGGTATCGCTGATGATTTGGACCTCCTATCGTCAGATCGCCAAAATATTCAAGGTGCTGACCCTGGTATTATTCGCATATGTGCTCACCGCCTTCCTGGCTCGGCCGAACTGGAATGCGGTTTTGCATGCTACGCTGATTCCTACCCTGCAATGGTCAGGTTCCTATATGGCCACATTCGTCGCTCTACTCGGCACTACTATCTCACCATACTTATTCTTCTGGCAGGCAAGTCAAGAGGTGGAGGAAGATCGCGATCAGGGTAAGACCACCGTGGCTGAGCGCAAGGGCGCGACCGAACAAGAGACAAGCGACTGCCGGGTCGACGTCATTACCGGGTCAGTTCTGTCTAACCTGATTATGTATTTCATCATTCTCACCACCGGCGCCACCCTTCACGTTCACGGCCAAACTCACATCACTACCACGCAAATGGCCGCTGAGGCGCTGCGTCCGCTCGCCGGCCGGGCCACGTACCTTCTGTTTACGCTTGGCATCATCGGCACTGGCATGTTGAGTGTGCCTGTGCTGGCAGGTTCCACCGCCTATGCGATCGCCGAGGGCGCCAGGTGGCGCGATTCTCTCAAGTGGCGTCCACATAGGGCTCCCCAGTTCTACGCTGTTCTAACGGCCGGCTTGTTGCTCGGACTGCTGCTGAACTACGCCGGGTTCGACGTAGTGTCCATGTTGTTTTGGTCGGCGGTGACCAACGGCGTTCTGGCGCCTCCGCTCATCGTGCTGGCAGTTCTGATGTCCTCCGACCGGGGCGTCATGGGACGGCACGTCAGCTCGCCTCTGCTCCGTACGCTTGGGTGGCTGACTGCCGGGATTATGACGGTGGCGGCTATTGCGATGTTCGTCACGCTTCGCGCTGGGTGAGCGGGCCGGCAAGGCCGTCGGCGGACCGGGCGGTCCGCCCACGATTGCGGCAAGATTTCCCCGCGTTTAAATTGCTGCGCCCACGAGGAAACTATGCCTGCAACTTGGCCGGTTGCGAAAAATCACTTCGCAGGCTCGCTCCCTGACGGTCGCGGCTCGGTAACCATTGCGGGTGCACAGGCGGCTTACGCTCGCGGTTCGGTGCTGGATTGCGGGGGGGCGGGTTTTCCACCGGCGGTGGATCCAGAGCCATTGATCGGGGTACTCGCGGATGACGGATTCGAGCCGGCGGTGGAGGGCTTGGGTGTCGCGGGCGGTGTCGCCGGTGATTTCGAGCGGGGGGTAGACGCGCAGGACGTATCTGCGCTTGGCATCGGACCAGAAGGCGAAGGCGGGGACGACGGCGGCGCCGGAGTGGGCGACAAGCTTGGCGAAGCCTGTGCCTGCGCAGGCGGGGACGCCGAAGACGCAGTCATCGAGCGAGACGGTCTGGTCGACCAGGATGGCGACGGCCTGGTTGTCCCGGAGGGCTTTGAGGATGCCGCGGGCTGGCTAACGCACGTAGCTCAGCCGCTAACCGGCATCAACTGTTTCACAAGGCGACAATCCACCCTTCGGGTCCACGCCTCTCGCGCAAGCGTTCGCTCGTCCTCCGTAATCAGAGCGCAGTTGTGCTCGATTGCCAGGTGAATTAATCCTGTATCAACGGCACCGATCCGCGGGAGGCAGGCCTTAGAGTTCTCGTCACGTGCAAGGTCGAGCAACCGAACAAGCGTTTCGTCAATGTTCCACTGAAGCAACAGGTCGATACCGGTCCGCCAGAAGCTCAATCGGTCCTCGTCACCAAGCTTCAAACGAGTTTTCACGAGCCCATTCAGTTCGGCAATCACGTGCGATGTTGTGAGTTTCTCTCTGATGGAGCCCAGGATATCCAAGAACAGGCTGGGGTTGTTATGGCTTCGCAGCGGCTCCTCCAGGGTATGGGTAAATCTGCGCGCACGTCCGAAAGCGATCCTGGGGAGATCGTAGTTTAGAACCAGCGCGCTGAACAGCGGACCTGTATCGATCACAGCTTTTTGAAACATGTTCAGGCAGTCAATTTCGCCCGGCCTTCAACGTATGGAACATCATGGCGGAGTGACAGGTCGAGCCGAAGGTCTTTGAGCTGCTTGAGGAGGGTCGCGCTCACGCTGGAGAGATGTTCTGCAATCTGAACGGCCGCGGCATACCGCTCTCGGACGTCAGGCAGGGTCAAAGATTCGAGAAATCGCTCCCGATTCGGATTCCAGAACTTAGCGGTCGAATAGTGCGCGGGTAGCTCATCAGTCGCATTGACCACGTATTGAGCTATCAGCTTCAGCCGGTCGGTTGGCGGGTAGGCGCCGAAAATCTCACGCGCATCCTGGATACCCATTTTGAGCAGCGTTTCTGGCGCCAGGAGCGAGTTGCAGAGATCCGCAAATCCCCGGTTTGCCACCAGGGATCCATGCAGGGAGTTCACGGAACTGAGCAAGCTCTCCACAGCGGCGTCGTGCGCTTCGGTGTTCGCGGCCAAGGCCGCGTTCAACTGCAGGACCTGCTCCAGGTTTGCGTGGGCCTGGCCGCGCAGATATCTCATAACGGGCCTGATGAGGTCGAGCGCGGGTGGGGCAAAGGAGAAGGTCCAGTTTCGTTTGCCCAGGAGGCCAATCTCGAGTTCCAGCGACGGGATCAGCGGATTGAAGACGGTGGCGAACCATGCGCGAACAATCCGCGGTCCAACCCGCGGCGCTAAGCGCACTTGAGCCGAACCTGTTTTCTCCAATTCTCGCAGGAGCTTTTCGATCGTCGAGTCCGGAACATCCTCCCGCGCCAGCCAGTCTTTAAGATCGTTGGAGGTTAGCGAACGCGAGGGCTCCGCGAAACCCGATTCCTCACCCCACCGCCCTGCGTCGAATAAATCGTACCTAGGATCGCTCGGACTACTCTCAGAGTCTCTGCGGATGTGAGCAATTCTCAGCACGTTCACAATCCTAGCATAGGGTAGGCGGGAGGGCGGTCATTGGCGTGGTTTGCCAGGCTGGCGGGTTTTCCAGCGGCGGTGGATCCAGAGCCATTGGTCGGGGTACTGGCGGATGATGGATTCGAGCTGGCGGTGGAGGGTTTGGGTGTCGCGGGCGGTGTCGCCGGTGATTTCGAGCGGTGGGTAGAAACGAAGCACGTACTTGCGTTCGGCTTCGGACCAGAGGGCGAAGCCGGGGATGACGGCGGCGCCGGAGTGGGCGGCGAGCTTGGCGAAGCCTGTGCCGGCGCAGGCGGGGACGCCGAAGAAATCGACGAAGACACCGTCGTCGAGCGAGGCGTTTTGGTCGACCAGGATGCCGACGGCCTGGTTGTCGCGGAGGGCTTTCAGGATGCCGCGGGCGGCTTCGCGTTTGGAGATGAGATGGTTGCCGGAGAGGGTGCGGCGGCGCTCGACCAGGGCGTCGATCTTGGGGTTGTCGAGTGGGCGGAAGACCACGTACATGGGGGCGGCGAGCAGGGCGTGGGCGAAGGCGCTGAGCTCCCAATTGCCGAGGTGCGCGGTGGCGAAGAGGACGCCGCGGCCTTGGTCGAGGGCGGCTTTGAAGTGCTCGAAACCTTCGTAGCGGATCCAGTCGGCGATGTTGGCGGGGCCGATTTGCGGGAAGCGCGCGAAGGCCACCAGCAGGCGGGCGATGGAATGGAAGACGCCGTCGGCGATGCGGCGGTGGGTGGCGGGGTCGAGCTCGGGCATCGCCATGGCGAGGTTTGAGAGGGCGACGCGGCGGAGGCGGGGAATGGCGAGATCGAGGAGGCGGGCGTAGGCGCGGGCGAGCGCGTTGGCGATGGGCAGCGGGGTGTGGGCTAGCGAGGCGAGGACGGCGGAGGCGAGCCAATATTCGAGGTTGTCGCGCAGGGGCGAGCGCGGGTGCATGAAGGGCCATTGTAGCCGCGCATCGCTCGCCGGGGGCAGGGGGCGGGGTTGTGTCACGATTTCTTGGGACGAATGGGGCACTAGAACGTAATTAGGAATATGATTCTGCAAGACGTTCGGTTTGCGTTTCGGGTGCTGACGCGGCAGCCGGGGTTTCTGTTGGTCGCGGTGCTGACGCTGGGGCTGGGGATTGGGGCGAATACGGCGATCTTTAGCGTGGTGAAGGCGGTGCTTTTGGAGCCTCTGGCGTACAGGGATCCGGGGCGGATCGTGGCGGTCCAGACCTTGTGGGCCAAGACGCATCGGCCTGGCGCCGTTTCGGGCGGCGACTACCCGGATTTGATCGCGGAGCCGTCGCCTTTCACGGCGGCGACGCGGTACTCCGGCGGCGAGCTGCCGGTGGAGACGGGCGGACAGGCGGAGTATGTGGAGGCGTTTGGCACGGACGCCGGCTTCACGGATATTTTCCAACTCAGGCCGGTGGCCGGGCGGTTGATCGCGCGCGATGAGTTCAAGGCGAAGGCGCACCTGGCGATGGTGAGCGAAGGCTTCGCGGTGCGGCACTTCGGCGATGCGAATCGGGCGGTCGGGCAGGTGGTGCACATAGAGCAGACGGTGCTGACGATCGTGGGCGTGCTGCCAGCGGCGTTCCATTTTCCGCTGAAGGCCGAGGTGTGGTTCCCGATGCCGTGGGAGAATGCGAATCGCACGGCGCACAACTATCGCGCGCTGGCGCTGTTGAAGCCGGGGGTCACGGTGGAGGCGGCGCGGGCGCAGCTTTCGGCGGTGGGGGCGCGGCTGCAGAAGGAGTTTCCATCGACGCACAAAGACAAGTCATTTATCGCGACGCCGCTGAAGGACCTTTTTGTGGAGCGCAGCAGAATGACGCTGTGGCTGCTGATGGGCGCGGTGGCGCTCGTGCTGATGGTGGCGTGCGGCAACGTCGCGAATCTGTTGCTGGCGCGCGCGACGGCGCGTTCGCGGGAGATGGCACTGCGGGCAGCGTTGGGAGCGGGGCGGGCGCGGCTGGTGCGGCAGTTGTTGGTGGAGAGCGCGCTGCTCGGGCTGGCGGGCGGCGGGCTGGGATTGCTGCTAGCGTATGCGGGCGTGGGCGCGCTGGTGCGGCTGGCGCCGCCGAATCTGCCGCGGCTGGAAGAGATCCGCGTGGACAGGGTGGCGTTGCTGTTCAACCTGGTGGTGTCGCTGGGGGCGGCAGGCGTGTTTGGGCTGTGGCCGGCGCTGCGGGCGGCGCGCGTCGATCTGCATGACGCGCTGAAGCAAGGCGGGTCGCGAGGCTTGGTGGGCGGGGGGCGCGAGTGGGTGCGCGGGGCGCTGGTCTCGTTCGAAGTGGCGCTGGCGTTGGTGTTGACGTTGGGCGCGGGGCTGCTGTTCCGCAGTTTTCTCGCGTTGAGCGCGGTGGATTTGGGATATCACACGGAGGGCCGGCTGGTGCTGACGGCCAGCATTCCGGCGCGAACGCAGGCGCAACATCTGCAGGCGGGTGCAACGTTCGAGCGCATCTTCGCGGCGTTGCGCGAGTTGCCGGGGGTGAGCGCGGTGGCGGGCGTGATGGGATTGCCAAGCGGGCCGTACGGCTCGGATGGATCGTATGCCGTGGAGGGAATGCACGATTTCAGCGAAGGGCATTATGACCGGCTACCGTACGCCGGATTCCGGCTCACGAGTCCGGGGTATTTCGCGGCGATGGGGGTGCCGCTGCTGGCCGGGCGCGATTTCAACGAGCGCGATTTGTATGATGCCGAGCCGGTGGCGATGGTGAGCGCGACGCTGGCGCGCGAAGTGTTTCGGGGGCAGAGTCCGGTGGGGCGGCGCATCAAGTGCGGGTTGGATCGCGATGTTTGGATGCAGGTAGTGGGGGTGGTGGGCGACATGCGCAACGACAATCCGGCGACGTCGCCGGGGCAGGAGCTGTACATGGCGTATCGCCAGCATCCGTTTTATGCGAACGATCTGCAGATCGTGGTGCGGGCGCAAGGCGACGTGGGGGGCGCGGCGCGCAAGACGATTGCGCAGATCGAGTCGGATATTCCGGTGAAGGTGAGCACGATGGAGCAGTTTCATAGCGATGCGATCGCGCTGCCGCGGTTTCGCACGTTGCTGCTGATCGTGTTTGCGGTGGTGGCGGCGACGCTGGCGACGGCGGGCGTTTATGGCGTGATGAGCTACGTGGCCGAGCAGCGGCGGGCCGAGATGGGCGTGCGGATTGCCCTGGGAGCGACAGGTGCGGATGTGGTGTCGATCCTGGTGGGGAGCGGGGCGAAGCTGGCGGCGATCGGGCTGGGGGTGGGATTGGCGATTGCGCTGGCGGCGGGACGGCTGATTCAATCGATGCTGTTCGGGGTGCGGCCGCAGGATCCGGTGGCGATTGGCGGAGCGGTGGTGCTGCTGAGCGGGGCGGCGTTGTTGGCGGCGCTGATTCCGGCGGTGCGGGCGGCGCGGGTGGATCCGGCGACGGCGCTGCGGGATGAATAGCCGCGAATGAACGCGGATGAACGCGAATGCCGGGACGAGTTGTCGGCTTTGAGAGGTGACAGCATGGAGGCCAAGGCTCACGAACTGGCGGGTCAACTCGGGCCCAGCCAGTTGGCGGCCGTCGTCCAGTTGATGGAAGTGATGCTTCGTGATGACGACGAGCTCACTGAGGAAGACCGTCGCGCGGTGTCGGACTCGCGCGAGTACTTTCGCCTGGGAGGTACGGGCCTCTCCTTAGAAGAGCTTGCCAACGAGTGCGGCATTCCGATGGAATAGATCCGGCGCGCTAAGAACGAATCGTGAAAGCCATCCGCTTCCGGCCCAATGTGGCGGCCATCCACCGTTATGCGGAGACGGGCATGGGCAGAGTCAAGCCGCTGGAAGGCGAATTTGAGGGGTTGCTACGGCTGCGCGTCTGTAGTTACCGGCTACTCTTTGACGAAACCTCTGATGCGATCATCATACATCGCGTGAGCGACCGGCGACGGGGCCACAGCCGTGGGCACCGTGGCTCTGGGCGCCAAACGGGGGACTCTACGGCGCGGCCGCCGGCGGCGGCAGGAGTGCCTGCGCCATTACTGCGCCAGCATCCGGAAGCCGCGGTGGAGGGCTTCGGCGCGGAGGGCGGCGAGCTGGACGGGATCGTGGGCGAGTTGGGCGGCGGCGAGGCGGGCTTCGAGTTCCCATTCGTAGGCGTGGCGGGCGTGGGCTTCGGCGATTAGAGCAGGTAGGTTTTGGGCGCTGCCGGTGACGCGGGCGTGGGCCGTGGCGACTTCGAGGCGGATGAGGCGGAACTGGTTGCGATCGACGCGGGCGAGGGCTTGGCGTGCGGTGAGGCGTGCATCGTCGGGCTGGCCGTTGGCCAGCAAGGCTTGGGCGAGGACGGCTTCGGCGCGGGCCTGCTCGTGGAAGAGGTGGTTATCGGCGGCGGTTTTGGCGGCGTCGCGCGCGAGCGAGACGGCCTCGGCGGGCTCGTGCGCTGCCAGCGCGATATGGGCAGCGAGGAGGCGGTCGCGGCCGGAGGGATCGGGCCAGCTTCGGGGCACGTGGGCGAGCTGATCGAGTGCGCGGCGCGCGTCATCGAGGTCGCTTGCGATCCAGAGCAGGCGCGCCTTTTGTTCGATCGCATCCATCTGGTGGCGAGCGGTGGTTCGCAGGGACATGGCTTCATCGCAGGCTTTGTTGGCGGCGGGCAGGTCGCCTTCGATCTCGTCGATTTCGGCGAGGGTACGGAGCTCGTCGGCGATGCCGTCGGGATGATCGTTAGCGCGGGCGATGGCGAGGGCGGCCTGGAGGTTTTGGGCGGCCTGCTCAAGTTCGCCGGCGGAATCGAGCACCTCGCCGAGATTATCGAAGCCGATTTCCTGGATGCCGGTGTCAGGAATAGTGCGACCGAGCGCCACGACCTGGCGGAGGCCTTCGATAGCGCGGTGCAATTCGCCGCGGCTGGATAGGGCGAGCGACATGCCGTTCAAGGCGGTAGCTTCGTCCAAGGGAGAGCCGCTTTCGCGGGCGAGGCGGATGGCTTCGGTGTAGTCGCGCTCGGCGCCGGTGAGGTCGAGCGCGCCGATGATGCGAGCGTTGGCGCGGCGGCGGACGACTTCCGATTCGCAGAGCTTGTCGCCGAACTGCGCGCAGATCGCGCGCGCCTGTTCGGAGAGGGATTCCCAGCGGGCATCGCCGAGGTTGAGCAGGGCGGCACTCTCTCCGCTCAGGGCGTGGGCATACAGGAGCTTGGCGTTGATGGCGGCAGCCTTGCGCGCGGCAGAGTCCGCCAAATCGGCGGCGCGGCGGAAATCCGAGAGGTTCAGATAGGCATGGGCTGCCTCCGCGTCAATGCGCGGGTCGCCGGACTCGGCGGCCGGGAGCCTGCGCAACAGTTCGAGGGTGTGCAAGCCTTCGCGGGGAGACACTCGTTCCTGAGCGTCGACCAGGCGGAGACCGTATTCGATGTCGTCGGGGTATTTGGCGAAGAGGCGCGTGTAGATGCGGGTGGCCTGATCCCATTGACGGTTGACGGCGCGGTACTGGGCTTCCATGGCGAGGCGCTGATCTTCATTTTGGAGCGATGAAGAAAGCTGATACGCCTGGTTGGCTTCGTCCTGGGCGAGCTTGTCGTAACGCAAGGCGGCATGCACGGCGGACAGCGCGGCGTGAGCGGGGGCGAAGGCGGGTTCGGCGGTGGTGGCTTGCGATAGAAGTGTGCGAGCCTGCAGATAATCGCTGCGGCGCAGGGCGGCTAATCCATCGGCGTAATCGCGGGCGGCGGTGGGATTTTGGGGCGAGGCCTGGCGGAGGGCGAGGTCGCCGGCGGGCGTGGGCTCCAGTTGCAGGCCGGTGCGAAGGCGGGCGCCGGCGCGGGAGAGCAGGCCGAGCAGCTCGGGTTCGGGGCCGATCTCGGAAATAGAGGCGAGGATGTCCCCGGATTGAGCGTCTTGCGCCCAGATGTCGAGGCGGACGCCGCCTTGGGGGCCGAGGTCGGCGTAGGCGCCCCAGACGATGATATCGGCGGTGAGGCTGCGGCGGATGGCGGCGAGGGTATCGCGGGAAGGGGA
>Ga0073928_10010590_pt1 | contig 10941 bp, 9 predicted proteins | sample PaiPotPPA55metaG_FD_76969 | JGI IMG/M metagenome (GOLD analysis project Ga0073928, IMG submission 76969) | Iron sulfur acid spring bacterial and archeal communities from Banff, Canada, to study Microbial Dark Matter (Phase II) - Paint Pots PPA... ...
CTGAAGATTGACAACTCAAACGACCAGGCAGTCGCCACTGGAACCGTCGCCGGGGGCGGCCCGCATGTAGTGGTTAGCAATGAGCACGGAACCATCGAGATTCGCAAAGCTTCAGAAGCACCAGAACCACCGATGCCACCAAAGGCCCCAAAAGCACCGCGCGCTCCATCCGCACCGAAAGCCCCGCAAGTCACCGAGAACTGATTGATGCTCGTGTGGTGACGGGCGCCTCGCCCGTCACTGCCGTTGCACGGAGCTTGAAAGTAACGAATCTACGAATCTAGTTTTTGCTGGCGGAGCTTCAGCAGCGAAGTCTCTACCCCGCGGAATCCTCTGCACTGGAGCCTTTCTCCGGCCTAAGCAGCGGGAACAGAATCACATCGCGAATGGTGTGAGAATCAGTCAACAACATCGCCAGACGGTCCACGCCCACGCCACAGCCCCCCGCGGGCGGCATTCCGTAAGACAGCGCTCGAATATAGTCTTCATCCATCTGATGTGCCTCTTCGTCGCCGCGCTCGCGTTCCTTAAGTTGCTGTTCGAAACGGCTACGCTGGTCTTCGGGATCGTTGAGCTCGCTGAAGCCGTTCGCAATTTCCATCTTGCCGGCAAAAATCTCCCAGCGCTCGGTCCAATCCGGCTCGTCGGCTTTTTGCTTGGAGAGCGGCGAGACGGCCGTGGGAAATTCGTAAATGATCGTTGGCTGCGTGAGGTGCTCTTCGGCAACCGCTTCGAACAGGTTGGCGATTGTCTTCCCTGTGGGTTCGCCAGTTGAAAGCGTAACGTGATGGGGCAACTCGGAAGCATTGAGTCGAAGCACCAGACCCCGAACGGAATCGTACGAAGCGAAATCGTCCATTTGAGGCTTCGGGGGTGAATTCTCGGGCCAGAACTTAATGATGGCCTCGCGCATGGTCATGCGCCGCCAATTCGCTCCGGCCCAGTCGATCTCATCGTCGCCCCATTTAGTTTTCGTGCCGCCGGTAACGTCGACGGCCGCCCTTTCGATCAACTGCTGCGTCAGGTCCATCACCCCGCGGTAATCGGTGTAAGCCTGATAAAACTCGAGCATGGTGAATTCGGGATTCCAGCGCCATCCCAAGCCTTCATTGCGAAAATTACGATTAATCTCGTACACGCGGTCGAATCCGCCAACGGTCAGCCGCTTCAGATAAAGCTCCGGAGCGATGCGCAAATACAAATCCATGTCGAGCGTGTTGTGGTGCGTCACAAACGGCTTGGCGACTGCGCCTCCGGCAATCTGTTGCATCATCGGCGTCTCAACCTCAATGAAGTCGTGCGCGTCGAGGAAACGCCGCATCGATTGCACCAGTTTGCTGCGCTTCAAAAAAACCTCGCGCACTTCCGGATTCATCACCAGATCGACGTAACGCTGCCGATATCGCAGCTCGACATCAGTCAACCCATGCCATTTTTCCGGCAGCGGCAAAAGATCCTTTGACAGGAACGTAATCTCCTCAACGTGAACGCTGAGTTCGCCAGTGCGGGTGCGGAACAAGTATCCGCGAACGCCAATGTGATCCCCCAGATCGAGCAACCGGTAAAGTTCGAATCCCTTTTCTCCGACCGCATCTTTCTTCACATAAATTTGCAGCTTCTGCCCGTTCTGCTGGAGATGTGCAAACCCCGCCTTGCCCATCAACCGGATCGCCATAATGCGTCCCGCGATTCGCACCTCGACTCGCGGATTCTCCAACTCCTCCGCCGACTTTGGCAAGTACTCCGCTAAAATTGCGGGAATGGTGTGAGTAAACTCGTACTTGGTCGGATAAGTCCGCTGCCCCAGCGCTTCAATCTGCTTCAACTTGTCGCGCCGTAATTTGTAAATGCTTTCGTCGAGTGCCAATGGGTTCCTTTTCGCGAAGATAGAAGATCGATTATAAACAAGCCCTCGGTAGGGAGTTGCAACCTGCTCTCCGCTGGGTTTCTTCGCGTACTCTGCGGCCGTTCTCGGCGGTCTCCGCGATTTAAGATTTTGTTTTTGTCGGTATTTAATCAACATCTTAAAACGCAGAGGCCGCTGAGAACGGCCGCAGAGTGCGCGAAGAGGAACGTGGCTGGCAGATAATCGGACTCTGCGGTTGTGGAGAAGTCCTTGAAGCCCACCGGTCCCGGCGGTAGTATTAACTGCTCTAAACTTTTCATTGAAGAGGGAAGTTGACATCCGATGCCGCAAAACTACGTTCCACTCTTTCTATTCGTCGCCGTGGTAGGAGTTCTGATTCCCATCACATTGCTGGCGGCGAAACTGATTCGCCCGGAGAATCCCAATCGCACGAAGCTGATGCCCTACGAGTGCGGCATCGATCCCATCGATAGCGCTCGGGGCCGTTACACGGTCCGCTATTACATTATCGCCATCCTGTTTGTCGTCTTCGACGTGGAAACTATTTTCCTATTCCCATGGGCGGTAAAGTTTAAGGCGCTCGGCACCTTTGGACTGATTGAGATGCTCGTCTTCCTCGGTATCCTAATCGTCGGCTATATCTGGATTTGGGGCAAAGGCGCTCTGGAGTGGGTGTAGCCGCATCAGCGAAACTGTCAGCCCGGTGTTATCTGTAATTTATGACAAACGCAACTCCCGACGAAATTTTCATCGCCAGCCGCTGGACTAAAGGCAATTTATTTTTTCCTACGCGTATTGTGGTAAACGCTCTGCACGTCAGCAGGGTAAAGCCGCGCCTTTTTGGCAGCAATGAAGAAAGCATCGCCATGGCGCAAGTGGCCTCGGTGCATATTTCAACCGGAATGATCTGGTCGGAGATAGTGATCGAATCGACCGGCGGTACAGATCCGATCACCAGCCACGGTCATCGCAAAGCAGACGCGCAGCGCATTCGCGACTTGATCGAGTCGTATCAGGCTGCAGCGCGCCGAACTTGATAGTTGTACGGCGTGATGCGAATCGTTGACACAGTATTGCCAAGCTGTTAGAAGTTAACGTTCTCCCAAACCTGTTGCAACGCCAGAGGTCTGTACCTTCGCAGATGCCTGAGGAAACCAAATCGCCTGCTCCACCGCCGGGGGGTGCGCCCAAGCCAGCCGCGCCGGCGGCAGGGCATGCGGCTGCTGCGCCAGCCAAACCAGCCGGGCCCGTCCCCATTCCATGGGAATCCGCCATGGTGAGTAAGCTAAAGGGACAATACGGCTCTGGCATTCGCGAAGCCAGCACTTACTTGGGGCAGAATTATCTGGTCGTCGAACCCTCCATTGTTTTGGAGCTGCTGCAGATTCTGCGCGACGGGGAGCAGTTCGATTACTGCGTCGATATCACCGCAGTGCATTATCCCGAGCGCGAAAAACAGTTCGACATCCTCTGGATTCTGTATTCCTTCGCTCGCAACGAACGCATTCGCGTGAAAATTATGATCGCCGACGGCGAAAGCGTTCCCAGTGCGGTTCCGATCTGGGCAACTGCCAACTGGCTTGAGCGCGAAGTCTTTGACATGTTTGGCATCCGCTTCGACGGCCATCCGGATTTGAAGCGCATTCTGATGCCCGATGGCTGGAAGGGTCATCCACTGCGCAAAGACTACGGCATAATTCAACAGGATCAGGAATGGGTGAAGGCGAACCTGGGAATCGAGAGCGGCCAATAACATGGCCAACCAATAATGACCGACCAGATCATCACTGATCCGATGAAGCCTGACGCGAAGATGGCGAAGCCCACGAAATATCTTTCGCACCTGGAACTCGGTGAGCCCGACAAAACTTTTCTCGACAGCAATGAGCTCATTATCAACATGGGGCCCCAGCATCCCGCGACCCACGGGGTATTGCGCGTAATTCTCAAACTGGACGGCGAGCAGGTGCTGGGCACGGAGTGCGTAATTGGCTACCTCCATCGCGGAGTCGAAAAAATCGCCGAGAACCGCACGTACACCATGTTCAATCCGTACGTCGACCGCATGGATTACGTCGCTGCGGTCTCGAACGGGCTGGGCTACTGTGAGGCCGTCGAAAAACTTCTTAACATCGAAGCCCCGGCGCGCGCGAGATACATTCGTGTAATTCTCACCGAATTGAATCGCCTGGCAAGCCATCAACTCTGGCTGGGCACGCACGCTCTCGACATTGGGGCCATGACGCCGCTCTTTTACACCTTCCGCGACCGCGAAGAAATTCTCAAAATTTTTGAAAGATATTGCGGCGCCCGGCTGACTACGCACGCCTTTCGCATCGGCGGCTGCCAGTACGAAACTTACGAAGGCTTCGAGCGGGACGTGATTAAGTTCCTCGACTTCGTCCCGTCCAAAATCGACGAATACGAAGAACTGCTCACCACCAACCGCATCTGGCTGGAGCGCACGAAAAATGTCGGCGTGATCTCAAAAGCGGATGCCATCGCCCTCGGCGTTACCGGCCCAGTGCTGCGAGCTAGCGGCGTGAAATGGGATCTGCGCAAAGCCCAGCCCTACGCGGCCTACTCCGATTTCGATTTCGAAATACCCGTTGGCACCAACGGTGACACCTACGACCGGTACACCGTGCGCATGGAGGAAATGCGGCAGTCGCTGCGCATCATCCGGCAGGCGGTCGAGAAAATCCCCGAAGGCCCCATCATGGCGAAGGTTCCCAAGGTGATGAAGCCGCCGGTCGGCGAAATCTATCACTCGATCGAAGCGCCCAAGGGCGAACTGGGATACTTCATCGTGAGCGACGGTTCGACGCATCCGTATCGCGTACGCGTAAGGCCGCCATCATTCGTAAACCTGCAAGCGCTCGACATTATGGTTCGCGGCGCGCTCGTCGCCGACGTCATCGCGGTAATCGGAACGCTCGACATCGTCCTGGGCGAGGTGGATCGCTGATGCTCGATTACATCACTTCCTATCTCGGCAGCAACACGACGCCAGGGCAAGCCGGCAATGTATTCTGGGCGCTCGTTTACATAATGGTAGTCTTCGGCGGAATCTCCGTCGCAGTTATGGCGATGAACTGGCTGGAGCGTAAAGCTTTGGCGCATTTTCAGATTCGCCTCGGCCCCATGCGCGTAGGCCCCCACGGCCTGTTGCAGCCCATTGCAGACGCGATCAAGTTGATGACGAAAGAAGACATTATTCCCGACGAAGCCGACAAATTCGTCTTCTGGATCGCGCCACTAATTATTCTGTGCGCCTCGTTCGCGGTTTATATTGTCGTCCCCTTCGGTCCCACTCACGCGATAACCGATTTGAATATCGGAATCCTCTTCATGCTCGGGGTTTCCTCGTTGAGCGTGTTGGGTGTCGTAATGGCGGGCTGGGCATCGAACTCGCATTACCCGCTCATCGGCGCACTCCGCTCCAGCGCACAAATGGTTTCCTACGAAGTGGCGATGGGGATGGCTGTGGTCTCGGCAATTCTGATGACCAGCCTGCATGGCCTGGGTCCTTATGGCGTCGGCGTGGGCACTTCAGGAACGGGCACGCTGAGCATGATTGGCATTGTGCAAGCGCAATACGAGCAGCACGTCTGGTTCCTGTTTAAATTTTTTCCGCTGGGATTCATCGCATTTGGCATATTCGCCATCGCCATGGTCGCGGAAACCAACCGCGCACCATTTGATCTGCCCGAAGCAGAATCCGAACTAACCGCCGGCTTCCACACCGAATATAGCGGCTTGCGCTGGTCACTCTTTATGCTGGGCGAGTACGCCGCGATGATCGCGGTATCGTCTATTGCTGTGACTTTGTGGCTCGGCGGATGGTATCGGCCTTTTCCCAACACCTTGCTCGGAGACACCTGGGACCTGGTGTTCTCGCTCTTCCCGGGTTTCACGTTTCTGGCATTAGCCGTAATCGCTTTCGTCGGCGTGGTGCGCATGCCAAAGCATCCATACTTCCGCGTACAGACCATCGGCCTCGCGGGATTCGGCGTTGTGCTCGGTTTGATCGGGCTGATCCTGTTCGCGCCTCCGGTGCGCGACCGTATTCAGGATATCTTCTGGTTCGTCGCGAAGGTCGCGGGCTTCATGTATCTATATATCTGGTATCGTGCCACGTTTCCTCGCTACCGCTTCGATCAACTCATGAAAGTTGGATGGAAAGTGTTGCTGCCGATTGGAATCGGCGTGCTCATTCTCACCGCCATTCTGGGAGTTGTGCTCTAGATGCAGCCAATCCTGCAACCCGGCATGCAGCCAGTAGCCACAACGTTTTTCTTTTATTTCTTGTCCGGCCTCACTTTGCTGAGTGGAGTCCTGGTCATCACCCGCAAAAATCCGGTGCATTCCGCTCTGGCTCTGATCTTTGGCCTGCTCGCACAAGCCGGACTGTATCTCATGCTCTACGCTCCATTCGTCGCCGGCGTTCAGATCATTCTGTATGCGGGCGGCATCATGGTGCTGTTTTTATTTGTGATCATGCTGGTAAACATCGAGCGTTCGCAAAGAGAAGAACAATTCAACAAGCAATGGCTGATCGGCCTCCTCGCAGCGGTCGCACTGGGTGTGCTCTTCATTATTGTGTATGTAAAAGGCAAGAGCTTTTTACCCGTCGGGATGCCGCAACCGATTGAGAGCAGCAACACCCAGCAGATCGGCGTAATGCTTTATGGGCAATACATGTTCGCGTTCGAAATTGCGTCGCTGCTGCTGCTGGTAGCGATTATCGGCGCGGTAGTGATGGCGAAGAAAAGAATTTGAAAGCAGCTCCTAGCTCCTAGCTTCTGGCTCCTAGCTAAACACTCGGAGCTAGCAGCTAGTAGCTAGTAGCGTTCTTATGACTCCAATCGGCACAGTACATTATTTGGTGGTCGCGGCGGCCCTGTTCATCCTGGGAGTAATCGGCGTGCTCACGCGCCGCAACGTGGTCATCATTCTGATGTCGATTGAGCTGATTCTGAATGCGGTGAACTTGAACCTGGTGGCGTTCTCCCGCATATGGGGATTGCACGGCCAGGTTTTTGCCATTTTCGTGATCACCGATGCTGCAGCAGAAGCGGCAGTAGGCCTGGGAATTTTGATCGCCTTCTTCCGCAACAAAGAAACGGTGAACGTAGACGAAATAGATTTACTGAAGTGGTAGCGAGTAGCTAGCAGCTAGGAGCCAACGACCGAGGACTAACGACCAACGACATGGTTTTCTTATCCCACATCTGGCTCATTCCTCTCCTACCGGCTCTGGGCGCGGCCACCACTCTTTTCTTCGGCCGCAAACTACAGAAGACTACCATCAATGCCGTCTGTGTTGGCGCCGTAGTCCTGGCGTTCCTGTTCGCATGCGGCGCAGTCTGGCAATATACGGACTATGCTCGAGCCAACCCCGGCAAGCCGTACCAAAACATCGTCTACACATGGCTCGGTACAGGCAATGGAGAAGCGGGAGTCTCGCCCGTCCAGCAGGGCGGAGAATCCCAGCCTCCAATAATCTTTCTGACGCGCGACGGTCGTCCCGCTCCGTTGCAAGCCGACGCAGGTTTTCTGCTCGATCCGCTTTCCAGCATTTGGCTGCTGTTCGTAACCGGCGTCGGCGCTCTCATCCACATTTACTCGACCGGATACATGGCACACGAAGGCGGGTATTACCGCTTCTTCGGATACCTCAACCTGTTCATGTTTTCCATGCTCACGCTCATCCTGGCGAACAATTACGTCCTGATGTTCGTCGGATGGGAAGGCGTAGGCTTGTGCTCGTATCTGCTGATCGGATTTTATTTCCATCGTCCCAGCGCCAGCACCGCGGCGAACAAAGCATTCATCGTGAACCGCATCGGCGACGCCGGATTTCTGCTGGGCATGTTTACGATCGCCTGGTACTTCGGATCGCTGCGCTTCACTGAAGTCACGCAATTGGCCCGCAGCGGGCATTTCGCTATCGGCGATCCCATCATCACCGCCGCGACCCTGCTTTTATTTGTTGGTGCATGCGGAAAGTCGGCGCAGATTCCACTTTATGTTTGGTTACCGGATGCGATGGAAGGTCCAACTCCCGTCTCCGCGCTGATCCACGCCGCAACCATGGTGACCGCGGGCGTATACATGGTCGCGAGATCCAATGCGCTGTTCGTGCTGGCGCCTTCATCGATGAAGACCGTCGCGATAATCGGCGCCTTGACCGCAATTTTTGCCGCGTCCATTGGTTTGGTGCAGAACGATATCAAGCGCGTGCTCGCGTATTCCACGGTCTCGCAATTGGGATATATGTTTCTCGCTCTCGGCGTCGGCGCGTTTGCGGCGGGCGTCTTCCACGTTTTTACCCACGCTTTTTTCAAAGCGCTGCTATTCCTCGGATCAGGTTCGGTCATCCACGCCATGAGCGGCGAACAGGACATGCGCAACATGGGCGATCTGCATAAGCGCATCCCCATCACGCACTGGACCATGTTCATTGCGACCTTCGCCATCGCCGGCATCCCACCATTCGCCGGATTTTTCTCGAAAGACGAAATTCTGTGGCAGGCTTGGTCCTCCGAAGGCGGCGCCTATCGCCTGTTGTGGCTCGTCGGATTCGTCACCGCGCTGATGACGGCCTTCTATATGTTCCGGCTGATGTTCCTCACATTCCACGGCCGTCCGCGCATGAGCCACGAAGTCGAGCACCACATTCATGAATCTCCGAAGTCGATGACGATGCCGTTAGTAATTCTAGCCATCTGCGCCATTTGCGCCGGCTGGCTCGGATGGCCGCATAGTCTCGGCGGCTCCGATCGTTTTGCGAAGTTTCTGGAGCCGGTGTTTGCACGAGAGGCGAACGTTTTTCAAGCAGAAGGGAAGAGCGCACAACTAGCCGCTGGTGAAAGAGAAGAAGAACACACCAGCCCAATCGAATACGGATTGATGTTCCTTTCAGTTGGCGCGGCCATAATCGGTTGGGGCATGGCTTGGCGCGCGTATCGCGAAGCCGACAAAGGTTATAACGAGCCGATCGCGGCCGCTTCGCCGCCACTCTACGACGTGCTCTACAACAAATATTACGTTGACGAAGGCTACGATTACGCTTTCACCGGCCGTCGCAAAGTCGGGGATACGCGCTTGGGCGTGATGGGTGCGGGCGAAGCAGCGTCATGGTTCGATTCGCACGTGATCGATGGCCTGGTAAACGGCGCCGGATGGATTACTCGCCTCAGCGGTACGCTAAGCAGTTGGTGGGACAAATGGATCATCGACGGCGTATTGGTGAATGGTCCCGCAATTCTGTCACGAATGTTGTCCTATCCGATGCGATTGCTGGAATGGGGCTTGGTGCAGTGGTATGCGCTGGTGATGGTGTTGGGTCTGGTAGGATTTGTCGCCTATTATTCCTGGCGATAACGTAGCGCCGGCATCTTGCCGGCTGTCCCGTGGGCGTCTCGCCCTCGGAAGTGTGGGCGAGGGCGCCCCCACGACAGCCGCCGAGACGGCGGCGCTTCAAAATGAAAACTGATCTTATGCAAAGCCATATTCTCTCGATCATTTTATTCACGCCGCTTGCCGGCGCTCTGTTGCTCCTCTTCATTCCCAAAGAGCAAAAGGACGCCATTCGCTGGATCGCGAATATCTTCGCCCTGGCCGGCCTCATCGTCTCCATCCCGCTGGTGCCGTGGTTCTGGGCGCAGCGCTACGAGCCCGGCTTCAAGTTCATGGAGGGCGTGCCCAATAACTGGATTCCCTCTATCGGCGCCGGCTACGTGCTTGGCATCGACGGCATTTCTTTTCTGCTGATCATGCTGACCACGCTGCTGGGATGGATCTCCATCCTCTCGTCGTGGAGCGCGATCGAGAACCGCGTGAAGGAATACTACATCTGGTTTCTGGTTTTGCAGACCGGAATGCTCGGCGTTTTTATGGCGCTTGATTTCTTCCTATTCTTCGTTTTCTGGGAAGCCATGCTCGTGCCCATGTACTTGCTGATCGGCATCTGGGGCGGCCCGCGCAAACTTTACGCCGCCATCAAATTCTTTTTGTACACGTTGCTCGGTTCCGTCCTGATGCTGTTGTCAGTCCTGTTCCTGTACTTCTATAACTTCCGTCAGACCGGGCAATACACGTTCAGTATCCAAGCGCTTTATAAGACGGCCCCGCATATTTTCCACGACCCGGCCTACGGTTCGTCATTTGCGATTTTACTTTTTCTGGCGTTCTTCATCGCCTTCGCCATTAAGGTTCCGATGTTTCCGTTTCACACGTGGCTGCCCGATGCACACGTTGAGGCGCCAACGGCAGGATCAGTTATTCTGGCCGGCGTTCTCCTGAAAATGGGCACATACGGGTTCATTCGATTTGCCCTGCCGTTTTTCCCCGACGTCGTCATGCATCCGAAAGTCCGCTTCTGGATGATTTTCCTTTCAATCATCGGAATCATTTATGGCGCGCTGGTTTCGCTGATGCAGAAGGACATGAAAAAACTGGTGGCTTATTCCTCGGTGAGCCACTTGGGCTTCTGCACGCTGGGGATTTTTGCCCTGAACCCAGCCGGCCTAAGCGGGTCGGTGCTGCAGCAGATCAACCACGGCATCTCGACCGGCGCGTTGTTCTTGATCGTCGGCATCCTCTATGAGCGGCGGCACACGCGCGACATTTCTGAGTACGGAGGCATCTCCAACGTAATGCCTCTGTATGCCACGATTACTATGATCATGTTCCTCTCATCCATGGGATTGCCGCTGCTGAATGGTTTCGTCGGCGAGTTCACCATCCTGCAGGGAACGTTCATGGAAAATTGGAGGTGGGCAGCGTGGGCTGTGCCGGGTGTGATTCTGGCCGCGGCTTACTTGCTATGGCTGTATCAGCGGGTTTTCTTCGGAACTATAACCAATCCGAAAAACGAAAAATTGCGTGACCTTACACCGCGCGAAGTTCTCACCTTTGCGCCGCTGCTCGTCATGGCATTCTGGATCGGACTCTACCCCAAGCCGTTTTTTCAAATTTTGCAGCAACCTGTGAATCAGTTGGTGCTAACCATTCGGCCCGATTATCCCGGCATCAGCGGAGCGGTCAACGCGTCCGCGCAGCCGCAA
>Ga0073928_10010591_pt1 | contig 10941 bp, 7 predicted proteins | sample PaiPotPPA55metaG_FD_76969 | JGI IMG/M metagenome (GOLD analysis project Ga0073928, IMG submission 76969) | Iron sulfur acid spring bacterial and archeal communities from Banff, Canada, to study Microbial Dark Matter (Phase II) - Paint Pots PPA... ...
ATCTGGCGCGGAATCAGATACCGAAATGCGATGTGAACTTTTTCCTCTTCCGTATATCCCTGAAGCTCGATGATCTCCATGCGATCACGCAACGGCTCTGCAATTGGATCGAGCATGTTCGCCGTCGTGATGAACAGCACCTTCGACAAGTCGAAAGTGACGTCGAGATAATTATCGCGGAACGAAGAGTTCTGCTCCGGGTCAAGCGCTTCCAGCAGCGCGGAAGCTGGATCGCCCCTGAAGTCGCGGCCCACCTTGTCGATTTCGTCGAGCATGAAGACCGGATCTTTCGTCTCCGCTCGCCGAATGCCTTGAATGATCTGGCCCGGCAAAGCTCCGATGTAGGTGCGACGATGTCCGCGAATCTCCGCTTCGTCGTGCACACCACCGAGCGAAAGCCGGACGAACTTGCGGCCTAACGCTCGCGCGATCGATTTGCCCAGAGAAGTTTTTCCCACTCCCGGAGGCCCAACGAAGCACAGAATCGGCCCTTTCATGTTCGGCTTCAGCCGCCGGACGGAGAGATAGTCAAGAATCCGGTCTTTGACTTTTTCCAGATCGTAGTGATCCGCATCCAGAATTTCTTTGGCCTTGGGAATTTCAATTTCCTGTCCTGACGTCTTCGCCCAAGGCAGCACGGCGAGCCATTCAATGTAGTTGCGGGTGAGCGAATAATCGGCGGCCATCGGCGACATGCGCGAAAGACGGCCCAATTCCTTGAGCGCTTCTTTCTTAACTTCGTCGGGCATACCCGCTTCTTCGATCTTCTTCTTCAGATCCTCGACGTCGCGCTGACCTTCGTCCTGCTCGCCCAGTTCTTTCTGAATGGCCTTCATCTGTTCGCACAGGTAATACTCGCGCTGCGTCTGTTGCACGCGGTCCTGCACTTCGCTCTGGATCTTGTTGCGCAGTTGCTGGACTTCGAGTTCCTTGGCGAGATGCTGGTTGATCTTCTCCAGCCGCACGTGAATATCAAGAGTCTCCAGCGTGTCCTGCTTGTCGGGCGTGGACAGCGACGGCAGAGACGAGGCGATAAAGTCCACTAGGCGGCCGGGTTCGTCAATGTTCATGGCCACCGTTGAGAGTTCATCCGACAGGGTGGGTGAACCGGCAACGATCTGCTGAAACAGTGTCAGCACATTTCGCTGAAGGGCCTCGATTTCCGACGTAGCAATCGGCGCGGAGCCTTCGGGTAATGGTGAATAGTGCGCGTTCATGAAGGGCGTCAACTGGGTGAACTCGCCCAGCTTTACCCGTTCCAGACCTTCGGCAAAAACAAACAAGCTCTGGTTGGGCATCTTCACGACTTTGTGCACTACCGCGGAGGTTCCGACCGTATAAAGATCGCTGGGTTGCGGAGAGTCGACCCGGGCTTCGCGCTGGGCCGCAACGATGATGGTCTTGTCTTCGCCAAGAGAATTAATCAGTTGAACCGAACTTTCCCGACCGACGGTCAGGGGTAAAACGGCATGGGGAAACAACACGGTGTCCCGTACCGGAAGCACGGGAAGAGCCTTTTGTTCGTTTGTTTCTTTTGTTTCTTTATTTTTAGGAGTGCGCTCGACTGGCGGCTGACTCATATTTCTCCTTGAGTGTATCTCGCTCAACTTTAGATGTTACTCCACCCGCAAAGGTTTCAGAAAGCAGGAAGTGCTGCAAGATCTTGAATTCTATTCCGTTAGGAGCTGCGGAGGAAATGTGCCCAAGGCTCAGAGGTTAATGCGGAGAGTCGTTGCTTGCCAAGCGCCAAATTGGATTCGGGGGAGAATGGCGCCTTAGACTAGTTACTAGTTCTCCCGAAAACAACGATTTCTCGAACGCCAGCTCGTTGTAGTCGGAGCGACACGGTCTTAAGTCAAGACCGCTCACGCCCTTACCACAAAACCGCGCCCTCGAGATCCCGCAAAAGCATTGCGCCTCTTGTGTACCCGTTCGTCTCAGCTTCCATTCGGGTTGCGGAGTCGGCCCTGGGGCGTACTCAGGGTTGGACGAATCCCCAACCGTCTGTGACGTCCCCCTTGTGGCACACAGGCTATCTGGGAGATCATCGCCCAGGCCAAGGGCGTAGGCGGCGCCGGAATAGGCTAACTCTTTTGTTATAAATATTTTACCCCTTAAACGATTGAGCCCCAAGATGTTTCGGGCCGATTTCCGCGCGGACTTCGAGCGCAATCAGCTCGGTGCCGACCTGACTCTAGAAAACGTGCTTGGCGGTGTCGCCTCGGAAAACTAACCCTTGCAATGTTCTGCCTTTGTTCTATAGCGTTTCCCGCTGCGTGCAGCGGATAAATAAATGCTCTGGTCCTTGTCCGCTTTTTGCGAGAGCGGAACAAGCGTGCATTTTACTTCGAACTCATCCTTGCTGTGGACACGCAGGCACACCATGACGTGCGCGTGCCCTACCATCGTGTGGCGAACGACGTACTCTCCGGCCGGCAAGTCAACCGTTCCCACCTTAACTGGCGCAACGAACGTGACACGACTCACTCGTGAATCCCCATGCCGCTGGTTCCAGCCACGGCAATCGAGCCCAGCGCTACGACGACCAGGCAAATGCCTAATCCTAGTCTTTCAAGAACGCATAAATTTTTCCTCGGGAATGCTTTCAGATTCAACCGTAGCTGGAGTGTAGGACGACGCGTTCCCTCCGAATATGTGCTGCATCCCATGAGGGTGTGAGGGCGGACCGGCACGGTTCAGTTTGGCGCAGGCAGGCAGACGGAGAGGTTTGAACGATTCAAACGGCGGGATATATCCCGAGCACCTTCACAAACTCGGCCACTTCGCCAAGATGACGCAGCGCGTTGCGGGCGGGCTCGTCGTCGCCGCTAAGGAAATCGACGTAGAAGACGTATTCCCACGGGCGCCCGCGCATGGGCCGGGATTCGATCTTGCTCAAGCTAATGTCTCGCAACGCGAAGACGCTCAGTGACTTGAAAAGCGCGCCCGGAACGTTCTTCACCTGAAAAGCGATCGAAGTCTTGTTCGCGCCGCGAGGAATCAGGGGATGGTAGCCGGCCCTCCCGCTCTTTTTGTTCCGGCTTCCGCTTGGCCGGTTCACTTTGCGAATCAGAAAAAAGCGAGTGAAGTTGCTCTTGTCGTCCTCGACGCTTGACTTAACAACGCTGCCTGAGTATTCGCGGGCGGCGTGCAACCCGGCGATTCCCGCGGCATCTTTCAACTGGTTGGCGATCACATGCTTTACGCTGCCCGCAGTGTCGTAGAACGGAACCGCCTCGATCTTAGGATTTCGGCTAAAGAAATCGCGACACTGGTCGAGCGCCACCGGATGCGATAACACGCGCCGCAGCGACCGCAGCTTCACACCGGGCATCGCGATCACGTTGTGAACGATGCGCAGCAAATATTCCGCCTGAATGAACACGTCCCGCGTCAACATCAAATCGGCATGCTCGGCCACAGTTCCCGCCAGCGTGTTCTCAATCGGGATCACCGCCGCTCCCACAGATGCCTGCTCGAGCCGATCGAAGACCTCCGCCGACCGGGCGCACGGCACAACCGTACATTTCTGCAGCATACGCTCCGCCGCTTCGTGACTGAATGACCCGAGTTCTCCCTGAATGGCAACCTTCATGTCATCGACCTGAATACGGCAAGTTATCTGGAGAAGGGAGGAAAGAGCAAATAGTTTCTGGTGACATCAGTCTTGCGTTCAATTGCACCTTGCATATTCTCGGTCTGACTAACGATCTCAGCATTTCTCCGTCCAAGTTAGCATCTCGCAATGGCACGCTCCTTCATCGTACTCATGTGCGGGGGCGTTGGTTCCTGTTCTTCAGGCGTAGCAAGTCAAATCCGATGACGTCTTCGGGTGGATATCGAAAGAATGGGGAAGCCTTAGCTGGCTCCGGTTACGCCAGGGCGCGACCGGGGCGAGGCTTTCCTACGCATCCCCCCTCTAGCTCTTTTTTCAACACCAACGCATCGACGCCGTTGGAATAGTAGCGCGGCCAGGTCCGGATGACGTTATAGCCGTGACGTTTATAGAACGATAGGGCGGGCACGTTGTCCACCGCAGTTTCCAGACCCACGGCGCGCGATCCCGCAGCACGCAGTCTTTCTTCCGCAGCTTGTAGCAGGCGTGATCCCACGCCCGAGCGGCGAGCCGCCGTCTCCACGTCAATGGTAACGACGTGTCCAGTAGGCCCGTCGTGCACCACGATGAAACCTGCCACGTTGCCTTTGTCGGAATCTGTGGCAACCAGCGTGAACGCTCCTTTGCGCCGCATGTAGGCCTTGAGTTCCTGCTTCGAATAGGAGATTCCTGGCGGGAAGCACTCCTGGTCCAGGCGCCAGAGCATTTCGAAGTCATCGGGCTTTAAATCGCGGATGACGAAGGGCACAGCGATATTGTAGCGGGCGAAGTAGGGTAACTCCGGCGCATCCGGGCCGGTTCGGAATATCGAACCTGTTTTCCACAGCCTCTCCGCGGAATCCCTAAAAAAACGCCGCCGGAAAACCGTACCCCCCTTGCCGGAATCGCAACCTCGGACGTACCATCGGCATCAGAGGACTGTGTGAAGACGTGGTGGGACGCCTTCTAGTCATCGACGTCGTCGGCGCGGTGGCGGTGCTGGGACTGTGGTATTTTCTCTTTGCCGCTTACAACCGTCGCAAAGGAACCGAGGCGCTGCGCTGGGTACAGTCAGCATGCGCCGGCAAAGGACGCATCCTTGACTGGCGCTGGCTAAGCAGTCATCGCCTTCACGCCCGTCTGCAGTTCCCTTCCCGCAGCTTCGAAAACGCCCACGTCACCATGAAGTTCCGGCCGCGCGCGCTGCCCATCCATTGGTTGCTGAGCTGCTGGCACAAACAGAAAGAGACTCTAACGTTCGAGGCCGATCTGGGCGGCTCGCCGAACTTCCACTTGGAGGTCGTACGCCATCGCTGGTGCGCTCACAGCCGGGGCGTGACTGCGCTACGGCGCGACGAACGCCAATGGGACGTCTACGAACCCGGCCCTGTGGTTCTCACCACCCGAACCCACTGGAAACAAGATTCCACTCCCGAACTCAACACCCTGATGACGGTTCGCCAACAGGACGTGTTACAGGTGCGCTTCCGCCCCGAGTCTCCGCACTTCTCCGCGACGATTTCCCTCGACGCGCTGTATGATCCGCGAACCGCAGCCGGTTTTCTGACTACGCTGCGAGAGTTGGCGGCTGGCGCCTCTGCCCATCGCCAGTAGTCCGACGCACGTCCTTCAAGTTGCGACAAACTGATCCCCCCAATGACTGGCGATGACTTGCGCTACGACGTTTCTGGAGATTATGAATTAGACTTCCAATATGCCAAGCAGCCGCCAGGGAGCGATTCGCTTATTTCGATTCTCTGGAATTGACGTGTTCCTCCATTGGTCTTGGTTTCTCGTGGCTGCGTATGAAATTCAGACGCGCAAAGGAAGCTATTCTTCCCTCACCTGGAACGTGTTGGAGTATTTGGCGTTGTTCCTGATTGTGATGATCCACGAATTCGGACATGCCTTGGCATGCCGTCAAGTCGGGGGGACAGCGAATCAGATCGTGCTGTGGCCTCTCGGCGGCGTAGCGTATGTGGACCCACCACCTCGGCCCGGCGCAACGCTCTGGAGCATCGCAGCGGGCCCCCTTGTGAATGTGGCGCTCATACCGGTCTTGTACGTAGCTGTCGCGATGAGCCGATCGGCGGGGATGGAACTAACCGCACCCGACTTCTACGCCCTGTTGTCAGCGATCCGCTGGATGAACGTCGGGTTACTAGTCTTTAACATACTTCCGATCTACCCACTCGATGGCGGTCAAATCCTTCGCGCTCTGCTTTGGTTCGTGCTGGGACGTGGCCGCAGCTTGATGGCAGCCACGATCTTCGGCCTCGTTGGAGTGGTCGGCTTCATCGGTCTCGCCGTGTGGAAGCAGGACCTTTGGTTGGGAGCGATTTCCGCCTTCATTGCGATCAGTTGCTGGGGCGGGCTGAAACAGGCTCAGGCGCTGTTACGCTTCGCAAAGTTACCGCGCCGCGATGGCTTCGCCTGTCCATCTTGCAAGACCGCGCCACCGGCTGGTGAGTTCTGGAAATGTGGAAAATGCGGGCAGCAATTCGACACGTTTCAAACTCGAGGTCTCTGTCCTCGTTGCGCGACCCAGTTTCCAATGACCAAGTGTCTCGACTGCGGTGCCTCACATTCCATGAATGACTGGTTGGTTGCTTCGGTCGAGCATTCGCACGTATAAGAAAGGCGATCTGCCACAGTGCGCGGGCGTCCCGAATAAATCTCTTTTATGCTTCTCATCAGCTTTTTCGATTGGCGAGTGTCCGGGCCACGCGCTATCCTTCCGAGTTCCAAGTCGATGTTGAAACCAGCCATTTCAACTCCGCTGTATCTGTGATGCAGTTTCGCCGAAATCATAAGCTTGTACACCAAGGAGACTGAAGGACATCCATGCCCACTGAACTGCGCAATTTCCTGGCACTTTCCTACGATGAACTCGAAGACCTCAACCTTAAGGCGAAGGAGCAGCGCAAGAACCGCGTCGCACCCCACAAGGTCCAGGAAGACCGCCTCAAATACCTGACCGACGAAAAGCGGATCAAGGCCGTCACCGTGCTCTTCAGCGATCTCGAAGGCCGGTTGCACATGCTCGATTATGACAAGAAGTTCCTGCTCAAGAGTTGGGACAACCTAACCTTCGACGGCTCCTCGATCCGAGGATTCACGGCTCAGCGGGAAAGCGATCTGCGCCTGGGCATCGATTGGGGCGCGTTCTATTGGGCTCCGGCAGACGTCTTCGGATCCGGCAAGGTGCTGGTGTTTGGCGAAGTCATCGACAAGGGCGGCACATCGTACTCCGGCGACATTCGCGGAGTGCTCAAGGGATACGCCGAGGAGCTTCACAAGAAAAAAGGCTACACGCTCAATGCCGCCAACGAAATTGAAGGATTTCTCTTCAAGGGCCCTGACGCCGAGCGTCATTATCACGAAACCAGCAGGTTCGAATACGTCAACACCGGCGGATACTACCACTCCCTTCCCGGCGACCCGCTACGCACATTCATTGATACCTCCGCGGAAGTGCAACGCGCGATGGGCTTCCAGAACGAGAAAGACCATCCGGAGGTCGCGCCCTCGCAGTTTGAAATCAACTACGGTTATGGTGAGGTCGTAGCCGCCGCCGACCAGATCCAACTCTACAAGTTGATCTGCCGCCAGGTCGCTACCAACATGGGCTTGACCGCATCGTTCCTGCCGAAACCGGTCATCGGCGTCAACGGCAGCGGCATGCACACCAACGTTTCGATCAGCGAAAACGGCAAGAACTTGTTCTGGGACGCCAAGGGCGAAGAGAAGCTCAGCAAGATGGGCTGGGCCTTCATCGATCGCATCCTGACCCATGGCAACGACATTTGCCTTCTGCTGAATCCGAGCGTGAATGCTTATCGCCGGCTCGATCCGCACTTCGAGGCGCCCAATCAGATCAAGGCGTCGGCTGTGGATCGCGGCTCCATGATCCGCATTCCTATCGGCAACGAGAAGAGCATGCGCGTCGAGGTTCGCTCGGTCGCACCGGACGCCAACCCCTACCTTGTGATGTATTCGATCTTCAAGACCGGACTCGACGGCGAGACCGCGAAGATCAAGAACCTGCGCCAGGCTGAGCGTTACCTGCCCGACAACATCTATAATGCGCTCGATAATTTCAGCAAGGCCGAGTGGATCACCACGCTGCTCGGGGAGGACGTCAAGGGCCGCTACGCCGACTTGAAGAAGGCATCCGCCGACCGCTGCCCCCGCGCGCTAGGCACCTTGATCAAAGCGCAGGAAGTCCAGTTCCACCATGAGGTCTACAACCAGTTCCTGTGGAATCTGTTCTAGGCTCTCAGACCCGCATAAACAGGGGCGCTTGCGGAGCGCTCCTGTTTTGTTCTCATGAATTGTGTGGCTATTTTCCCAGCCGGCCCTAATAAGTCAGTAACAGGCAGTACGGGGCACACGCAATGCTTTCGACACTCTGGAAACTGCTCACTTCGGCACGTCCGTATACCCGTCCCGCTACTGATCCTTTCTTGTCCGCAAAACATTTGAGTTCCGCAACCATTTCGGAGAGCCTCTGGTGGTCGGTTTCTTTTTGGATAAGTCGGCACGGGGCTTTCATGCGTCCGCGTTCGTGGACGCTGTTCTGCAGCCTGTGGAAGACGAATGTCGAAGAATCTACACGAGAACCAAATCGCTCAAAAGCCCCGGACGCATCCGGGGCGATACAGGGTGCCGAAGGGGGGAGGGGAAAAAAACCCTGCGCGGGAGATAGTCCCACACCAGCTGAACCCATGTCGGCTCGGTAGCGTACAAAATCGTTGATTAGGATTCGTTGCAGCAAATGGTGGCATCTGCCACACCAATAGGTTCAACCGTGCTGTAGTAGAGATGCCAAAAAAACGCAACTTTCGTCCACGACACGGCGACCAGGACGCCGCGTAGGATTAGGGCTTGGATGGTTTGAGCAGATCGACTTCCCGCAATCCGCGCATTGGGAACAACGGACCTTGCCGCGCGGGGCGGTGTCGGCTCTTCCGCCGCGTCCGCATTCGACCTGGGAGCTGAAGCTTCGCATGCAGCTCCGCCTGTGCGAGATCGCAGCCGTTCCAGCCTGGTTTTGCTTTTCGGGAGCCCTACGAAATCGCAGAAGAAACAGCGCCTAGTCGGTTGTTGATCGAGTGGACGCCCTCACTTCAGGTATGTCTCTTGCATGTAGAGAGCTTTCCATTCGCTGCCCGCGCGAATCCAGACTTCTCCGAAGACGCTCTTTCCCTTTGAAACTACGCCGCCAGATTTCCCCTCATACCGCGCGATGTAGGTGACCACCGCCGCATTCGGTCCAATCGATTTCACGGTGAAATCACTCAGTGAGTAGCTGAGAAGTTCGAACTCGTCTACGGCGTTGACTTCCGTCTTCTTGTCGCCGAACTCGCTGAGTCCTTCCTCAAACTGGCGGAATCCGTCGTCCAGCATGCTCGAAAGCGCGCTCTTGTCTTTGTTCTTGAAAGCCCCCCAGAGCTTCCGGACGTCTGCTTCGAGTGGGGGCGGAGCAGTCTTAGGCTTGACTGCCTCCTGCTTGGCTGCCTGCTGCTTGTCCTGCGCCGTTGCCACACTTGCGAATGCCAATCACAACACTGCTACTGCAACCAAAGCTCGTTTCATGTCGTTCTCCTAGGACAAACCGCACCGATCCATTCACAGTTTAACAAGCGCCGGAGAGCGATCTTCCGTCGCGCAAGCGGACCGCGACCGCAGTCCTTCCCGTTCTGACTGAGAAGGTCGAAGGCAAAAAATGCGGCGCTCGGCGCGGCAACTGCAGAAGGTTAACCGGGGCCGCTCTCTCCCGTCCACGCACCCTATTTCGCCGCCGAGGATCGCCCCGCTTCGTGCGGGATTGTGCCGAACGATGAGTATTCAGTTGTGCGTGGGATTGGAGTTTTGGCCTCCGTTTGTCGCCAGCACTCAACCCTTCACGAGACGCTGGTTGTGGGGATGAGTGGCCCTTCAGGTGTCCAGTATCATGAGATCTTTTACACCGCGTTAATCACGACATCCGTTGCACTGCCGCGCGAGCACAGCGAGTGCAAAAAGGGCCGCGTAAGTTGCGCGAAACCGGTCCGGGTCATCAGGGGGACTCCATTTCTTTCCTCGGGTCCGACTGACTCGATTCACCTTTCGACACTCGCGGTACGCCGCAGGTTTACGGCGTCCGGCAGGCACCGCACCACACCCCCAGCCGAAAGCTAAGGCAGTTTATTTTGGTGCCGACGACTAGAGACCTCGCCAGGTAACTGCAAAGTGATGGACGCGAGATGAAAATGTTTTCACTCTATGCGGGCTCCAGAAATGGGTATATAGTTCGTCCCTCTTTTTTGGGATGAGGAAAACAATTTCGATTTCTATGAATCCAGACACCAGCGACTCCGTTTTCATCAGGCCGCAGGAGCAGACCCCGCGGGGGCCACTAGCACGGCTCAGCCAACCGATCTCCCGCCTGATCCAAATGGTAAGTGCTGGGAAATCACGATTTCTAAATTAAGGAGATTCCATGCAAAGACTGAACACGAAAGTTTTGCAGACGTTCGGCGGCGCGCTTGTCGCGTTGCTGGCGCTGCCCCAGTTCGCCGTCGCGCAACACCGCCTTACACCGATTCCCCACCCGATCGGTGCTCCGCAGAGTCGCCCCGTGCAGGCTGCAGCGCAGGGCTTAGCTCGAGCAGACGTTGCCCCGGATTCGGCAACTTCACCGTGGACTCCCCTGAGCAACCAGCCCGGCTTTTTGGTTGACGGCAGTGCCAATCCGATCTTGCTTATGGACGGATCCGTATTGGTGCAAGATGCGGGCTTCCCCGACTGGTGGAAATTGACGCCCGACCAACATGGCAGTTACGTGAATGGGACCTGGACCCAAGTCGCATCGACGCCCGCTGGCTACAGCCCGCTCTATCACTCGTCTGCTGTGCTGCCGGACGGGCGACTGATCATCGAAGGCGGGGAATACATTTGTGATCCGACGACCTTCAACTGCAATGCGGTATGGACGAACCTGGGTGCGATTTACGATCCGCTGGCAAATACGTGGACGTCCGTCAATCCCCCCGCCGGGTGGTCGTCGATCGGCGATGCGCAGAGCGTTGTTCTACCCAACGGAACATATATGCAGGCCAATTGCTGCACCCCGCAAGCGGCTTTGCTCGATCCCAAGACCTTGACTTGGACGCCAACGGGAACGGGCAAGTACGACCCCAACGACGAAGAGGGATGGACGCTGCTTCCCAATGGGAAGGTGCTTGCGGTGGATGCCTATGTTCCGATTTCGCCGTTTCCGTATATTCCGACGGGCACGAACTATGAGCTCTACAATCCCCGGACGGGCAAGTGGAAGGTTCCCGGAACCACTCCGGTGCAAC
>Ga0073928_10010593_pt1 | contig 10938 bp, 6 predicted proteins | sample PaiPotPPA55metaG_FD_76969 | JGI IMG/M metagenome (GOLD analysis project Ga0073928, IMG submission 76969) | Iron sulfur acid spring bacterial and archeal communities from Banff, Canada, to study Microbial Dark Matter (Phase II) - Paint Pots PPA... ...
AACGCAAGGGTCGAGGAGGCGGCGGTGCTCGCACTCGTCGGTGAGTCGCTACAGGCGACCAGCGCGGCGACCGCCGCGGCCGCTCCGGCGGCCCATACGAGTGGCAAGCCCGGTCGTCGCGCGATGCGTGCTGTATGGGTGGTGGCATAAGGCTCGTTGCTGGACCCCCTACGCATAACCGTTTGCATGGTGGTCGTCCTCCTAGAGTGAGAATGGACAGCGCGGACACCGTCGTCAGGCGCTGCAAGCGCGGACGGAGTCGCGAGCTAGCACATTCCGGTCCAGGGGAGTGTCGGCTAGCCCGTGCGGAGTACCTGGGTGGCGGCCCGGTAGCCGGACGCGATCGCGCCGTCTACGGTGCCGTTGCGACCTTCCGGAGCTGTCGCCTCGCCGGCAAAGAAGAGAGTACCGTGGACAGGCCGGGCCAGCATCCGAGCCGCGTTCGCGCCGCCGACTACCGGATAGCTGTACGCGCCGCGGGCGAAAGGGTCGTTCAGCCAGTCGTGCCACCAACAATCGACGAGGGCATCGGCTACTCGGCTGCGCGCGACCCCCAACGTATGGGCGAGAGAGTTAAGCGCTGCCTCCTTGATTCCGCCCATGCCCCGCGCCGTCAGCGCGACGGCACGAGGACCGCCGGCCCACGCCTTGAGCATCGGCGCGTGCACTGGGTAGCCGCTCCACCACACGGGAATCTCGGCTTCGGGGCCGCGCAGAAAGCTCATCATCGTGAGCCGCGAGCCACTCGGCATGCGGCGGAGCGTCCGCTCCCAGAAGGCTTCGCCAAACCAGCACCCAACGTGCACGACGGCGCCCATCGCGATTCCAGCTAGCCCGCGGCGAACGCCCGGGATATCCGGCGCGAAAGTGATCGCGCCCGCTGCCGGCGATTCCGCCTGCAGTACGCCTATCGGCACCGTGACCACTCCCGCGCGCGCGGACACGGCGAGTCCATCGCGCGTGCGCACGTGCACGCGTCCCCGTCGCCAGTCTACCTCGGACACTACGCTATTCAGCCGTACGCACCCCTCGAGCCCCTGGGCCATCAAGGCTGGCAGGTGGTCGTATCCGGCGACAACTCGCCTGGCACGGGATTCTTCGGTGGACGCCCCTTTCGCCAACCCGCGCGCGCTGGCTCGCGCCGGGTCTGCCGCGTGAAAGCCCTCGACGAATTCGCGGGCAGCCTTGCGGTCCTGGGGCGGGATATTCCTTGGAAGCGCAGCCAAGGCGTCCTGGAACGACTGGTCTGCCCGACCGCGCGGGCCAAGGCGCATCAGGAGTCTGCCAACTCTATCCCAAAAGTCGTCCGCGCGCCGAAGCCCGCCGCGGCTCAGGACCCAATGCTCGCCCGTGATTTCGTACGTCGGAACGTGACCGCCCTCGAGGAGCTCGGTGGTTTCGCGCGCCTCGCCGTGCAAGAACTCGGCTCCTAACTCGATCGGGAGCGGAACTCTCGGATCGCGGTGTGTTCGCACGCGACCGCCGATCCGGTCGCGCGCTTCGAGCAGCGTTACGCTTACGCCCCGAGAAACCAACTGGCGTGCGGCCGCCAGCCCCGCCACGCCCGCTCCAATTATGACAACGTCGGAATCGGTGTCACTCACTTAGCACGGCGCGGCGGGCCTAGGCGCTAGTTGGACAACACCAGCGTGGATACACTCATGGCGGGCATGCTGTACGACAGTGTATTCTGTGAGCTCACCGGCAGTGTGGCCTCACGCGTAGGATTGGGCGAGACCCTGGTCAACCTGTAAACCTGAGCCGTGCGAAGGATAGCGGACGCCGCAACCCTGATTGTAGCCAGGGTTGGACTGGTGTTCTTATTTATCGCGACCACGACGATGCGGCCAGCCGGATCTCGGCTGGCATACACCGAGGTATTCACGGAATCCGACGTGCTCGCCGCCATGCCGACGTCGCCGAAGCGTCCCCCGGCGCCATCGTAGTTCACAAACATGTCGAACGCCCCGAAGGCATAGGCGTACGCTTTTGCGCCGCTGCCGCCGTACGGCGCCGCCCAGACGCCTGCCTGGGGCCAAAGCGCTGCGGCAAAGACTCCGTATTTGCCGAAGATGCCTAGTACGTCGGCCTCAGCGACACCTCCGGATATATCTCCCGCACGTCCATAGTAGTACTCGGTGATGGCGAGCTTCGTGCCAGGATAATGCGCGGCGATCTCGCTTTGCAGTCGCGGCAGCAGCTTGATAGGGCCGCCGGTCGTGCTCGATACCCAGCTTCTTTCATCGTACGATGGGTCCCAGAGAGAGCGCGGGGCCTGCAGGCGGGCGCGCACCATTGCGGCGCTCTGCGTCGCGTAATCGTTGGTGATTTCGTTGGATCCGGCCCCCGCAGCGGAATACCAATGCAGATCGAGCACGTCCACAAGGCGCCGGCCGTATCGCGCTCCAGCAGTGTTCAGGCGATCGAGGTAAACGTCGAAGAACGATCGCGTGCCATACGCCGGGTCGGGTGTGGGATAGCGGCCTAGCGTGAGCACGCCCGTGTAAGTCGCGACCGCCGGGCCGAAGACCAGAGCCTTTGGTGTCACCTTCTTGATCGCCCGGGCATATAGGATCGTGGTGTCGATGTAGCCGTTGTATGTCTGAATGCGAGGCGTGTTCGGATTGTCGCCGTAGTCGCTCTGAATCTCCTGGTGGGTCAGCTGCCAGTCGTCTGGTTCGTTATCCAGCTCGTAAAAGATCGGCTGCGTCGCGCTAGATACTGCGCTCGGGAAAGTCGTCTTTACCCAATTCACAAACTCATCCTGGTACACGTGCGCGTCGCTAGTACTTGGCGTCAGCGTAAAGGGAGCACCCTTGGAGGGAACGCTTACCTTGAAATGCGTGGCCAGGCGCCGGGCACGATCGGCATCGCGGATATCCAGCGGACCAGCTTCGTCGGCCGCCACGTACCCGAGCATTGGCACGGTGACGATCATCGCGGCGCCTCGCGCGAGTGTGGCACTCACGCGTGAGCCCACGGCATGGCCCGGCGCGGTACTCTGATCGAGGTAGTTGTCGTTTTCGTAGTTGTAGTCGCTGCCAGCGTTGCTGAAATTGTTCTCCCAATTGTATGCCGTCATGCGATTGCCGCCCATCCGGTTGAGTGTCACGCCGGCCGGTGGCGTAGCGCCGTACCAGGGTGAGCGGCCCGCATAAGGGCCGCCGATGTCGGTCACGAAATTCATTCCGTAGATGAACCGAGAGATCGGATAAGTAGTCGCGGCATTGATCGAAAACGTGACCGCCGAGGGTCCGGAGGCTTGGGAACGCTCGGCGACAGCGGATGGCGTGTAGCGCGGAGCCACCGGCATGTGGTCACTACATCCCGCCTCGACAACGAGCGTGACAACGAATACGATGGGTCCAGCCGCGCCAGCTAGTGCCTCGACGAGGCGTACGATCGCCGCTCGCATGAATCCTCCCGCGCTGTTCGGCGGCTCGACTGGCATGTCCGCGCAGCCCGTGCGCGGCGGTAGCCTCGTAGCTTTGCGTCACCGGCTTTCGCCGGTTTTGCCTTTGTCGCAGCCCCGAACGGGGGCGAGCGATCCAGCCAGTTCCTGGAAGTGCCGGCCAATCGGACGCGAGGCCCGGTGGCGGCGATTAATGCGTGTAGAGACTAACGCTTGGCTGGGCGATGCGCCAGCGGAATCAGGGGGATAGAACGAGCGTGGAGACGCTCAACGGTGGCATGGAGAACGTGACCGTGTTGCCCGCTCCAAGAGCAAGTGCGGCCGGGCCGACGGGATTGGGAGAGCCGCTGGTCATTGTGTAGGATTTTCCCGTGCGTAAGGCGGCGGAGTGGGTCACGGAGATCGCCGCCACGGTCTGCGTGCTCTTCTTGTTGATCGCCACGAGAATGAGTCGCCCCGAGCCGTCGAGGCTCGCGTACACCGACGTGTTCACCGAATCCGATGTACTGGCGGCTAGTCCGATGTCACCAAAGCGTGATCCGGCGCCGTCGAAGTTCAAGAACATATTGAAGGCGCCGAAGGCGTACGCGTAGGCGAGCGTGCCGTTACCGCCGTACGGGGCGGCGGAGACTCCGGCCTGCGGCCACATGGTCGCGGCGAAGACACCGTACTTGCCGAATATTCCGAGGACGTCAGCTTGCGCGATTCCGCCGGAAATATCTCCCGCGCGGCCGTAGTAGTACTCCGTGATGCCGAGCTTCGTCCCCGGATAATCTGCGGCGATCTGCTGCTGCAATCGCGGCAGGAGCTTGATTGGCCCGCCGGTCACCTGCGTTACCCAGCTGTTCTCGTTGTATGACGGATCCCACAGGGAGCGCGGCGCTTGCAGCCGTGCGGTGACCATAGCGGCGTCCTGCGTCGCGTAATCGTTCGTTATCTCATTGCCTTCTGCTCCCGCAGCCGGGTACCAATGCAGATCCAGCACGTCGACCAGCCGCTCGCCGTAAGTCTGCTGCGCCTGGCTCAGTCTCTGGAGATACACGTCGAAGAAGTTCTGCGTGCCGTATGCGGGATCGGTCGTCGGATACTCGCCCAACGTGACTACCCCTGTATACGTCGCCACCGCGGGCCCGAACACGAGCGCGCTCGGCACGACGTTCTTGATCGCCCGCGCATATAGGATCGTGGTGTCGATGTAGCCGTTGTATGTCTGAATGCGAGGCGTGTTCGGATTGTCGCCGTAGTTGCTCTGAATCTCCTGGTGGGTCAGCTGCCAGTCGTCTGGTTCGTTATCCAGCTCGTAAAAGATCGGCTGCGTCGCGCTCGGTGCCGCGCTAGGAAAAGTGGCGTTCACCCAGTTCACGAATTCGTCCTGGTACACTTGCGCATTCGCGGTGTCAGGCGCGAGCGTGAAGGGAGCACCTTTGGCGGGCACGCTGATTTTGAAGTGCGCGGCTAAGCGCGCTGCCCGGTCTGAGTCACGGGTATCCAGGGGACCAGCGGCGTCTGCCGCGACGTATCCCAGCATCGGGACCGTGAGGATCATCCCCGCGCCACGCGCAAAGGTAGCCGCCGCGCGGACGCGCACAGCGTCCCCTGGCGCCGTGCTCGATGGACCCATGTACGAGTCGTTCTCGTAGTTGTAGTCGCTGCCGGCGTTGCTGTAATTGTTCTGCCAGTTGTAAGCCGAGAGCCGGTTGCCGCCCATCCGGTTGAGCGTTACGCCCATTGGCGGCGCAGCGCCATACCAAGGCGACCCGCCCGCGTACACCCCTTGGAAATCGGTCAGGAAATTCATTCCGTAGATGAACCGAGAGATGGTGTGCGTGGTCTGGGCATCGACGGCGATGGTCACATTTGGCGGAGTGGAGGACACACCTCCGGACCCCGCGGGCGCTTCGGGAGCGCGGGCCGCGCAAGCTGTGAGGGCGAGTGGAACGAGAGTTCGGGCCAATTGGCGCACTGCCGCTCCGTGCATAGTTTCGCTGCCGCGCGAGAAGCGATGAGCCCGCCCCGCCCGGTTCGTGGCAACGTAAGCGTACTCAGCAGTACGCGCCAGGCAAATACACGACGCTCGCGCCCGGAAGGCCTTTACGCGCCAGCGGATCTGCTCAGTGGCAACGGCGACCTGTTCAGCCCGCTATAATGTATGTATTATTGAAGAGTTCGCCATTGCAGCCGCCGAGTAATTGATCCTCGTCGCACGCAATACGGGTGACTCGGCAGCCGGCAGCCGGCAGCCGGCAGCCACCAGCACGTGACCACAACGTCTCGACCAAATGGCGCACGGAGAGCACGAACAGACGTCTACGCGCGGCCGCGACTGGCGCGACCGGCTGGTCCAGGGGGACGCCGCAGGACGGCCCTGGGCCGGGAGCGCGTTTCCCGATGCATACGCGAGATCATCGGCGCGGCCGATGTCTCTCTGGCGGTCGACCGTGTCCTTTGCCGGTTGCCGAGCGTTTGGCCGCTGGAAGATTCGACCGGCGACCGTCGCGCGCGCGGCCTGGGCGGTCGTGCTCAGTCGCCACGGCGGCAGCGACGATGTTCTGTTCACGTGCCAGCTGCGGCGGCCCGGGGACTTGCCATTGCCGCTGCGCGTGCGCGTCGACGCCAAAGCATCCGTGTCGGCCTGGTTGGAGCGATTCGAAAGCAGACTTCGCACGGCAGAGGAGCGTGTCCCCGTACCACAGGCGCTCGCAGCCGAGCTGGCGGACGCAGAGGGCGGGTGCGGCGACACGGCGTTTTTCTTCGTTCACGGCCGACGGCTCGAGGAAGCAAGAGGCCAAGCCGAGCGATGCCACTGCCCTTTGCGCGTTTACGCCCTTCCGGACTTGTCCGCGGTCGAGATCGAGTATGCCGCGCACGTCTTCAGCACTGACGCAATAGCCGCTCTCGCTCGGCATATGGACGTCGTGATCCAGGGTATGGCGGCTGATCCAGGGCGATCCGTCGGTGCGCTGCCGCTCCTGAGTCCTGAAGAGGAGCACCTGCTACTGCACGAATTGAATTCCACCGCGGCATCGTTCCCGGACGCGACTTGTATTCACGAGCTATTCGCGCAACAGGTCGCGCGCACGCCCGACGCAATCGCTCTCGTGTGCGGCGAAGGCCGGTGGACCTATCGCGAGGCGAGCGCCAAGGCCGACGTGATGGCCGCGCGCCTCCGGGCCGCGGGTGTTCGGCCAGGTGCCCTTGCAGCCATTTCACTGGGGCGTTCTCTCGATCTGGTCACGGCTCAACTGGGCGTGCTCAAGGCGGGCGGGGCTTACGTGCCGCTGGATCCCGGCTGGTCAGCGGGGCAGCTGCGGGCAGTCCTTGATCACGCCCGCCCGCTCGTGGCGATCGTCTCCACCGAGACCGAGCATCTCTTTTCGCGTGGCGAGACCCGAACACTGCGCGTAGACGAGCGAGCTCCCGGTGGTGACAATGGAGAGCTGTTCGCGACGGCGAGCTCAGACGCCGCGTACGTAGCGTACGCGCCGAGGCCGGGCGGAGCTCCGCAGGGCGCCGTCATCACGCACCGCAATGTCGCGAATCTGTTCGCCGCGATGGATGGCGTCATTGGTCGTGAGCCTGGCGTATGGATGGCCGTTATGGGAGGCGGGGTCGCGGGCGGCATGTCGGTCATCGACCTTCTCTGGACGCTGTCTCGGGGCTTCCGCGTAATCTTGCGACCAGGCGACGTGTCCAAGGCCGAGGAGCTCTCGCCCACAGACATCGGTCTACAGATACGACGCCACGGCGTAACCCATTTGCAGTGTACGCCATCATTCGCCGCCCTACTCGCCGAGCCGCAGGCGGCAACGGCCTTGCGACAGTTGCGCCGCCTGCTGATCGGTGGCCCCGCGCTATCCCCGGCCGTGTCGCGGCGACTCGCTCAGGGTACATCGCGGGATGGCCGAGTGTTCAATCTCTATGGCTTGACGGAAACCACCGTCTGGTCGATCGCGCACAGGGTGGCGCTTGATGACCAGGTCGTGCCGATCGGACGCCCCGTCGCGAACACTCGCGCGTATGTACTGGACGCGTCCCGGCGCCTCGTTCCGATCGGCCGCGCGGGCGAGTTGTACATCGGAGGCGAGGGCGTGGCCAAAGGATATCTCAACAATCCGGAGCTCACGCGCGATCGTTTCATCGTCAATCCGTTCAACTGGGACGCCTCCGACCGCTTGTTCCGGACTGGAGACATCGTTCGGCGGCAATTGGATGGTAGCCTCGTATTCCTCGGCCACCGAGACGGCTAGGCTAAGGGCGGCATTATACGGCGTCGTACTTCCCCGCCCAGTTCTGGTCTGTCAGAGCCGGAAGTACAGACCAGAGTACGCATCCAGCTCGTGCCCCGGGCAGAAAGGAATCTCGAAACGCCGCGGGCAGTCCCAGCTGTCGACCACGCGGTACCCAATTTGGGACATGCCTTCGATGAACCGATCGCGCTGATCGACCGTGTACACGTTAAACGTCGGCCCGATGCACTGCACGGTGAAGAAGCGCCGACTGGGATGCAGCGGCGTGCGATTCACGAAAACGTGGCGCGGTGGCGACTGCAGCGTGCCGAGTTCTTCGGCCAGGAATCCAGCGTCGACGTATTGCAGCGAGCCGGAGGCCATGAGGACATCGGCGCCGTCCGCATCGTGGAAGTCCGTCGTGAACTGCAGATCGTGACGGTCGCGAGCTCGCGCTAAGGCTTCCCCCTCGCGTACGATCGCGGGCACGTCGCAGATAGTCCACCGCAGTGAATCGGCGCTCGCGATGTGATTCCGCAGCGCGTAGGCGCTAACGCCGATATGCCCACCGAAGTCGAATATCCGGCTTGGCCTACAAAGCACGGACTGAAGCCAGAAAAGCACCGGATAGTCCGTAACGTCCGGGCGGCTGGCTAACTCGCGGTAGTAGCCCGCCAGAGACAGGTGGTCGTAACCTCGCGGACGCCCGGCGGGCGCGGCGCGTTCGGCATCGCCGAATGTATCGAACGCCCCGTTATACGCATTGGGGCCGGCTTTCCCCCGCTCGAACCGGGCGTTGTAAATGAGGCGCCGAAACACACTGGTCAGCTTTGGTGTCTGGCCCGCATCAGACGCGTCGCAGCCCATACCCCAGGCGGTGACGCGTAGGTCTTCACCGTATCGATGATAGCGGACCGCCCCGGAGGTGTCGGCCGCAGCCCCATACGGCGGAGAAAGTAGTTCGCCCGATAGAGATTGGCCCGCATGTGGTCTTTGAACTGGATATTGATGTTCAGCGAGACCGACACGTTGTCATCATTGGCCACCCAGTGTGGACAGTTCACCGGTATATGAATCCCGACGCCGGGCCGCATAGCATATGAGTCGGCGCGGTCTTGCAGCTGCGGCTTATAGACGGCGGCATTGTGATCCACCGCCCAATACCGCTCGATCTCCTCCTCGGGAAGCACGTCGCGGTCTTCGCGGTCGAACACGTGCACTGTCTTCGTCCCTCGAATCTGAAAAAGAAAGCTGCACTCGCAATCCATGTGATAAGGCGTCACCCGCTTGGGTGACGTGACGAAGATTATGATGTCCTCGGCAAGGATTTGAGAGTCGATGCCGTGGCCGATCTGCGCCTTGAGCTCGCCCAATCCATGGTCCAGTAAGACCTTGTATTCCGGGTCCCGCTGGGCTGATCGGAAAATGAACCACGCTCCGCAGTTCTCGATGCGTTCCATCGCCTCGATCGCCGAAAAGCCGCTCTTGGTGACGTTGTCCCAGCGCTGCTCGATACGGATGTCGCCCGCGTCATAGTACAGATCATCTGGTCGCGTCTTGATGGTCCGCTCTGCCAGCTCCATGAGCTTGGGCATTTGCAATAGCGGATGCGTCGCCAGGCGGTGGCCCACCTCGAACGATTCACGATTGAATTTCTGACGCACTTCCTCCGCGTCCGAATCGATCCATTTGTCATCACTGTCCACATCCGTGCGGGTGATGCTCGTCGCCATGTGACAGTGCTCTCCTCGTGTGACCGCGCACGGGGGCCAACAGGCCCGCAATAGTCATGTTTGAGCATCCATTACGCCATCTGAGCGTAGGGACTTCGCGGCCTTGCTTGGACTACAAATGCACAATGCGCGGTGGCGCCGCGTCAGCAACAATCGACCACCGCAAGTGCACAGTATGCAAGGAACGTTCGTGCGCGCGAGGGCCACAGTCTTGCCTCCTATTCAGTGCCAATGACCGCGCAACGCACTCAGTGACGAATTTCAGCCAGGTTAGACCCGGCCCAGACGCACCGGTCGATGCGGTCTCGCGACAGACTCGATGCGAACCCGCCACGCCCGCGAGCGCTACGCCCTACGTCAATCCGCGAACGAGCGCATTGCGCTCGGACGTTGCGCTGTCAGTACGCAACGCCGTCAAGCTCGCGTCCTCACTCATGGCTACTTGGGCGGTGGCCCTAGTGGTTCGCATTTTCCTGCCCCGGCATCTCGGGCCCGGGTTATTTGGCGCGTTTCAATTCGCCAACGCGTTCACAACGACCCTGTTCGTAATCACGAGCCTTGGGATCGACACTTACGTAAGGAAGGAAGTGTCGACACGGCGAGAGCACGCCACTGAGCTCTTCGGCGGCACGCTCGTGCTTCGGCTCGTGCTCAGCGCTGTAATCATGATCTTCGCTGTCCTGGCGTTGTCCGCGGCCGGGAAGCCGGGGAGCGTGCTACTGCTGGTGGTTGTTCTCGGCGGCGCGCAAATGCTGCTGGTCGCGAATAGTACGTACGGCGCAATGCTGCAGGCGGTCGGTGCAGTTGATGGACTGTCCGTGCTCAACGTCCTGGCCAAGATCGGCTGGGGCGCTGGTATCGTCCTGGCCCTGACGCTCGGCGGCGGGGTTCAAGGGGTCGCGTTGGCGATGCTGGTGTCCGAGGCCGCAAGGACATGCGGTCTCGTGGCTCTCACGCGACGGCACCTTGGCCTTCGCTTCGTTGTGGATCTTGGCGCCAGCATGACAGTGATCCGCGCCAGCATGCCCATCTATGTTGGGCACCTCGCGCAGAGCATTTACGGAAATCTCGACGTGAGCATCATGTCATTCCTGACCAGCGACGTCGAGGTTGGGTGGTACAGTGCGGCTTCGACCATCGCGGGCATTGCGTTCCTGTTGTCCCCGATCATCCTGTGGGTATTGATGCCGCTGGCCTCTCGCGCCAAAGCGCGATCCCCTGACGAGGTCATGCTGATCACACGCCGCGCGATGGAGGCCGTTCTCGCCGTGGCATTCCCCGCGACGCTGTTTCTCTGGATCAGCGCTTATCTGATCGTGAACGTCGCGTTTGGCCGCGCGTACGCGCCGGCGGCACAGAGCCTCCGCATCCTGGCGCCGAGTTTTGTGCTGACCTACGCGGCCATGGTCTCGGCGAACATCTTGATTCGGCTAGACCGTGCATGGGCCGTCACCGCGGTGTCCGCCATAGGCATTGCGCTATCTGGCGCCCTCAATTTATGGCTCGTTCCGCACGGATTGGCCAGGTTCGGGCCAGGTGGCGCGGGAATTGGCGCTGCCTCGGCGTT
>Ga0073928_10010594_pt1 | contig 10938 bp, 11 predicted proteins | sample PaiPotPPA55metaG_FD_76969 | JGI IMG/M metagenome (GOLD analysis project Ga0073928, IMG submission 76969) | Iron sulfur acid spring bacterial and archeal communities from Banff, Canada, to study Microbial Dark Matter (Phase II) - Paint Pots PPA... ...
GACATTCCGCTGATGATCGGCGATACCAATGCGGAAATGTCGTTCTACTTGACTGACGACGAGGTCTGGCATCGCAAGCTTGACTCGGCCGCCTTCCGCGCGCGGCTGAAGCCGTTCACGCTGCAACATACCGAGCGTGTCGCCGTTCTCTATGAGAAGCAGTATCCCGCCGCGACCCCGGCCGAGCGGCTGATCACCGTCATGACCGACCTCAATTTCGGCAACCGCACCAAACTGATGGCCGAGTGCAAGGCGAAAAAAGGCAAGGCGCCGGCATGGCTCTACTCTTTCCAGTGGCAGACGCCGATCTTCGACGGCCGCATGAAGGCACCGCACGGTATCGATCCGCCGTTCGTGTTCAACACGCTCGATCGCACCAACGCCACCGACAACGGTCCGCAGGCGAAAGCACTGGCGGAGAAGATGTGCGCGACCTGGGCGGCGTTCGCGCGCAACGGCACTCCGCAGAATGCGTCGATTCCAAGCTGGCCCGCTTTCAGCACGACCGAGCGCGCGACGCTGATCTGGGACAATGACATCCGCATCGACAACAACCCGCGGCCCGAGATCAATGCGCTGATCAATGAAATCTGGGCGGATATCACCGAAGGTGAAGCTTAAGCCCGGGGTGCCCGTGAGCCGTTCGGTCAAACAAGCATCGTTACTCGTCGCGCTCTGGGCGATGACGCTTTTAACGCGCGAGCCTGACGCGCTCGACATCAGGCTCGGCCAGCGCGTCTATGTCGACGACGGCACCTGTTCGCAGGGCCAGGTCAAGGAAGTGGTCGGCTCAAAGCTGACGCCGTCGGGCATTCAGCTGACGCGCAAATGCGTGTCGAAGTCGAGCATCAAGCAATAGCGCCGTCCCAACGTTGAGGCCGCGCAGATCAAGCCCGCGCGGTCGGTCGACTGCTGACACGCTGATGCCATGCGCGCAGGTGTCGCGCGCGCTCCGGCATGTCCATCCGGACATACTTGGCAAAATCGATGCCGCACAACAGCACGATGTCGGCCATCGAGAAATTCTTTCCCGCAACGAACTCGCGGCCGTCCGCGAGTTCGCCGTCGATCCAGTTCATGGCGTCGGCGACGACGGTGCGATTGTGCTCGCCAAAATCCTTGAAACGCGCCTTGATGACGGGCTCGGTGCGTTCATCGGCGTTGCGCCAGACCTGGCTCATCGGCGCCCACAACCGAAACTCGGCGCGGCGGATCCACATTTCGACCGTCGCCTGCTCGAACGCACCTTCGCCGAACATCGATGGCTCTCGATGCAGCGCTTCAAGATAGCGGCAAATCGCGAGCGATTCGGAAATGAACCGGCCGTCGTCGGTTTCCAGCACCGGCAGCTGGCCGAGCGAATTCTTGACCACGAAGTCCGGCGCCTTGTGCGCGCGCTCCCGCATCGGCACATGCACGAGCTCGACCTTGAGGTTCTTCTCGGCGAGATAAATGCGCACCTTGCGCGGATTGGGCGCCGGGTAATCTTCGTTGTAGAGCTTCAAGGCAAGTCCTCCGCGTCGGCGCTCGTTGGCGCGTGAGCTGGTGTGAAGCAGCTGTACGTGATCGTCAAGCAACGACAAAAAAGCGCGCGTCACGGGACGCGCGCGTCGCTGGGGGAGGTCAGCGAGGGGGATTAGCGAGATACGGTGACGTGCCCGTCGAGGGAGGGCGCGCTACTGGCGGCCATCTGGATAAGCGGCGTATTGGTGGTCCGCGGCAGGCCCGCGATTGCATTCGCGGTGAGCGTGGTCGCGAACACCACAGAAACGGCCGATGTGCCGATGATTGCGAGCGAGCAGATCACAAAGGTCATTGCGCGCATGACACCACCTGTAAATTGAAGCCTTTGCAGCATAGTCGCGGTGCGCCTGGTGCCGGTTCGAACGATTTAGCGGCTCGCGACGGCGAGAGCGCTCGACAGGCCGGAGGCGAACAGACCGGCGTTCGGCACGTTGCTGGTGGAACCCGCAATCGAGACGTTGGACAGGATCGCGGCGCAGGCCAGGATCAGCGTCAGGGTCATCGTCCGCATTGTCGCCTCCATCCAGATCCGCAGGGGCGCGTTGTCGCCCGCGGTTGGCTTAAGGTTAATAAGCGCTCACGGTTTCAAGATTTCTGCGTGAATTGGCCAAAATGGTTTCGTGCGACGCGCCAATTGTTTCGTCACCCGCGCCGGAGACAATACGGAAGATAATTGATGTATTTCAATGATTTACGACGGAAATCGGTCGACCGGGCGCCACCGACGGACTGAAGCGAACGCAACAAAGCGCAAACTTGGGGCCGAGTTGCCGACCTTTTGAGCGCTGGTTCAGCGGCCGATCCGTGTTACCGGGTCAATGACCGAGTCGTCGGCCACTGGCCTAGCTCATCGAATCCTCGCGGTCTGCGAGGGCCGTCACCGGTATTCACAGCGCCGCCGCTTGAAAACGCCGCTCGATGCGGAACCAAATGCACCGTCGTGCGTTTCGGGGCGATCGTGCGCGAGTCTAGCGCGTGACCGATCGCCGTCACCTCTGGATTTGGAGAATGCCATGGGCAGCACCGCGATGAAGTCGGCGACGACGCCGTCGACCATGGCTGCAAGCGCAAGACCGGCGCTGCCCGCCGAGCCGGCTGTAGCGCGCGTCGCGCAGACAATTTCGGCGTCGCGCGCGCCGGCGACCCAAATGCCTCACGTCATCGGCTACGAATTGCAGCAATTCGTCCGCCTTGCAGGCACGCAGTGCCGCATGTCGGCAGACGAGGTCGCCTACCACAACCGTGCCCACGGCCGCGCGCGCCGCTGAGCCGGGCGCGACCCGCCGCCCTCAACCCACCAACCAACCGCGCTGCTACTGCGTGACGAAGTCGACGCACTTCTGGATGTTGTCACCACTTCCCCACGGCATGATCGGCACCGTGGACGTCGAATTCTTCGGCGAGCCTTCGATCAGCTTGTCCGAATAGACCATGTAGACCAAAACGTTGCGCTTCGGGTCGCAGCCGCGCACGATCTGCATCTTCTTGAAGAACAGCGAGCGGCGCTGGCGGAACATGTCCTCGCCTTGCGCGAACTTTTCCTTGATCCGGATCGGGCCGACCTGGCGGCAGGCGAGCGAGATGTCGGACACCTGTTCGGCAACGCCGAGCCAGCCGGAAATTCCGCCCTTTTCGGGGACGGTGAAATGGCAGGCAACGCCGTCGACGCCGGGGTCGTCGACGCCGTATGTCGCAAGCTTGTCATTCGGGGTGAGCAGGTTGAACACGGTCGAGCGGCGGAAGATCAGGTCGGGCTCGTCGGCCGCAGCGAGCGGCGCGGCGGCCAGCGCCGATAGCAGCACGAGCGCGGCGCCCAATTTGTTGCGGTTGCGCACGACAAAAGTCTGAAATCTGGACATCAAGGCCTCCGGTGATGCCGGCCTGATGTAGTGCTGCCGCAGCGCCACGAAAACCGGGGCAGGAAGCGGAAATGGCCGAAATCGCGGTGTGATATTTTCGCAGCGCCCGCGAGAATTCGGTTGAAACCCCGCCAAACGTGAACCCTTTACTGCTCTGCAACACTTATAGGGTGGGATAAAGCCTAAGATTCCAGCCGCGCGAATTGGCGGGTTTGGGCGGGACCGAGACAACGGCACAGCACACAAAGGCGGCTGATGCGAAGTGCGAGTACTGGCGTAATGCGTCCACTTCTGGGGATTTTAAGTGCAGCGCTGTTGACCTCGGCGCTATCGGCTGTGCCGGAGCCCGCAAGCGCGGCGACGACGTACTGGTATTGGCGTGATGATCCCGGGCCAATGATGCCGCGGCCAGCGCAGCGCAAGCGGCCGCGCGCGCCGCGCCATGCCGCCGAGCCCGCCGCAGCAAAAAGCCAGCCCGAGGGCCCGCTGATCATCGCGATCTCGATCCAGCATCAGCAGCTCAAGCTTTACGACGTCAACGGGCTCTATGCCGAAGCGCCCGTGTCGACCGGTATGCCCGGTCACTCGACGCCGATGGGCGTGTTCAGCGTGCTCGAGAAGCAGCGCTGGCATCGTTCGAACATCTATAGCGGCGCGCCGATGCCTTACATGCAGCGCATCACCTGGTCGGGCGTGGCGATCCACGAGGGCGTGCTGCCCGGCTATCCCGCTTCCCATGGCTGCATCCGCATGCCGGGCGCGTTCGCCGTCAAGCTGTGGGCCTGGACCAAGCGCGGCGCGCGCGTGATCATCGTGCCGGGCGAAATCTCGCCGTCGGATTTTTCGCACCCGAAACTGATCGCGCACATGGTGGATGCGCCGCCGTCCGCCAGCGCAGCGCCGGCGACCAACGTCCGCGCGACAACGGACAAGGCCGCAGCGCCCGCGGCCGCTAACGCCGAGGCACCTGCGCCAGACAAGGCCGCGGACGTGAAATCCGACCTGAAGCTTACCACGCTGGCCGATGCCAGCAGCGAGACCCTGGCGCTGCCAAAGCACGCGGCCGAGCAGCCCGCCCAGGACGCCAACAAGACGCAGGATCGCGCCGAGCAAAATTCTGCCGCGGCGGCAACGACCCGCGTCGACGCTGCGGCCACCGTTGCCAAGGCGCCTGAAGCGGAGGCACCGTCGCACGAGAGCGGGTCGACGATGGACGCGGCGGACCAGCAGGCTGTTGCGCATGAACGCGACAGCGCGACTGACAATTCAGTGGAGCGCACCATCGACACCTTCGCGGTCGCGGTTGAGCCGGCGCCGGTCGTGATTGAAGGCGGCCCGCGCGCGATCGACGCCAATCCACGGGCACAACGCGACGTCGCAGCGGAGGCTTCCGAACCGAAGCCGGCCGAAATCTCAGGCACTGTCGCTGCGGCGCCATCCGTCGCCGCGATCAAGGACAGCTCCAAACCTGACGACGCGACGGCCTCCGCGCCGGTCGTGCGAAAAGCCGAGGCCGCGAGCCCTGCGGCAGCGCCGGCCGCAGCAGCAGCAAGCCCGCCGCCGGCCGACCCGCGCGATATCCCGACCGTGATCGGCCCGAAACGCACCGGTCACGTCGCGGTCTACATCAGCCGCCGAGATCGCCGGCTTTATGTGCGGCAAAACTTCCTGCCGGTGTTCGATGTCCCGGTGGAGATTACGGATCAAGACAGGCCGTTCGGCACCTTCGTATTCACCGCGCGCGGCGACAAGAACGACGCCACGGCGCTGCACTGGTCGGTCGTCGCGATGCCGATCGCGAACCGCAAGACCGTGGGCCAGGCGCTCGGCCGCAACGGCAAGCGCACGAAGCCGATCGTCGAGACGGTGCTGACACCGTCATCGACGGAAGCCGCTGCCGAAGCGCTGGACCGCATCACCGTTCCGGAGTGGGCACTGGAGCGCGTCGCCGAAGCCATCAAGCCGGGCGGCTCGATCGTGATCTCCGACCACGGTCTCGGCGATGAGACCGGCGAAGGCACCGACTTCATCGTGCCGCTGCGCTAGCGGGGCCGGTTTATTGGCAGGCGGCGGTGAGATAGTTCGAGCGCCATGGGATCGCGCTATCAAGTGTGCATTTCTTCGTGACAGGTCGACAGCCGCCGATGTCGCAGACGATCCGCTGACCATCGCCGCTTGCTTGAGACTTTGACGCCTCCTCGCGCTTTGTCGAATCGGCTGGCTCGCGTTTTGCAACCGGCCTCCCCGGCGCACTCTTTTCGCAGGTGTTGTGATCACCGACTTCGTAGCCGGCTTTGCAGACGATTTTCACGCATCGATCGCCGTCGGCGTGGAAGCCGTGATCGCAGGCCAGCGGGCACACCCGACTGGTTTTGGCTTTGACGGCATCAAGGGCATCGGCACTGGCGAGCTTCACGTCGAGCTTCACACCGGCAAATTTGTTGAACTGATCAAGCGCGCGCTGCGACGGCGTCTTCCACTCACCATCGACGCCGCCGGTGAAGCAGCCGACACGGCGCAGCTCGGTTTGCAGCCCGCGCGTGATGTCCTGTTGCGAAAGGGCCACCGATCCTGCCGCCGGCAGCGCCGCAACTTGGGTCGCGCCGTTTCCGCTGCCGTCTGAAGATGCAGTCGCCGCTGCCGGCGGCTCGTTTGCCTTCGCCTGTGCTAACGCAGCGATTCTGAGCCGCTCAGCCTCGGCACCGGCCGCCTTGCGCGCCTGCTCCGCGGCTTTGGCATCGGCCTCGGCCTTGTCGCGGATCGCCTTCGCCTCGGCCTGCGCCTGTTCGCGGATCGCCTTGGCATCCGCCTCGGCCTGCTCCTTGGCGGCCTTGTCGGCTGCGGCGCGTTCAGCTGCAGCGCGGGCGCCCTCCGCGGCGTCAGCGCGCGCGGCTTCATCTTTCTTCGTTTTCTCGGCCGCAAGACGAGCGTCTTCCGCAGCCTTGGCGTCGGCCGCGGCTTTCGCCTGCGCGGCAGCACTCGCCTTTTCTCCGGCAAGGCGGGCCTTCTGATCATCTGCAGCCTTGGCCTTCTCGGTCGCGGCCACGCGCGCGTCCTCAGCCGCAATCTTGCTCAACTGCGCCCTCGCAAGGTCGGCGTAGAATCCGCCCGGGTATTGCCGGAGGAACGAGTTCCATGCATCCGAAGTGCCGAGCTGCAGCGCAAGCTCGTAGTCGCGCCGCACCTCGGCTTGCGGATTGGATTGCGGCTGGGTCGCTCGCGCCTGTGGCGGCGGCACCAACGACACGTCACTGCCACCGAGCGAACCATAAACGAACGGCTCCTGCCGATCGTTGGTAACCCTCATGACGTCGTCACGAACTATCCCGAGTGCCTTGCGCAGGTCGAGCCCGGGCGTCGTGAGGTGCGCAAGCAACGCGGTCGTAAACGGGCTGTGTTCGCCATTGCCATCGTCGGCGGTCGAGCCACCTTTGGCGGCGAACGCGATTAGAGTATTCGGTTTGCCGGGCTCGACACCGGCAAGCCCGCGCCCAAGGGCACGTGTTGCCAGCGTCCGTTTCATTGTGTGCGCGAACGGATCGTCGCGGCAGGCATCGAGAATGACCAGACGCAGCCGTCGCGCGGGCTCAATGGTTTGCAATACGCGGTCCAGCGAGATCGCCTCGTCATAGGCGTCGCTGTCGCGCTCCAGGATTGCGTCAACGGGAATCAGGTAGTTGACGCCGTCGACCTCGAGGCCGTGGCCGGCGTAGTAGACCACCGCCATGTCGGCGTCCTTCGCGCGGTCAGAAAACTCCCTCAGCAGCCGCCGCATCTCGAGGTTGCCAAGATCCTGACGCAGCTCGACGACGTCAAACTGCGCGCTGCGAAACATCGCCGCAACCGCCGCGGCATCGTTGGCAGGATTGGCGAGCCGCGGAGCGTTCCTGTAGGCCGAATTGCCGACCACCAGCGCGGCGCGCTTGTCGGCGCGGGCCTCGCCAAACGACAAGCAGCTCCCGACTAATGCCATCAAGAAAAGCAAGATCAGTCGCCGCATCGATCACCCCGAAAATGGGCCCGATCATAACAGGCGCCATGGCGGCGCGACAGGGCGGGTTCTGTGATGCACCGCATAGACAGCCGCCTGCGCCCGCCGGAATCCCAACCACCCTGTCGCGATTGGCTTTGGCTGACCGCCAAGCTAGAAGTCGGCCGCCATGGTGCTCTTCCTGCCCCGCGCGACCGCGCGCTTTGCAACCAGACAAGCGGATGCGCTCGACCGCCTAACGCCGTTCGGCGAGCGCGGTGGCTATCTCGTCATCGCGCTGGTGCTGCTCGTGTCATTCTTCACAGCCGGCTACTTCGTCGTCTATTGGCGTCACGCCGACATGGATTTCATGGTGACCTACAGCGCGCTCGTCATGAACGACGGGCTGCCGCAATATTTCTTCGATCATCCGGGCTACCTCACCATCCTGTCGGTCGAGTCGTGGTTCAGGCTGCTGCACGCGCTCGGACTGCTCGATGCCGCGCGCCTCTCGGCGATCCCGCCGGCGACCGACGCCGGCGCCTTCGACGCGGCGATGACGTCGGCGGTGCGCGCGGCGCGCATCGTCTCGCTTCTTACAGCATTGGCGATGTGCGGAATATTCGCGGCGCTGATCCGCCGCGTCGTCAGTGACTGGCGTGTCGCGCAGCTTGCGACTGCCGCGTTCGCGTTCTCCGGCGGGCTGCAATTCGAGATGCGGGTCCTGCGCACCGAATTGATCGCCGGACCGGCCGTGATCTTCGCGTTGCTGGTTCTGGTGACCGCCGCGCGCAAAGCCAGCGCGGCGCGACCGCTGTTGTGTGGCCTCGTCGCGCTATCTTGCATGATCGCACTCGACAACAAGGTGCAGGCGATCTTTCTGATCGCGGCGTTGCCCGTGTTGCTGTTGCCATTCGGCGCGAACGGCAGCGTCGCCTTCTGGCGGAATGCGCGGAGCGCGCTGCCGGCGATCGCTGTACTGCTCGCCGCCGCAGCGTTCCTGGCGTGGCTTGCTTCCCCATTGATCGCGGCGGGCTTCGACCCCGCCAATATGGCGGCGATGGGCCTGCAGCCGCTGCTGCCGCAAACGCGTGGCCTTTACCAGATTACTCTCGTGAGCTGGCTGCTGGCCGCTGCAATCGCCTACGCGTTGGTCTGGCGCGTCAGCCTGTTCGAATTGATCGCGGCGGTTCTTGCGGCCATTGCCGGCGCCGCCCTTGGGCTCTGCCTGCTGTATATCCAGTACAACGCGAGCAACGCGGTCGCGGTGATGAACCCGATCGAGCTGCTGTTGTCGTTCGGCGAGCGTGAGGCCGGCGGGCTCGACCACAGTCTCGGCGGGCTCACGGCGCTCGCGTTCAGCCAGATCGGGCCACTCCTTGCCCACTACACCTTTGTCCTGCACCCCTCGCCGCGCCCGACCATCTTCCTGATCTGGCTGATCGTGCCTGGCATCATTTACGCATGGCGGCGTGGCGAGCGGCCGACCGCGTTGCAGGCGATGGCGCTGATGCTCGCTGCATCCGCCATCGACGTGATCGATCTCAGGCGCGGCCTGAAAAACGAATACTTCATCTTGAGCGATCCCCTGATCATCATTGCGGGCGCGCTGTTGCTCGATGCGCTGACCGATCTGCGCACGGCAAGGTGGGCCTATCCGATCGGGGTCGCGCTTGTGATCGCCCATCTCGCCGTCGGCCAGGCCGAGCCGGCGAAGTTCGCGATGCAGAGGAGCGGCCCGGAGAGCATTTGCGAGTTCAGCGGACAGATCATGCCGAAGCTGCCGCTGCCCTGGTGCCTTGGTCCACCCCGCCGCTCATAACGTGGGTGTGATGGCCACGGCGGGACAAACGGGACGGTTCGCGCTAAATTGCCGCTTCCAGCCGGCACCAGGGGATTCGAAAGCGATGGCGATTGACCGCAGAGCAGCGCTTTCGCTTTTCGTCGCGGCAAGCGCATTCGGCATCGACCGAGCCCGCGCCACCGCAATGCGGCGGACAGCGCCGCCCGATACCAACATGAGCCGACGCACCGCCTATGGCTTCTCGTTTGATGCGCTCGAGGGTCAAACGATCCAGCTCGCTGATTTTGCCGGCCATCCGATCCTGATCGTCAACACCGCGTCGCTCTGTGGCTACACGCCGCAATATGCGGGCTTGCAGGAGTTGTGGACCCGATTTCACGATCGCGGCCTGATGATCATCGCGGTGCCCTCCAACGATTTCGGCGCCCAGGAGCCGGGCGGCGTCAAGGACATCCAGGAAACCGCACAGCACCAGTACGGGGTCACCTTCCCGATCACGGCCAAGCAGGTGGTGCGGGGGCCGGACGCGCATCCCTTCTACAAATGGGCGGCCGCCGAGCGGCCGCAGGATGTCCCACACTGGAATTTCCACAAATACCTGATCGGCCGCGACGGCTACCTCGCCGAGGTATTTCCGACCGAAACCGAGCCGACCGACACGCGCGTGATTACGGCGATTGCGCGCCAGCTCGACGGCGCGTCGCAGCCGGCGCAGCGTTCCTAGAGTTCTCGCCGTCGAACCTTTGAGTGGAACCCGCGACGAGCCGTGACAGGTCGCGCGAAAGTGCGCTAGGATTCGCCTCGCGGCCCGCGTCGGAATGCTGACGAGATTGCGGGACAAACTGAAGCAGGCCATATGGCTTCGAAAACATGTGGCCTTGAGAAGTGGCTGAGACATCAGTCTGACATCGTGAGGGTGGGATGCGTAAGATAAGCGGTTTGCTGGCGATCGGCGTGATTGGCAGCGGTTTGATCGTCCTTGGCGGCTCGCAGGCGACGGCGCAGTTGTTCCCGCGCACGAACGCGACGCCGCCCGCAGCGGCGCCGGCGCCCGCCACACCAGCGCCACCCCCGCCGCCGACCGCAATCCCCGCGGTCTCGCCGGCCAAGCAGCCCTGCAACAATCCGGACGCGCTCGGCATCAGCCGCATCGTCGAGATCGACACCACGGGGGGGCCGGGCTTTGGCTTCGAGCATTTCAAGCAGATGGATTTTCTCCGCGACAAGGAAGTCGTGCTGACCTTCGACGACGGACCTTGGCCGGAGAACACGCCAGCTGTGCTGAAGGCGCTCGCCAACGAATGCACCACGGGAATCTTCTTCCCGATCGGCAAGCACGCCACCTGGCATCCCGAGATCCTGAAGCAGGTCGCGGCCGCCGGTCACGTGATCGGCTCGCATACCTGGTCGCACCCCGATCTCTCAAACAAGAAGGTCACGCCGGACATGGCGAAGGAAGAGATCGAGAAGGGCGTCAGCGCCGTGAAGTGGGCGCTCGGCACGCCGGAGGCGCCGTTCTTCCGCTTCCCCGATCTGAAACATCCGCCGGAGATGGTGACCTATCTCGGCGAGCGCAACATCGCGATCTGGTCGTGCGATCTCGACTCGTTCGACTTCAAGGCCAGCAAGCCGGAAACCGTGATCAACAGCGTGTTCGCCAAGCTGACCAAGCTCGGCAAGGGCATCATCGTGATGCACGATTTCTAGAAGCACAGCGCCGAAGCGCTGCCGGCATTGCTGCGCCGAGTGAGGACGGAAGGCTACGAGGAGGTGCGGGTGGA
>Ga0073928_10010595_pt1 | contig 10937 bp, 10 predicted proteins | sample PaiPotPPA55metaG_FD_76969 | JGI IMG/M metagenome (GOLD analysis project Ga0073928, IMG submission 76969) | Iron sulfur acid spring bacterial and archeal communities from Banff, Canada, to study Microbial Dark Matter (Phase II) - Paint Pots PPA... ...
CACATCGATACCGTGGCATTGATGAAGTGCATGGGAGCCTCGCAGGGCTTCGTGCTGGCGATTTCCATCATCGAGCTTACCTTGCTGGCGGTCTTCGCGGTGGCCATCGGGGCGTTGCTGGGCTATCTCGCGCAAGTGGGTCTTGCGTGGCTCCTGCGGGATCTCATTCGAACCGAACTGCCCGCGGCGTCGCTCGCGCCGCTGCCCATCGCGCTCGTCACCGTGCTGGCCATGCTCATCGGCTTCGCCTTGCCGCCGCTGCTGCAATTGAAGAGCACTCCGCCGGCCCGCGTGCTGCGCAAGAGCATGAGCGCGCCGCCTCTGCGTTACGGCTTGAGCTACTTGCTCGCGCTCGCAGCCCTGTTCGCGATTCTGTGGAGCTTGGTGCGCGACACGGAACTGGTGCTCTCCGTCCTTGCAGGCGTGTTGGGGGTCGGTCTGGTGCTCACCCTGGCGGGTTACGGCCTGGTGCGCCTCACGGGCCGGCTGCGCGGCGGCGTGGGAGTCGCCTGGCGCTACGGCCTTGCCAATGTCTCGCGGCGCGGCGGGGACAGCGTCGTGCAAATCGTCGCCTTTGGCTTAGGGTTGATGGTGCTGCTGCTGCTGGCCGTGGTGCGCGGAGATCTCCTTGCCGATTGGCGGCATAGCCTGCCCGCGGACGTGCCCAACAATTTTCTGATCAACATCCGCCCTGAGGAGCGTCAACCCCTGCAGGAATTCCTGCAATCGCACGGATTGGGGCAGCCGGCCATGTTTCCGATGGTGCGCGCACGCATTACCGCGATCAATTCGCGGCCGAGCGAGTCGATCAAGCTGCAGGGCGATGCCGCACGCGGGTTCTTGGAACGGGAACAAAACCTAACCTGGTCGGCCGGCTTGATGGAAGACAATCAATTGATCGCAGGGTCCTGGTGGACGCGCGCGGATGAGGGCAAGCCCTTGGTATCCATATCGACCGAATATCAAGAGGCCTTGCAGTTGAAATTGGGCGACAAGGTGAGCTTCGATGTCGCGGGGGAACCGCTGACCGTGGAAGTGGCCAGCATCCGCAAGATTCGCTGGGATAGCTTTCGGCCGAATTTCTTTCTGGTATTTCCGCCCGGGCTCCTGGACGGCGCCGCCGGCACCTATATGACCAGCGTGTTTCTGACCCCGGTTCAGCGGCCGGCGCTGGCCGATCTGGTGCGTCAGTTCCCGACGATCTCGGTGTTCGACGTCGATGCCATTCTGAAGCAGATCCGCAGCATCATGGACCGCGCGTCTCTGGCCGTGCAGTATGTCTTTCTGTTCACTCTGGCCGCGGGAATCGTCGTGCTGCTGGCGGCGGTGCAGTCGACACGGGACGAGCGCCGCTATGAAAGCGCCATGCTTCGCACCTTGGGCGCCAGCCGCGGCACCGTGCTGCAGGGCGTCGCCGCGGAATTTTCCGCGCTGGGTTTTCTCTCGGGCACCCTGGCGGCCTTCGGTGCCACGGGAATCGGCTGGGTATTGGCACGGCGTCTGTTTTCGCTGCAGTACACCCTCGACCCTTGGGTGTGGGTGGTCGGCCTGATCTGCGGCACCATTCTCGTGGGTCTGAGCGGTACTCTCGCGACGCGCCGCGTGGTCAACACGCCGCCCATTCACACGTTGCGCGACGAATGAGCGCCGTGTTCGACTGAGCGCCGTGTTCAACGTACGTCGAGTATCAGCCAGCCGATTGGAATGGGGCTGCCGCGAAACGGGAGCGCTTCAATCCGCACATTGTAGATGCCTGCGCTAAGCCCGGTGGAATTGAGCGTCATGCGCAATTCACCGTTCGAGTCCTTGAGCAAATCATTCAATATCAGCGCGCGCCCCTGATCCTTTTTGTCGACGAACAGACGGAACTCCATCAGCTTGTTCGTGTAGCCAAGGTCGATATGCACATCCATCAGCTGCGGCGCGGCGCGGGTCACGACGATCCGCGCATGGTCGACGCCCGGAGCGCGGTCTGGGCTCACCCGCACTTCGCGGGTGGTCGCCGGTTGCACCAACGAACCCTGGTTCATCACGGTGCGCGTGTCCGCGAGTTCGCCGCGCAGCAACACGTACTTTCCCAGCAGCGCCCAGAACGCGACCAGACTCAGGAAGGCGACCACGGCCAAGCCGATCAGCACATGGATGGTTTTCCACCACGGCGGCCGAGGCTCCTGCAGATCGACGGGTTGGCCGCAGGCTTCGAGCAGCTTGAGGCTCGTCTGAGCGCGCTCGGACAACTTGAGCTCGTTCAGATAGTCAGGATTCGCGCGGCACCAATTCTCGAGATCGCGAGCGCCCTTTAACGGTAGCTTGTTCTCAAGATAGCGCTCGACGAGCTTGTGGTCTTCGATGAACTTGCGATCGAAGCGCGGCGGCGCAGTCTGCGGATTACCTTGTGAAATGGGGCGAACGTTCATACCGAAGCATCCGTATGGAAACATATCATGACGCGTCCCACGCGCGGAATATGTGAAATAATCGGCAAATGGTCAGATGAGGCCTTCCGACCCACACTGAGGCCGAGACGGCCGTCACGATTTGTCGGTTTACGCCGAGCTTATCCCGGAATGACCGGACGCCCGGCGTCCAGGTCGCCGATGGCCGCTTCCCGCTCGGCCGATGTGAGTCTTTCCCAGTCGATCTTCCCGCCGTTCTCCGTTCTCAATTGCGCATCGTCGATGCGTCGTACCGGTGCGCGCCGCAGGCGCCAGCGGTCGGGCAATTGGCGCGTACGTCCGCGGCGCACCAGATCGAGGACGGCTCGGATCACTTGCGCGTTGTTGGCGAGATTGCCGTGCAGCTCATCCACGAAATAGGACTTGAGTTTTGGAAGCGTCGCCAGGGGCAGCGGCACTGTTCCGTCGCCGTTCCTCGTCATGACGTATTCAAATCCGGCGGCGGTGCGGCGCATGCCGACCACGGTCTCCTGATTGACGCCGACGATATGAACCATGCGTGAATCCGCCGGTGCGAGTGCGGCGCGTACGGCCGCCACTTGCCTAAGAATCCCCGCGCTCGGCGTGGGGCCGTCCGCCGGCCAGCCGCGCGGATCGAACAGGTCGATTCCCTCCAGGCGCCGCGACGGCAGCATGTGGTACAGCCCGGGGAAGGTGTTGAAGACCTTGGCGGCGAGATATTCCGCCGAATGCCTGTGATCGAGCCGCGACATCTTGCGCACGAACGGGTAGGTTCCACGCAGCGCCTGGACGGACGCGAACGAACCCTCGTTGGGGGTACCCAGCATGATGAGCCTGCGCACCCAGCGCTTGGGCAACATGCGAGCCGCCATGCGCGCGACCAATCCCCCCATGCTATGGGCAACCAGGATCACCGGCTCCCGATCCGCGACGATGCTCGCCGCGAGCTGGGCACCGAGTTCATCGAGGCCGAGACGCCAGTCATACGCATGGAAGCGCGCCTCGCGGCCCCCGAGCTCAAGCTCAAGCTTGAGCTTGGCGTAGGAGAAGAGCAGGACGCCGACCGCGCACAGGGCCCTGCCCGACGGCAAGGCCAGGGCGGTCAGTCGGCCGGCCGCGATTTGCAGCGGATCGATCCAGAGCACTCTAGGGAGGGCGCCGCGGCGCCTCGCGCCGGATCGGGCGCCGGCGCTGCTGGCCGCATCGCCTATCTTCGAGCCCATGATTCCGGGCAATATCAACACCTTCGGGCCGCGCGGCTTCTTGGCCCGCTTTGCGGCCGCGGCGAGCACTGACAATTGCGCATAGGCGGGCGTGCCGAAATATTCGCGCAGGCTCTGTGCGTGCCGGCCGCTGACCAGGGCGTCGAGCACCGCATCGTCGTTCGCGTGGAATGCCCAGTCGGCGTTCTGGACGGAACGCGACGCGGAAGTTTGGCGTGCTGCGGGCCGGCGCTTCGCCATCCTCGAGTCCAGTCCCTAGTTCCTGCTCGCCATGACCCGATCCACGGCGTCGCATACCGCGCCGATGACCGAGGCGCGGGTGCTGGACTTGCGCCACACGGCGCCGACGGTGCGGGACGGCGCCGGATTGGTGAATCGCCGAATGGCGAGGCCGCGCTGGGAGCCGAACGGCGAATCCACCGCGAGTTCGGGCAGCAATGTGATGCCGAGTCCGGCGACCACCATTTGACGCAGCGTTTCGAGACTGGTCGCGCGAAAGTCCTCGGGTTCACGGATGTCGACTCGACTGCAGACCTCCAAGGCCTGGTCGCGCAGACAGTGGCCATCCTCCAGCAACAGCAATGTGTGCCCTTTCAAATCCTGCACCTTGATGGTCGATTTGGCGACGAGCGGGTGATCGTTCGGCAGCGCAACCGTGAAATCCTCTTCGTAAAGCACGCGCGACTCGATGCCGTCCTGATCGGCGGGAAGCGCCATCAGGCCAAGATCGATTTCGCCGTCGCGCAACCGTTTCAGCAACGATTCCGTCTGGTATTCGTACAGCATGAGGCTCAACTGCGGCAGCGCCTTGCGAAGCTTCGGCATTACCCGCGGCAGCAAATAGGGTCCGATCGTCGGGATCAAGGCCATCTTGAGCTTCCCGGCGAATGGATCGGTATTGTTGCGCGCGAGGGCGACGATTTCGTCGCCCTCATTGAGCATGCGGCGGGCCCGCACCACGACTTGCTTGCCCACTTCGGTGAGCTGCACATTCTTCGGTTGGCGCTCCACCAGCTTGACTCCGAGGTAGTCCTCGAGCTTCTTGAGCTGCGCCGACAGAGTGGGCTGGCTCACGAAGGTGCGTTCGGCCGCCTTGCCGAAATGGCCCGTATCGGCCAGCGCCACCAAGTACTTGAGATCCTTGAGATTCATTTCTTCGTCCCAATTGAGCTAAAGATAGCAATAGACGTACTCTATCAAAATCATCGTTATTATCCAATTCAACAATAGGTAGGCGGCTGTTAGCATCGCTTTCCGTATCTAAACATGTTCGAGGATCCATTCAATGTCTCTGATCAACACTGAAATCAAACCCTTCAAGGCCACGGCCTATCACAACGGCAAGTTCGTGCCGGTAACGAACGAAACACTCAAGGGCAAGTGGTCCGTGGTGGTGTTCTATCCGGCGGATTTCACGTTCGTCTGCCCGACCGAACTCGGCGATCTGGCCGACAACTACGCCGAATTCAAGAAACTGGGCGTAGAAATCTACGGCGTATCCACGGACACCCATTTCGCCCACAAGGCGTGGCATGACACCTCCGACACCATCGTGAAGGTGCAGTACCCGCTGGTCGGCGACCCGACCGCGACGCTCGCGCGCAATTTCGAGGTGTTGATCGAGGAAGAAGGCCTCGCGCTGCGCGGCACTTTCGTCATCGACCCCGCCGGTAAGATCAAAATCATGGAAGTGCACGACAATGGAATCGGCCGCGATGCGAAGGAACTGCTTCGCAAGGTAAAAGCCGCCCAGTACGTGGCCGCTCACCCGGGTGAAGTCTGCCCCGCGAAGTGGACTCCGGGTGCGCAGACCCTGTCGCCGTCCCTGGATTTGGTCGGAAAAATCTGATGATGGGCCGCTAAACCGTTGAGAACCGGCGACCTCGAGCTGCGATGCTTGGCATCGCGGTTCGAGGCCGCCGACTTTAAGTCAATTCTTCTGGATGAAATCATGCTCGACAGCAACTTGAAGACGCAATTGAAGGGCTACCTGGAGCGGATCTCGGAGCCGGTGGAAATCGTCGCGTCGGTGGACGACACCGAGAAGTCCCGCGAAATGCTCGAATTGTTGGCCGACATCGAATCGGTGTCCGATCTGATCAAGATCGATGTGCGCCGCGACGATGCGCAAGTGAAGCCGTCGTTCGCCCTGCGTCAACCCGGAACCGAACCCCGGGTGCGCTTCGCCGGATTGCCGATGGGCCATGAATTCACCTCCCTGGTGCTCGCCTTGCTGCAGACGGGCGGCTATCCGCCGAAGGCCGATCCCGCGGTTCTCGAAACGATCCGGAGTCTGGATGACGACTACCACTTCGAAACCTTCGTTTCTCTCACCTGCCAAAGCTGCCCCGACGTGGTTCAGGCATTGAACTTGATGGCGGTGCTCAATCCAAAAGTGCGCCACACCATGATTGACGGCGCCGTGTTTCAGGATGAGGTGGAGCGGCGCCAAGTGATGGCGGTACCGGCCGTATTCCTGAACGGCCAACCCTTCGGACAGGGCCGCATGGAGCTTGCGGAAATCGCCGCCAAGCTCGACGCGGGTTCCGCGGAGCGCGAGAGTGCGCGCCTCCGCGCCAAGACGCCCTTCGACGTATTGGTGGTCGGCGGCGGTCCGGCCGGTGCGGCGGCGGCGATCTATGCGGCGCGCAAAGGGATTCGCACCGGCATCGCAGCCGAGCGCCTCGGCGGGCAGTTGCTGGACACCGTCGGCATCGAAAATTTCATTTCGGTGAGGGAGACACAAGGCCACAAGCTGGCTACCGGCCTCGAGCAGCACGTGACTACCTATGATGTGGATGTGATGAATATGCAGCGCGCAGAGGCGCTCATTCCCGGCGAGTTGATCGAAGTGAAACTGGCCGGCGGCGGGATCTTAAAGGCGCGATCGGTGATCATTGCGACCGGCGCGCGCTGGCGTGAAATCAACGTGCCGGGGGAGCGCGAATACCGCAACCGCGGAGTCGCCTACTGTCCGCATTGCGATGGTCCACTGTTCAAGGGCAAGCGAGTGGCCGTGATCGGCGGCGGCAATTCCGGCGTCGAGGCGGCGATCGATCTCGCCGGGCTCGTCAGCCACGTCACGCTCATCGAGTTCGACGCGCAACTGCGTGCGGACGCGGTCCTCAAGGCCAGGCTGCGAAGCCTGCCCAACGTGACCATCATCACCGGTGCGCAAACCACCGAAGTGACCGGCGACGGCGAGCGCGTGAACGGACTCATCTACAGGGACAGACAGAGCGGTGCCCTGCATACCGTGGAACTCGCCGGCGTATTCGTCCAGATCGGGCTCGTGCCGAACACCGACTGGCTGAAGGGCACCGTCAAGCTCACGCCGCGCGGGGAGGTCGAGGTCGATGCGCGGGGCCAGACCTCCGTGCCTGGAGTATTCGCCGCCGGAGATTGCACCGTAGTACCCTACAAGCAGATCGTCATTGCGGTGGGCGAGGGGGCGAAGGCTTCACTCAGCGCCTTCGACCACCTGATCCGCTCGCCAATTTCCGCAGCCGCGTAGGCGTACTCTTGTCGCCGCGGGCGCCGGCGGCGGGCGGCCGCGGTTGGGAGAGTAACGATGTCTGCTGCACTACCTCATCGACTGTCTTCGGGTGTCGTGGTGGTGAACGTGGCACAGCGAAAGCTTAGGTTTCTGCTGCTGCGCGCTTACCGCAACTGGGATTTCCCCAAGGGCCTGGTAGAGGCAGGAGAGGAGCCGATCGATGCTGCTCTCCGCGAAGTTCGCGAAGAGACGACGCTCGACGACCTGTCCTTCGACTGGGGATTGACGTACATGGAAACCGGCCCCTACAACAGAGGCAAGATTTCGCGGTATTACATCGCGCGCAGCAAGGAGACGCAGGTCCTGCTGCCCGTCAATCCCGATCTAGGCATGCCGGAGCACCACGAAGCGCGTTGGGTCGATTTTGCCAAGGCCCTCTCCATGGTGTCGCCGCGCCTGCAGCCGGTCGTTCAATGGGCCCACGCCATCATCAATCACGAACCGGCCGATAAGCCTAGTTGATATTAACGGCGCCTCTGCGCAAGCTCGAGCGCGCCGCCCCCCACAATCGTCTGATGCGAAACGCGTGAGCGGCCATGCACCTTAAGCGAACCTCGCCGTTACGGCCGCACCACGACCACGGGCGCCGGAGCGACCACTGCCACCCGGGGACCGTAATAGCCTCTGTGGTAGTAACCCACCGGGGCGACCACGCAACCGGTCAAGGCAACCGCCATTAGACTGAATGGAATCAATAAGTTAAGTAGCCTCTTCATGAACCTTCTCCTCGAGATTGTGCGTCTCATGGAGAACAACGGGAGGGGCTGTCGAGGGATGACAGGATGAACAATGCTTAACGCGAACACCGGGGGGCCGGACGCCGGGAAACCGGGGGTCTTGCAGGCGGCCGCGCCCGGAGCGCGGCCGAATCACGCCAGGGAGTGGAAAACCTTCTGCACGTCGTCGTCTTGTTCGAGTTTGTCGATCAAGCTCAGGACCTCGGCCGCTTCGGTCTCGGGGAGTTCGATCGGCACGGAGCAGATGTACTCGTGCTCGGCTGACAGCGGCGTAATGCCGCGCCTTTCGAGAGCTTCCTGCAGCCTTCCAAAATCATTGAAGGCGCCGCGAATCACCAGTTGCGGCTCGCCCTTGTCTCCGGTGCTGTCGCCCATCTCTTCCAGGCCGTAGTCGATCAAATCCAACTCGAGTTCGTCCTGGTCCTTGACGCTGCCCGGGTCCAGGCGAAACACGCCCATTTTCTTGAACAAGAAGCTGACGCTGCCGGTGGTGCCGAGATTGCCGGCGCCCTTGGCGAAGATGTTGCGCACGCTGCCGACGGTGCGCGTGGGATTATCGGTCGCGGTTTCGACCAGCAAGGCAACCCCATGCGGCGCGTAGCCTTCGTAGATGATTTCCTGATAGTTCGCAGCCTCCTTGCCCGAGGCGCGGCGAATGGCTGCATCCGTCTTATCCTTGGGCATGTTGACGGCGCGTGCATTCTGCAACACCCGGCGCAGCGTGGGGTTCGACGCGGGGTCGGGTCCGCCCGCATGCACTGCAATAGCGATATCCTTGGCAACGCGCGTGAACTGCTTTGCCATCCGGTTCCAACGCGCAAACATCGCGTGCTTTCTGACTTCGAATATGCGTCCCATGGCGCACATGGTAGCAATACCCCGTCAAACCGCTAGACTTGCTGTTCCTTACTCCTTCGGCGATTCCTATGAGTGCAGTTCCTGCGGACGAAAGTCCTGGTGCGACGACCTTCCGCGATCTTGCGCTGTCCGAGCCCGTGCTCCGCGCCCTGACCGACGTGGGCTACGAGTCTCCCTCGCCGATTCAGGCCGCGACGATTCCGGTGCTCCTGTCCGGGGCCGATATGCTGGGCCAGGCCCAGACCGGCACCGGCAAGACCGCCGCCTTTGCCTTGCCCGCGTTGACGCGCATCGATCTGTCCAAGCATGAACCGCAGGTCTTGGTGTTGGTGCCCACCCGCGAGCTCGCTCTGCAGGTGGCCGAGGCGTTCTTGAAGTACGCGGCACATCTCAAGGGGTTCCACGTGCTGCCCATCTACGGCGGCCAAAGCTACCAGCCGCAGCTCAACGCCCTGCGGCGCGGCGTGCACGTGGTCGTTGGAACGCCGGGACGCGTCATCGATCACATGAACCGCGGCACCTTGAAGCTCACCGGATTGACATTGCTGGTGTTGGACGAGGCCGACGAAATGCTGCGTATGGGCTTTGTCGATGCCGTCGAAAGCATCCTCGAACAGACGCCGCCCCAGCGCCAGGTGGCGCTGTTCTCCGCCACCATCCCCGCCCCGATTCGCCGCATTGCATCGAAACATCTGCGCTCGCCCATCGAAGTCACCATCAAGAGCAAGACCAGCACCGCGACCAACATCCGTCAGCGGTACTGGATGGTCAGCGGCATGCACAAGCTGGATGCGCTGACGCGGATACTCGAGGCCGAGACCTTCGACGGCATGCTGGTATTCACCCGCACCAAACAGGCGACGGTCGAGCTGGCCGAAAAGCTCGAGGCACGGGGTTTTGCCGCCGCTCCGCTCAACGGCGACATTCCCCAGCCCCAGCGTGAGCGCACGGTTGCGCGGCTCAAAGCCGGTCAAATCGATATCGTGGTGGCCACCGATGTGGCCGCGCGCGGCCTGGACGTCGAGCGCATCGGCCATGTCGTCAACTATGACGTGCCGTATGACACCGAATCCTACGTGCATCGCATCGGCCGCACCGGCCGGGCGGGACGCAAGGGCGAGGCGATTCTGTTCATCGCCCCCCGGGAACGCAACATGCTGCGTGCCATCGAGCGCGCCACACGGCAGGTCATCGAGCCGATGAACCTGCCGACGGTCGACGCGGTCAACACGCTGCGAATCGCCAAATTCAAACAGCGGGTTACCGAGGCCGTTCCCACGGCGGCGGCCGGGGCCTTCCGATCCGTGTTGGAGCAATTGGAGGCGGAAACCGGAATGCCGCTCATCGACATCGCCGCCGCGCTGGCGAGCCTGTCGCAGGGTACGACGCCGTTACTGCTGACCGGCAAACCAGAGCGGGCTGCGGAGACGCATGCGCCGGCGGAGCGGCGGGCACCCGGCGTGCGCGACGACCGGCCGCCTCGGACGATGCAGCATGAACGCGAGCCGCAACGCGATCATGCGCCCGACCGATCGCGCGCATCGGACACGGCGCCCCCGGCCGAAGGCGCCCGCAAGGCCCGTGCGAAATCCGCGGCGAGCCTCATGGAAACTTTTCGCATCGAGATAGGGTCGGTACATGGAATCAAGCCCGGCAACATCGTCGGCGCGATTGCCAACGAGTCGGGGATCGAGGGCGTACACATCGGCCGCGTGGATATTCGGGAGGATCACAGCTTCGTCGACTTGCCGGAAGGCATGCCGAAACAGATATTCAAGGATTTGCAGAAGGTGCGTGTCATGGGCCGTGAGCTTCGCATCAGCCGGGTCAGCGAGAAGCCGCCCAAGCCGCCGCGTGATGCGGCCGGCCGGCATGGCCGAAAGCCGGAGGGTCCGGCCCCCGATGCCCGGCATGCGGGACGCAAGATGTTGAGCCGGCGCAATGCCAAGATATGATTGCATTGGTGGAATGACATAGAGGAGTGAATCATGAGCAAGGGCATGGATCGAAAGAAAGAAGGCAAGAAGAAACCGGCCAAGACGCTGGAAGAGAAGCGGGCTGCGAAGAGAGAAAAGAGGCAAGCCCGGGGCTAGGAGCTCATTAGTCAGACAGGCTCCTTGCGCGCGGCGGCGCCAACGGTCTGGAC
>Ga0073928_10010597_pt1 | contig 10936 bp, 9 predicted proteins | sample PaiPotPPA55metaG_FD_76969 | JGI IMG/M metagenome (GOLD analysis project Ga0073928, IMG submission 76969) | Iron sulfur acid spring bacterial and archeal communities from Banff, Canada, to study Microbial Dark Matter (Phase II) - Paint Pots PPA... ...
ATCGATGCCTACGTCAACGCGTACAACGACAAAGCCGAGCCCTTCGTCTGGACCAAGAAAAAGGTCCGTCAACGCCGTTTCAAAGGCCGCCGTATCACTCAGCTCTGATTCCGGGTACTAGCTTCACTCGGAGACTTGCTCGTCCAGCGATGAAACGCCCGCCTGAAATTCGCTGCGTCGCTAAAACCCAGCGCAAGTGCGATATCTTCGTTCGCTAGGTCAGTGTTGCGAAGATATTTGAGCGCCAGTTGAGTCCTGAGTTCGTCGAGCAGTCCGCGAAATGAAATGCCTTGCTGCTGAAGCTGGCGCCGCAGCGATCTAGCGTTGACGTCCAGCAGCTTTGCGGTCGCTGCAAGTGTCGGGGGGTTGGCGATATCCCGCAGCAGTATAGCGCGGATCCTGCCCGCGGGGCCGACACGTAGCCTCAAATCTCCAAGCAGCTCATCGCACAGGGCGAGAATGGTCGGGTAGGTCGTCTTGTTGCCTAGGGTGGCCGCTTGATCAAGCCACTCGGATTCGAAAAGGATCTGATTGGCGGGTTGCGAAAAGTGCACCTCGCAGCCGACCAATTCTGGTGTCAAGCCGAAGTCGTCGGCTTGCGGATAGGCGAGAGATATTTCTTGCGGCAAAAACGCGGGGCCCATGACGTCGCGCATCAGAGAAATATGGATGCCGATTTGCAGTTCCGCAATGAAGCGGTAGAGCCGACGATCGGCGACCGCGTGGGGGATCGGCTCGATATGCCAGATCCCGCCCTTGCGATCCTCCCTGAACTCGATTGCGGCGAGTGGCGCAGCGAGAGCGTGATAGCGGGCCGCGAATTCCATTGCCCTGCGAAAATCGGGGCAGCACAGGATCGCGTAGCCATACATCCCATAGGTCGATATGTGGATCGTCGTGCCGATTCGGTACGGCAGGTGTTTGTCAGTCGACAGCCGAATGGCGTTTTGACAGGCGGTTGTGAGTTGTTTCAGTGAAATTCGTGTCTTTGGAGAATGCACCCGTTCGGGAGTGACATCGATACCGCGCAAGATCTCTTCCGCCGGGAAGCCCGCGCTAATGAGGGCGTCGAACACTGCGGCAAGCTTGGTAGATTCATGCACCTTCTCGTTGACGCCAACATGAACCAAGTCGCGCGCACCATCCGCGGGAGTTCGATCCAACACCGGTGTACGAACCCTTCCAGGTCGTTGCACGTGATCGCGCCCTCTTCTTGCTTCGGAACTCCGGACCGCGCCCACCTATTGCGCTGCAGCGAGCTAAGACGCCGAGTCGCTACCCTAGACAGAAGGATAGACAGATTCTGCAAGCAGCAAAAGCGGGGTGCGTTCCCACTTCGCTTTGGTTGCAAAGCAGCATGGTTTTCCTTCCGCTCGATGGTGAGCGCGCCTTGTTGCATTTGGCCCATTCGACCCCGGTCGGTGACCGTTTCGAACCTTCACAAAATTCGAGCCGCACGCGAGGCTTCGCGCTAGTATCGAATGCCGGAACATTGCGCGGCAGGGTGGCAAACGAGGCAATCCGCAGATTCAGAAATAGCTGAGGCAAGAAAATAAGGGGACGCAATAATGTAGGGAGGCCGCCATGGTCGGAAGGCTTATTCAAGTCGCCAATTCCGCCTATCAATATCCGCTGATCTTCAAGCAGTTGTGGCATACGCCGCTCGTGCAATCGCCGGATCAGGAGATCGTCTATCGCGATCGAAAGCGTTTCACCTACCGTCAGATCAAAGAGCGGATTGGGCGCCTTGCGTCGGCGCTCAGCAAGATCGGAGTCAATCCTGGCGACACCGTTGGCGTCCTCGATTGGGACAGCAACCGGTTTCTGGAAGCCTTCTTCGCAATCCCAATGATGGGCGCGGTGCTGCAGACGGTGAATATCCGGCTCTCGCCCGAACAGATCGCCTACACGATCAATCACGCCGGTGCATCGATACTGCTCGTCAATGACGAATTCGTCGAGCTGCTGGAAGGCATCAAACCGCAATTGACAAAGGTCAAGACGCTGATCGTCATGTCCGACCGGGCGACGCCGCAGACTGGAAGCCTGTCCTTCATCGGTGACTATGAAAGCCTGCTTGGCGCCGCTTCACCCGATTACGACTTTCCGGATTTCGACGAGAACACCCAGGCGACCACTTTCTACACGACCGGCACCACCGGGTTGCCGAAGGGCGTCTATTACAGTCATCGCCAGCTTGTGCTGCATTCGCTGTGCGGACTCGCGCTGTTCGGCATCGCAGGCCAACAGGGCCGGTTCTCGCGCGACGACGTCTATATGCCGATCACGCCGATGTTTCACGTCCACGCTTGGGGCTTCCCCTGGTCCGCGACGCTCGCCGGCGTCAAACAGGTTTATCCGGGACGCTACGATCCGGCGTTGCTGGTCAAGCTCATCATGAGTGAAGGCGTGACCTTCACCCACGGCGTACCGACCATCCTGCAGATGCTGCTCAACGCGGCAGCTGCGGCCAATGTCGATCTGCGTGGTCTCAAGATGGTGATCGGCGGTTCCGCCTTGCCGAAGGCGCTGGCCAAGCAGGCGCTCGCCGCCGGCATCGATATCTTTGCCGGCTACGGGATGTCGGAAACCGGTCCGCTCGCTGCCGTTTCCCATATCCGATCGAAGGATCTCTCCGGCGATCACGACGAGGAGGTCGAGTTTCGCGCCAAGGCCGGCCTGGCGGGGCCGCTGGTGGACCTGCGTATCGTCGATCCAGACATGAAGGATGTGCCGCATGACGGCAAATCCGCTGGCGAGATCGTGCTACGGGCGCCCTGGCTCACCCAGGGCTATTACGACAACCCGGAGGCGTCGGAACACCTTTGGGCCGGCGGCTATCTGCATACCAGCGACATTGCCGTGATGAGCCCGGATGGCTACCTCCACATCACCGACCGCATCAAGGACGTGATCAAGACCGGCGGCGAGTGGGTGTCGTCGCTGCAGATCGAAGATTTGATCATTCAATGCTCAGGCGTCGCGGAAGCCGCCGTCATCGGTGTCAAAGACGACAAATGGGGCGAGCGACCGCTTGCACTCGTGGTCAAGAAGGCAGCCGGCGCCGACGGTCTCACAGATGCGGCCATCAAGGATCATCTGAAGGTATTCTCCGACAAGGGCGTCATTTCCAGATACGGCATTCCGGAAAAGATCCTGTTCATCGACCAGATTCCGAAGACCAGCGTCGGCAAGATCAACAAGAACGCGTTGCGGGAGCAATATGGCAACACGTGACGGCTTGGCGAACTTAAGGGAGGGATCAGGTGAGTAACCTTACACTTGCCGGCTTGAACGAACGGATCGGACAGGAGCTTGGCGTTTCCGAATGGGTCGCCATCGATCAGGCGCGCATTGATACGTTTGCATCGTGCACCGGCGATCATCAATGGATCCATGTCGACGTCGAGCGCGCAAAGCGGGAAAGCCCATTCGGAGGCCCTGTCGCCCATGGTTATTTGACACTTGCCATGGTCGCCCCCTTGGCCATGCAGGTCGGCATCATTCCCAAGGACGCAGCCGCGGGCCTCAACTATGGGGTCGACAAGGTGCGCTTTCTTGCTCCCGTTCCGGCCGGCGCCCGCGTGCGGCTGCGCGTCACCCTTTCGGGAGTCGAACCAAGGGACGGCGGACAAGTTATCATGAAGACCCAGAACACGCTTGAAGTCGAGGGATCGGAAAAGCCTGCTCTCATCGCTGAAACATTGGCGTTGCTCATTCCCGCAGCCGGAGCGCGAAAACAGTGAGTACAGAAAACCGTGTCGAACCGCCGTCGGCTGAAGGCATTTCCGAAGCAGCCGCAAGGAATACGCTCGCACTCAACCCCCTTGTCGGCATTCGCGGCCAGGATCTGGCCGACAGCGCCGGCATTCTTTTCAAGGCGATGATCAACGAGCCTAAGGTCGCCGCCGAACAGTGGTTTTCGTTCCTGGGCGAGTTGGCCCAGATCGCAAGCGGCAAATCGGAGCGCGCGCCGAAAGCGGGCGACCGGCGGTTTTCCGATCCGACATGGAAGGAGAGCGAGCTCCACAGCGGGCTTCTCAAATCCTATCTAGCCTGGGGCGACGCGGTTACCGGTCTGGTCGACAAGACGAGCCTCAGCGATATCGACAAGGCGCGGGTCCATCTGATCACGGAAATCTTGATCGATGCCGTCGCGCCGACCAATGCCATCTTCACCAATCCGGCAGCCGCGCGCAAACTCTTGGATACCGGTGGCCAAAGCTTGTGGCGGGGACTGAAGAACTACCTCGATGATCTCACAAAAAATCGCGGTATGCCGTCGATGGTTGACACCAGCGCCTTCAAGGTCGGGGAGAATCTCGCGACCACACCGGGCGCCGTCGTGTTCCGCAATAAGCTCCTTGAGCTGATCCAGTACACGCCGACCACACCAAAAGTCTGGAAACGGCCATTGGTCCTGACGCCGCCCCAGATCAATAAATACTACGCGCTCGATCTGTCACCAGACAAAAGCATGGTCCGGTTTCTACTCGACAGCGGAATCCAGCCGTTCTGCGTCAGCTGGCGCAACCCGACTGAGGTCAATCGCGATTGGGGACTGGACACCTATGTCGCTGCCGTTGACAAGGCCGTCGACGTCGCGCGCGAAATAACGGGCAGCGAAGACGTATCAATGATGGGCTCATGCTCCGGGGGCATTACCTCGACCGCCTATTTTGCGACGCTTGGCAGCGCGACGGAAAGGAAGATCAGGAACATCGTGTTGGCGGTTTGCTTGCTCGACCCCAATACGGCTGACGAGAGTGCGTTCGGCTGTCTGATGACGCCTGAGACCATGCTTGCGGCCAAGGAGACCTCCCGTTTTCGCGGGATCGTCGACGGCCACGAACTAGCGCGGATGTTTGCATGGATGCGGCCGAACGATCTGATCTGGAACTACTGGGTCAACAACTATCTACTCGGCAATCAACCGCCGGCCTTCGATATCCTCTACTGGAACGCCGACACGACGCGTCTCCCGGCGCGTCTCCACGGCGACTACCTCGATCTCTACTTCACCAATCCGTTCGTCAATTCCGGCAAGCTATCGCTGAACGAGCAGATCGTCGACATGACCAAGGTCAAGGCCGACAGCTACGTCATCGCTGGCGTCACCGACCACATCACGCCATGGAAGGGCGTTCACAAGACGGCGCAGATCATGGGTGAGGACACGACCTTCGTGCTGTCGAACAGCGGCCACCTGCAAAGCTTGCTCAATCCGCCGACAAATCCGAAGGCGTCCTTTATGATCGGGCAGGTCAATCCCGCAGGGCCCGATGCGTTCCTTACCATCGCCGAGAAGCGGAAAGGAAGCTGGTGGCTCGATTGGCGGGACTGGCTGCATGCGCGCTCGGGCGAAGAGATCGACGCGCCCACCACGCTCGGCAGCGCGCGGAATCCGGTAATGGCGAAGGCGCCAGGGACCTACGTTTTTGACTGACGACTTTACCAGCAAAGCTCGGACCACCGGCGGATCGGCAGAGCCGCGCGATCCGGTTCGGGCGGCCAAACGCGAAGAGATCGAGGTCCGGCAAATCTCTATCCGGGGCCAATCACTGCAGGTTGCCATCAAGCATGGTGCAGCCAGCAGGGCGCCATTGCTGCTGTTCAACGGGATTGGCGCTAATTGGGAATTGGCAAGACCTTTCCTCGACGCGCTGACCGACACCACCGCGATCATTTTCGACGTGCCCGGGGTCGGCGGCTCGCCGGTGCCCACCCTGCCGTATCGCCCGTCGTGGCTTGCGCGGCTCGCAGCAGGCCTTGTTGCCGAGCTCGGCTACCAGGAGATTGACGTGGCCGGAGTTTCCTGGGGTGGTGCCATTGCACAGCAATTCGCTCACCAATATCCGAAGGCCTGTCGGCGGTTGGTGCTGGCTGCGACTTCGCCGGGTGCGATCATGGTACCGGCTCGTCCGTCGGTGCTCTGGAAGATGGCGACGCCGCGGCGCTATACCGACAAGGATTACATGAGCAAGGTAGCGCCAGACATTTACGGCGGTGCGTTTCGCAAGGACTCGTCGTTGATCGGCTCGCATGCCAAGGCGATGAACGGTGCGCGCAACCTCGGTTACTTGTACCAGCTTCTCGCCATGACGGGCTGGACGAGCCTGCCGTGGCTTTGGTCACTGCCGCAGCCGACGCTCGTTCTGATGGGCCGCGACGATCCGCTGGTTCCGGTGATCAACGGCCGCGTTTTGGCGCGACTCATACCGAACGCGAAGTTGCGCCTGATCGATGACGGGCATCTCTTTATGGTTACGCGGCCCAAGGAGACCGCGGCAATGATCGAAGCGTTTCTCGCCGGGAAAAGTGTCAGCCCGGAAAAAGATCATGTCTTCGAATAGTCATCCGATGAGACGGCTGTTTCCGAGACAGGAGGGTCCACATCAATCGACTTAAACCCGAAGGGAGGATATCATGACAAATGAAAACACTTCTTACGTCGACATGTTGAGGAAATTCGGCAGTGACCTTGGCTTACCGAAAATCGATGTCGACAAGCTGATTGAAGGTCATAAGAAGAACATCGATGCCCTCAGCCAGAGCGCGACGGTTGCCGCGCAGGGCGCCCAGTCGGTGGCGCAGAAGCAGCGCGAGATCTTCGAGGCGGGGCTGCAGGAGGCGACAAAACTCGCCCGTGGATACCAGCCGCTCGGCAAGCTTCAGGACAACCTCACGCTGCAGACGGAGTTCGCCAAAAAGGTTTTCGAGATTGCCGTCAAGGGTGCGCAGGACAATGCGACCACCGCGAGGCAGTCGACCGGCGAGGCCGTGAAGATCATTCAGGATCGCTTGAAGGAGAGCTTCGATGAGATCCGGAGCAGCGTCAACCGCAACAAATCTGCCTGACGCCGCTGGTCGGTCGGGGCAAGGCACCACCGGGCTTTGGTGCGAAGAGCGAAGCTTTTGCGCCGGAAGCCGCGCGAAGGGAAGGCCGAACCTCGTCATTCGTTCAAAGGGAGGTACACATGGCAACTCCACAAGTGGCGCAGGCCGAGAGGCCGGCCTATTCACCGCCGACAGTCAACGGCGATTTCTACCGGATCGGGAACGTTCTAACTGAGCGCGAGCGCACCTTGGTCAAGCGCGTGCGCGAGTTCGCGGAAGGCATCGTGGCGCCAGTGATCGAGGACTATTGGGCTCGCGATGCATTTCCGTTCGAGATCGTTCCGAAGATGGCCGAAGTCGGTATCGGCGGAGTGGGCTACCAGGGCTATGGCGCCGCCGGCGGCAGCTGGCTGCTGAACGGCTTTGTTGCGATGGAGCTGGCGCGCATCGATTCATCGGTCGCAACCTTCTGGGGCGTGCATACCGGTCTTTCGGCTGGATCGATCTATCTGTGCGGGGACGAGGAGCAGAAGCAGCGCTGGCTGCCGGCCATGATGCGCTTCGAGACCATCGGCTCGTTCGGACTCACCGAGCCGATGGTGGGCTCGGCGACCTCAGGTGGGATGATGACGACGTGCCGGCGCGAGGGCGACAGCTGGATCCTTAACGGCCAGAAGAAATGGATCGGCAACTCCACCTTCGCCGACATCAATGTGATTTGGGCACGGGAGGAAAACTCGGGTCAGGTCAAAGGCTTCGTCGTGGGCAAGCATAATCCCGGGTTCTCGGTCGAAAAGATCAAAAACAAGATGGCGTTGCGGGTGGTCCAGAACGGCTTGATCACACTAAAGGACTGCCGTGTGCCGGAGGCCGACCGTTTGCAGAACGCCAATACCTTCAAGGACACCGCGAAGGTCCTCCGGATGACCCGCACCGGGGTCGCATGGTTTGCGGTGGGCTGCCAGATGGGCGCCTATGAGCATGCCTTGCGCTACGCCACGGAGCGGATGCAGTTTGGCAAGCCGATCGGAGGTTTCCAGCTCGTGCAGGACCTGCTGGTGCGGATGCTCGGCAATGTCACGTCGACGCAGACTATGATGCTGCGCCTGGCGCAAATGCAGGACGAAGGCTTGATGCAGGACGAGCACGCGTCGCTCGCGAAATCATTCTGCACGGTTAAGTGTCGCGAGACGGTCGGCTATGCCCGCGAGTTGCTCGGCGGCAACGGTATCTTGCTCGATAATCATATCGGCCGCTTTGTCGCAGATGCGGAGGCGATCTATTCGTACGAAGGCACGCGGGAGATGAACACGTTGATTGTGGGAAAGGCAATCACCGGGTTGAGCGCGTTCGTCTAGTGGTGGCGTCAGGTCGTAGGAGTCAATCCGAGCACAATTGAGCATTTTCCCTGACGCCGGGCACGGCGGCATCTTCCAGCACCATGCCGCCTTCGTTCAGCAGGCGCTCGTTTTCCTCCAGCAGTAAGCAGGGCAGACCTCATGGTCCGGCGCACCGCCTGCGCCGGATCATGAGTCTGCGGAAAGTCCGGCCTGCATCGCACACCGGCGATCTTTGGTCGCTTCAGGGTTAAATTCCTCCTCCCTTCGAGTCCCATGCTGAAAAACGATGGGTGAAGGAGAACCAGGCCAGTCCATACGGCCTGCAGGAAAAGTTGCCGGTCGGAGTTCTCTTCACGCCGGGAGCCACAGAAAAGTCTGCCGGCTAAGGCTGCGGGCAGTGGGCCTGTCGATCGATGCAAGGCGCCGCTCCTATCCTCCGGCGGCGCCCACGCTAAGATCGAGGGCAGCCGGATCATCAGAAAAGGGCACATCGAGAGAGGAGAAGATGTCGGCGCCCGGCGTCTCTAACAAAAATTTCGACCGACCGCTTGTGGCGCAAGGCGGTCATTCGTGTTCTGGGACCAACTGGCGCACCAAAGTGCCGTCTGGTGTGTTGGGGGATGGCTGAACCGATCCCAACGATGTGCGCGGTTCGGATAAGGAGGATTGATCCAGCGCCTATTTGGTCTTGGTCGTCGGCACCAGTCGGCCCTCCTCTATTTCGTAGGTGACTGCGTGTCGGCCAAGTTCGCCGAAATGTAGTCGGGATCTTCAACTAACATCGCTTCTGATCACCCAGTGGGGCCGATAAGTGCCCGTGCCGGGGCTAGACGCCGAGAATCCGGAGGGCCGCTGTGCCTGCAATCACCATTCGTATGGAAAAAGGTCGCCCTATAGAGAAAAGAGCGCGCGCTTGCCGATGCTGTGCACGAACGAGATCAGGCCGCCAAGCGAACCGAAGCTTTCTTGCGTATCTTAATTCGCTCGCTCTCGTAGCTTGCCAAAAGAGCTTTGGTCCAGAGGGCCATTCCTTCCGCCTTCAGATCGATCCGCTGCGCGCGACTGTAATGTTGCTCCGTGACGGGGGCGAGCTTCTCGCGCTCGTCCATTTGGGACGTACTACTCTTATGTCCCAAAATCGAGGTCGCGGCGCCTCCGAGCCTCCTCTCGTCGAGAAAGGTCGTGATGGCCCGTCTACAATCGTGCAGCGTGAAGGGTCGGATATCGAATTTTTGGAACAAATTCGGCCTCTGCTTCTTTGGGCGGGGCTTTGGGCCTGGTTTGCCTTTTCGCGACGGCTTCTGCCTCACCGTGTGGTCGTGGACCCGCCCCTGCAGCCTATGCATCAAAAGAGTAAGCGCGGAGGGCGTCACATGTTTGTCGGGCGTCCGAGCCGGGAACATCCACGCTGATTCGCCTCCCGCTTCTTTGTGAAACTTCCTCAGGATGCGCAGCGTTTCCGGAGGGAGCGGGAGCGAATGAGGACGGCCGCCGTCGCGTCCTCCCTTCATTTCCTGTGCTGTCCAGTTCGCGATCTGCCAGCCGCGCAATTTGCGGTTAGGTTTGCCCGGATCGAAGAGCCGGCCTTGCCGAAGAAGCAGGAATGCCCCCGTGCGCTGCGCGGTCAGGGCGACACCCCATAAGGCTCCCAGCGTGCCCGGATAGGTTTCGTGCTCTCCGTCCGCCAGGTGCCTGAAGGCTTCGGCAATTGAACGCGTGCGATCTCCTGGATGGTCGGTTCGTGCGTTCTTGCCTGTGTCTTGTACTCGAAAGACCATCTCGACCACCATTCGTGCTCCACGTCGTCGAGCCCAGCCTTGGTGGCCTCGAACCGCCAAGCCCAGCTCAGCATGCGCTTCGACTGGGTTAGGGCGCGGTGCACGGCGGAGGGCGCGTGCGCCACGAAGATCGCGTCGCGCACCTTCTCCAGCTCGCGCAGCTTGAGCTCGGCAACCATTTTGCCTCTCAGCGGACCGAATTCCGGAAGGCGAAGGTAATGTTCGTACTGCTTGCGGTACTTCTCTTTCAATTTGGGAAGCTTGTGCTGCAGGAATCGGTCGGTGAGGGCTGCCCAGGTCCAAGTGGGCGATTCCGGAAGGAGTTTTGCCTTCTCTCGCTGAGCGATGCCGTGCTCGACGATCCGTTGCATGTCGAAGGAATTGGGTGGATGTCTTCCGGGCACGAAGTTGGCGAGGACCTTCGCGAACTCCTTCAGATCGACGCCCCGACCCGCGGCCAGCCTGATCTGCTCGGCATAGTAGCGCGCGTCCTCGAGCGGAACGTATTGGGCTTCCCCCAAACGAATGGTGACCTCTCTGCGGCGGACGTACCACACGGCCTTGCCGGGGATGATGCGCAGCGTGAGCCCGACCGTCTTCGCGTCCCCGATTTCCATCACGCCCTTAACGCCATTCTCGCTGGCGGCATACTCCACTAGCCGTCGACATCCATCTGGGTGAGGCGGCGCGACTCCCTCCGATAACTCATCGAAAACCCCGTACAACGGTCGTACAAATTCAGCTAAAATGGACATCGGTCGTTCTGTATGCGTTCCAACCCTATATAAACGTACATTCTTCTGCAAATGCAATCATTTAAGGCAGTCCAGGAGATGGTTTTCGTGGTAAATGAATCGCTTTCCCAAGCTGCATACGAGGGTTCGATTCCCTTCGCCCGCTCCAATTTTCGCTTAAGGCTAGACCCAGCCGCCTATCTTTCTCCGCCGATCGCGCGTACGGTTTCCAGGTCGCAAGACGATG
>Ga0073928_10010598_pt1 | contig 10936 bp, 3 predicted proteins | sample PaiPotPPA55metaG_FD_76969 | JGI IMG/M metagenome (GOLD analysis project Ga0073928, IMG submission 76969) | Iron sulfur acid spring bacterial and archeal communities from Banff, Canada, to study Microbial Dark Matter (Phase II) - Paint Pots PPA... ...
AGGCGAGAGCCTGACGTGCCCGAAGTGCCAGAAGACTTCCGTTTTCCAACGATATGAATTGATGTATAAGCCGGGCTGATTGTGTCCGCTTTCCTAACTTCGTCGCCTTCCTATCTCCCCGGCCTTCTCTTACTTTCTGTCCTTCGGGCTTTCCTGGGGTGCAATCGTCTCCTGTGTTCCCGCTGGCTTTCTACCGTGCCTCCCCGATTCAATTGGCCTGATTCGACATCTATGCTAATTTTGGGGTATCTCGATGCCGACTTCCCGGATTCGGTGCTACCGTCAAAGAGGCGGAGGGAAAGGAGCAGTTCACTATGCCCGTCATAAACACACTTACCCGCAAAAGGCTCAATTCAATTATCAGGCTTCGCATCGAAGACATACGCCGGGTGGACCAAGATTGCGTGAGCGGCTTGATTTCACAGGCCACGCATGACGCCACAGTGGCATGGGTGCAGGGAAGGATTCGTGCCGCACGGTTAATTAGGATGTCGCTACAAGACTGACCGCTGTCCGCTTTCTGAACTTGCTTTAGCGCGTAACCCTCATCACGTAGAAGTAGCGCTCGTCCTTGTCCTTGAGTACTCCCGACGCGTCCTCGCGCTGGCCTTTCACCGCTTGGGCCTCGCTCTCGCTCCAGAAAACAGTCGCCTTTTCGATGGATGTCACCCAGTCTGCACTCTCGTGAGGATTCAGTAGCGACCGGTCAGCCTTCAAATAGAATGTCTGGTGCGGCGCCATGTCTTTCCTTTCCACTGCCCGAGCTACTGGCCGATAACGCACACTGCTAGTCAGCTTCCGGGCTGCGCTTATTGTTCCATCACAGACTCTGACTGCCAGTTGTTCGGATGTCTGCGTCGCCATTCAGCCGTGGCCTCTTCTAACTGAAGCACGTAAATCGGCAGGGGCGATTTGTGCAAGTTCGCTTCAGGCGTACACATGTACCGCGCGGCCTCGCCGAACTGGTGTAATTTTTCGTCGGGCATGACGCGAAGCCGTGTTCGCAACTCCTCAGCGTTAAAGACGATCATTCCAACAAGAAACTTCTTTCGATGCGTGCGCGGCGAGAATTTGGGCGGAGCAGATGAAGAAGGTAGGGACTACGTACTTCAGCTTCGTCTTCACCATCTTCTTCTCCTTTACGGTTCGACGACGTGAATCGAGGCCGGGCTGTTATTGCTGCCGCCCGCGTCTATGAACCAGATCCGAGTGCCGTTCGTGATGGAGACGGTACCCGAACCAATGTTGCCGAAACCGGGCAACGGAGAGTTGGTAATCGTAAGGAGCGGCGGACTGCCGCCACCACTGAGATCGCCTTCGCCCAAGCCGCTAATGCCGCTGGTAAAGCTGTACCCGGTGACATTGCCGCTGGAGTCAATTTTGGCGGCTCCAGTTTCATCGTTTACGGTGCTGTCGCCCGGGTTGATGTTCCCGAAGATGTAGTTACCTACCATAGTGCTCACGCTCACGTTCGAGTTCGCTCCCGGCTCCAGCTCACCGGCGGAAGCGGAATGATCGCCCCCAACGACGAAACCTGTGATCGACTCGGTGTTGGATTGAGGCGTCGCCAGATATATCACCGGGGCGTTACTTCCGCTCAACGTCATACGGCCCGAACCCGACACCGAGTACGTGCCGCTGGGGTTGACGGTTGCAATAGGACTTCCCGCTTCATAGCTATAAAAAGTGCTTGTGCTGTTTACCGTGCCGTTTGACAAGCTCAGAACTCCGATACCCATATCAGCGATGCCGCCTCCAGAGGTGAGATATAGCAGGTAGTTCCCGGCGACCGACGTATTCGAGAACGTGGTGCCGGTCACGACCGCTTTGCCGCTGAACATGGCGCTGGAGCTGTAGGGGTCGATCCCCAAGAGGAAAAGCTCGTTGGCGTTCACGATGTAAATGGCGCTGTGGCTAACGGTTAACTGTCCTTGAGGCGTGCCGGTTAGTAGTGCGCGGCCCGTCGTTGCGGAAAGATTGGTAATGGTTGGGCTTTCCATCTGGTTGGCTAGCACCGTTCCCGAATCATCATAGTCATAAGATGATGTGGCCTGTCCGGTACCCGTGTTGAGGCTAAAGGTGCCCGCAATCGCAATGTGCCCGCCCGCAGTATTCAGGCCGTCTTCCCCGAACGCATAGTTGGGTTTCAGATTAGCGAGAGTGCCGCCCGAGAACGCCGTGGCGTCCTGCGGAAGCATCAAGCCCGCACCGCGAAGGCCGGAGCCGTTGCCGCTGTTGTCCGTCCAACCGATGATTCTGCCGTGCACAGCATTGGTGCCACCCGGCACGCTGAGGGCGAAACGCAACACGGTGCTGCCCGGAGATACTTGCGACGTCCCCGAATTCGCCAGCGTCATGCACCCTAGATAACCCGTTCCATTTGTGGGATCCAAGCCAACCTGGTAGCTGCTTCCGGTAGTCAAGACAGTACTGGTGAAGACGGAATTGGCTCCATTTGCGCCATAGTTTGCATCCATATCCCCGGTGACCCCAGTGCCGGTGACGTCATTAAATGAACCGGCGCCGTTGGCCGAGAGGCTCAAGAGTGTGGCTGCGGGAGAACCAAAATTTGTTCCCTGCCAACCCTGCAACATGACGACCCAACGGCCGGACAGCACGCTTTCCTTGCCGGATGGCGCGCCGGCGCATGTGGCGGCTGTGCCACTATTCACTGACAGGGAAGCTGTATTGCTCGTGCCGCCCGTGCCGCCTTCATTCGAAGTGATGCTGCCGGTGGCGTCATCGATCGTGCCGCTAGCCGTCGCGGTGACGTTAACGCTGAAGCTGCAATTTCCGGAAGCCGGCAGCGTCCCGCCGGAAAGGCTGATCGTTGACGAACCTGCAACCGCCGTGATCGTGCCGCTGCCGCAGGAACCGCTCTGCCCGTTGTTCGGCGACAAAACAAACAAGTTGGGGGGCAAATTGTCCGTAAAGTTGATTCCGCTCAATGAGCTACCACTGTTGGGGTTATTGATGCCGAAGGACAACGTCGTTGAGAAATTCACGTGGATCGGCGACGGGTTGAACGAGATGTTAATGGTCGGCGGCAGAGTTCCGCTTCCCCCAACAGCGAGAGAGGCCGTGTTGCTGTTCGTGCCGGTCCCGGCGCTGGACGTTACCACCCCAGTTTGATTGTTGGCCGTGCCGAGGGTGCTGCTCGTGACCTGGATACCGATCTGACAGGAACCACTTGCGGCCAGCGACACTCCCGACACGCTGATCGAAGTCGAGCTCGCTCCCGTCCCGAGCAAAGACCCGCCGCAGGTGTTGGATGGCGTCGTGCCGAGAACCGTGAGGCCGTTCGTCAGAGTGTCGGAGAATGCGATATTGGTCAGCGCGGTTGCGCCATTAGGATCATTGATGTTAAAGACCAGAGTGGCGTTTCCCCCCACTGAAATCGCGGTGGGATTAAACGAGACTGTTACCACCGGCGATTGGGTCGCGCCGCCTGGGACAATATACGAAGTTGTGTACTGCGCGGAGTTATTGGCATTGTCCTGAACCGTGACCGACCAGTTGTATGTTCCCCCCGCCGTCAAGCTTGAATTCGGGTTTGCCGAGCCGTCCACGTCAAATTGCACGTTGGTCTGAGTGCTGGGGATGCCGTTGCCGCTTCCTGAACCATAGTAGTTCCAGTTCTCTTGTGGCGTGGAGTTGGTGTTGTAGAGATTCACGGAATAACTGTACGGAAGGATCGTCGGGAGTGTCGCAGGAGCCGTCCAATTGAGCACCGGAACGGTGGCGGTATTGGATACCGGCGAATTCATAGCCAGGTTTTGTGCGAACGACGTGAGCACAGCCGTGACCGAGCCCGTCAGGACCTGCGTCGTCCCATCCGAGAAGGTTACCAGGAATTGATAGGCATCCCCCGCGGTTGGACTTACCGAGTTCGTGTAGATCGGGTTGTAATTGGCGTTGTGTTGATCGGCATTCATGTCGAAGGGTACGGCCACGTTCTTTCCCGAGAATAACGTCATGGAAATCGGCAGTTTCGATCCCGAGCTGACATTCACGCTGATGTTGTAGGAATTCGATTGACTGCTGGATCCCTGAACACTCGTCGGGACATTAATCGTCGAAACGGGATTGGTGAGGACAACGTTACCCGTGGTGCTGCCGCTCACGTTGAGCGTCGGTAAGTTAATCTGGGAATTGACGTTGTCGATATCTCCCGCACCCACTTCACCATCGTCGTTCATATCGATGATGGCGAAATTCTGATACACGCCGCTGGGGACACCAGCGATGCTGTAGGCTTGCGGGCTCACCGGGTTCGTGATTGCCTGGAAATAGATGCCGCTGCCGTACACGCCCACATACAGCGTGTGACCCGTAGCGGACCCGGGGAACGTGACTGTGCCGGAAACCGTGTTGGCTCCAGTTCCGCCCGCGAGCGTAACGGAAAGCGGAGTCGTGGCCGCGCTTTCGCCCTTTCCATTCACCGCGGTTACCTTGAAATATGTAAGTCCGTTGGCGAGACCTTTGAGGATGAAGATGTCAGTCCCTTGCCCCTGCGCAATAAAATTTTTCGGACTGCCGGCGCCGTTGGAAGCGTTGCTGTCGGTTCCGTAGTAGACGTTGTAGGACGTGGCGATTTCTTCGCCGTTGTTATCCTGAGGATCCTTGTATTGGACGACGGCGACGGTGTTGCCTGGAGCGACGTTCACCTTGGTTGGCGTCACGGGTGCGGACGGAGTGCGATCAACCACCGTCAGGTTCACGCCGAGAAGATTCGAAGAAGTAATCGTAACGGTGCTCGATGACCCTTCCGGATTCGATTCATTGGCGATCCCGTTGCCCAGCGTATCGATTTGCGCGGAAACAACGTAGCTTCCGTTTCCGTTTTGACCTCCGCCGGCAGGCGCAAGACCTCTGATCGTGTAAGCCGTGCCACCCGACGTGGGAGCGGAGGTGAAGCTCGTTCCGGCCACGACGCTGCATCCCGTGCAATTAGCCGGGAAGACGCGGATGATGGTATTGCCGGTATTCGATCCAGCATACGAAATGGTTCCCGAGATACTGTAAGCGGTCACGGTGGACGTGGCCGTAAAGTTCTGCACCGTGTTCGAATTAACGGCAAGAATCAGTGGCGTGGCGGGGTTGTAGGTGTACCCCGCAGGGGCCGTCACAGTGTACTGACCTGCAGTGAGACCCGTTATGTTATAGACGCCGCTGGCATTGGTGGCGGCCGATGTATTTGTCGGTCCGGTGAGCGTGATGGTCAAATTCGCGAACGGTTGGCCGTTCAGGGTTACGGTTCCGGACAGGGTGCAGTTGTTGGTGCAGGTTGCCGCGACGTTCAATGCGTTGCTAATTACGGCTGTGAATCCGGTCGCATTGGCTGTCAACGTGTAACCGGTTCCCACGTTATTGATGCTCAGATTGGAGAACGTGGCCACGCCGTTTACAGCGGCAACGGTCAATGTGCCACTCAGAGTTCCGGACGATGGGTTTGTTCCAATGGCCATTGTGATCGAGTTGTTCGCCGAGGTCACGATGTTGCCAAGCGAGTCTTCGACACTAACCGTGATGGCCGGAGAGATGGACGCGCCGACCGCGACGCTACTCGGTTGTACCGTGAACGCCAGCTTGCTGGCGGCTCCCACCGTAATGTTAAAGGCAGTACTTGTGGCTCCGGATAACCCTGTTGCGCCGGCTGCCAGCGTGTAACCGGTCCCCGGGTTATTGATATTCAGAGTCGAGAATGTGGCCACGCCGTTCACCGCGGCGGCTGTCAGCGTGCCTCCGAGTGTCCCACTTGCAGGATTCGTGCCAATGGCGATGGTGATCGAATTGGTAGCTGTGGGGACCAGATTGCCGGCTGCGTCTTCGGCGTTAACCGTAACCGTGGGGGAGATGGTGCTGCCGGCAACGCTGCTCGTAGGTTGGACGGCGAACACGAGTTTGCTTGCGGTTCCAACCGTGACGTTAAAAGCGGAGCTGGTAATGCTGGTGAATCCTGTAGCGTTCGCCGTCAGAGTATAACCGGTTCCCGCATTGTTGACGCTCAGAGTGGAGAAGGATGCTACGCCATTGACAGCGGCGACGCTGAGTGTGCCTCCGAACGTTCCGCTCGACCCGATCACAGTGATTTGGTTGGTCGCGGTGGTCACAACGTTGTTTAGAGCGTCCTCGACACTGACCGTCACCGCTGGGGAAATCACATTCCCAGCCGTCACGCTGGCGGGCTGTACGGTGAATACGAGCTTGGTCGCGGCTCCGGCGGTAACGCTGAGCGTAGCGCTCGTGGCCGATGTCAGACTCGGCGTGCTGGCCGCCAGGGTGTAGCCGAGCCCCGCGTTGTTGATGTTCAGATTGGAGAAAATGGCTACGCCGTTCACGGCAGCGACGGACAGTGTGCCTCCGAGCGTTCCGCTCGACGGGTTCGTACCGATGGCCATCGTGATCAGGTTAACCGCTGCGGGTACCACGTTGCCCTGGGAATCCTCAACGCTGACGGTGACTGCCGGAGAAATCGAACTCCCCGCCGCAACGTTCGTGGGTTGAACTGTGAAGGCAAGTTTCATTGCGGATCCGGCGGTTATATTAAACGCGATGCTGGTGCTGCCAGTCAGACCTGGTGCGCCAGCCGTTAGGGTATAGTTGGCTCCGACCTTATTGACGCTGAGCGTGGAAAATGTGGCCACGCCGTTTATGGCGGCGATAGTGACCGTGCCTCCCAGCGTACCGCCCGCAGGATTCGTCCCAATGGCGATGGTGATCGGATTCGTCGCAGTAGTCACGAGATTACCCAAAGCATCGTTGATGCTGACTGTAACGGATGGAGAGATGAAACTCCCCGCAGCAACATTGGTGGGTTGAACCGTGAATAACAGCGCTTTCGCTGCGCCTGCCGTCACGTTGAACCCGATACTGGTCGCACCGGTCAGGTTCGTAGCGCTGGCCGTCAGTGTGTAACCAGTCCCCGTTTTATTGATATTCAGTGTCGAGAATGTGGCCACGCCGTTCACCGCGGCGGCTGTCAGCGTGCCTCCGAGCGTCCCGCTCGCAGGATTCGTGCCGATGGCTATCGTGATCGAATTCGTAGCCGAATTGACCGGGTTGTTCGCCGCGTCTTCGACAGTCACCGTAATCGATGGAGAGATCGCGCTCCCCGCAGTCACGTTGCTGGGCTGCTGGGTGAACGCTAGCTTCGCGGGCACTCCAAAGACGATGTTGCTGAATGGGCTGCTTGTGATGGTAGTGAATCCGGTCGCGCTGGCAGTCAGCGTATAGCCGAGCCCCGTATTGTTAATGCTCAGATTCGGGAATGTGGCGACGCCATTGACGGCAGTAACCGACAGTGTGCCTGAGAGCGTTCCGGCCGATGGATTCGTTCCGATGGCCACGGTGATCTGATTTGTAGCCGTGGTCACCACATTACCGAGAGCGTCCTCGATGCTGACCGCGACTGCGGGTGAAATCGAACTTCCCGGAAGCAAGTTGCTGGGCTGAACGGAGAATGCAATTTTCGAGGCGGCTCCGGCTGTCACGTTGAAGTTTGTGCTGGTCGCGGCGGTAAGATTCGTCGCGTTGGCTTTTAACGCGTAACCGACACCCGCGCTGTTAACGCTGAGATTTGGGAACGTGGCGACTCCATTGATGGCGGCAACTCCCAGCGTTCCTCCGAGTGTGCCGTTGGACGGGTTCGTGGCGATCGACATCGTCACGGCGTTCGTGGCTGTTGCTACCAGATTTCCCTGCGAATCCTCGACGCTGACGGTAACCGCGGGAGAGATCGAATTCCCGGCCGTTACACTGCCCGGCTGAACCGAAAATGCGAGTTTCGCGGCGGCACCGACAGTTACGTTAAAAGGTATGCTCGTTACGATCGTGAAGCCGGTTGCGCTGGCCGACAACGTGTAACCGGTTCCGACGTTGTTGATGCTGAGGCTTGGAAATGTAGCGATACCCGCGGAGGCGTTGGCCGCAGCGGTGCCGCTGATCGTCCCGGCCGACGGATTTGATCCGATGGCAATAGTGACCTGATTCGTCGCGGTGGTTACCAGGTTTCCGAGAGCATCCTCGATGCTAACGGCCACAGCCGGCGTGATCGCACTTCCGGCAGTCACGTTACCAGGCTGGGTTGTCAGCACGAGTTTCGAGGCCGCTCCCGCGTTCACATTGAATGCCGTGCTGATAGCGCCGATGAGGCCCGTGGCGCTGCCCGTCAGGGTGTAACCGGATCCTGCGTTGTTGATGCTCAGATTGGCGAAGGTAGCTACGCCGCCTGAGGCGAGCGCGACGGCGGTACCGCTCAGTGTCCCGCTCGAGCGATTCGTACCGATGCCGATGGTGATCTGGTTGGTTGCGGCGGTCACTATGTTACCAATAGAGTCCTCGACACTCACCGTAACTGCGGGTGAGATGGAACTTCCGGCCGTCACGCTGGTCGGCTGCACGGTAAACGCAAGTTTGGCAGCCGCCCCTGCGCTCACATTAAACGCGGAGCTGGTGGCACCCGTAAGATTCGTCGCGGTGGCAGTGAGCGTGTAGCCCGTGCCGACCTTGTCAATGCTCAGATTCGAAAACGTGGCGATGCCACCGGAGGCGGTTGTCACCGCAGTGCCACTCAGCGTTCCGCCCGCCGGATTCGTGCCAATGGCGATGGTGATTGGATTCGTTGCGGTGGTCACCAAATTGCCCAGCGCGTCCTCAATGCTGACGGTAACAGCAGGAGTGATGGAAGCGCCGGCAGACACATTGGTGGGCTGGGCGGAGAAAACCAGTTTCGAAGCGGTTCCCGCGGTTACGTTGAAAGCCGAACTTGTGGCGCTCGTGAGGTTGGTCGCGCTGGCGGACAGCGTATAACCGATCCCGGTCTTGTTAATGCTCAAGTTCGAAAAGGAGGCAACGCCATTCACGGCGGCAACAGCAAGCGTGCCGGACAGCGCTCCGCTAGAGGGATTCGCGGCTATGGCAATGGTGACAAGATTATTTGCCGTGGTGACTGTGTTACCCAGCGTGTCCTCAACCGTGACGGCAACCGCCGGCGCGATTGAACTTCGCGCAGCCACATTGGTAGGCTGCCCCGTAAAGACCAGTTTCGCCGCAGGTCCAGAAGTCACAGTGATATTCAGCGGACCGGTTGTGGCCGTATAACCCTGGGAGTCGGTGGCTTTAAGCGTGAACGGATAGGAGCCAACGACAGTTGGCGGACCGGCCGTGACCGAGGTCCTGGCGCCGGTTGCCGCGCTCAGGCTCAAGCCCGTAGGCAAAGATCCACTGGCGAGCGTCCATTTGTAGCCGGTGCCGCTGCCACCGCTGGCAGTGAACGTTTCCGTTGTCGGATAATTCGCACCTGCGGCGCCGTTCGGCAGGGGTAGCGTGGGGGTCGCAATCTGCACCCCTGCGTTTACTGTAAGTGTGATGGTACCAGAGGTAACCGAATCGCCCTGCGAATCCGTCACTTTCACGGTAAAAGTAAAAGTCCCGGCCGTTACCGAGGATAGGATTGACCCGGTAATGTCGCAATCCCCGGAAACAATCGCGGGACTCAAGCCGGTCGGCAGCACGCCACTGCTGATGGCACACGTAGCAAGAGTTCCGGAACCGCCTTTAACCATCAGGGATGCCGCCGGCGACGACGGGCTCGGAAATGCCGATCCGACAACTCCCGTGTCTGCCAAGGTCGTGCCTGAGGCGTTGACTGCCAGCTGTGGATTGATCGTGATCGTCAGGCTGCCTGCAGCGGTGTGGGTCGGCGCTGCGGAATCCGTTACGGTGACGGAAAAATTAAAGGCTCCGGCTTTTGTGGGGCTGCCTGAAATCGTGCCGCCGGAACTCAACGTCAAACCAGCGGGAAGGCTCGATCCACTCGTGACGGCCCATAAGTAGGGCGGTGTTCCCCCGGAGGCCTTCAACGCAGTAGCCGGGTACGATCCACCCCCGACCGACACCGATCCCGTGGGCAGTCCGCCGGATAAGGTCGCGACAGCGAGCTGAGCTTCGGAATTTCCGGGCGAGGCGCAGCCCACCGCGAAATGAAGAGCGATCAGGATAGCGGTTCCAAGCAATCGCGTAGACACACCAGCACGGCAACCTCGAAAGTCGTTAAACATTACGGCTATCCTTTTCGGGCAATAGGAGATTCAGAGGGGAAGGGAACTGAGTTAGCCTGAACCCGGGCCCGTAGCCAAAGGTGAGTGACCCCAATGAGCATGACGATTCTATTCGGAGGCGTCGGGACAGCAAGTACGTCTTTGGACAAATTCAAGTACCTTGTGTCTTACTAGATATGAAGCAATATATATTAATGAGATAGTTACTTAATATGTCGAGTAACCTGTTTTCTACTCACCTGCGGGTCGCTTCCATTTGTTCGCTGAGACCGTTCCTTGAAGAAACTGCAGCTCATCGCGGCATCTCGCGGCGCTCTCGAACGGGAACGTGCTGGCGCTCTACACGCAAACACAGGACATCGACGAGCCTCTGGCTATGCTGCGAAGTGGAACCACGAGCTACTACAATGCCGATACTTTGAGCAGCGTCATTTCACTAGCGAATGGGGCGAGTACTTTGGGCAAACGTACACCTTCGAATCATTCGGTAAGACTCATTTCGGTAAGACCACGGCTTCGTCCGGCTCACTGACGAACCCGTTCCGTTTCACAGGCTGCGAGTTCGATACGGAATCGAGCCTGTACTTCCTGTTGGATGAAAGCGCCTTGCTGGCCTCCGCCAAGCGATCGTCCGGGAATTTCTTCGCCCACGTAGCGCCACCTGCGCCGTGCGTTCCGTCCCCGCTTCCCTATCTCCGACTAAAGTCTCGCTTTGACATCTTTCTCTCCCCAGCGTGGCCTTCCTACCTCAATTACGCTGCGGCTCGCTTCGCTCGCCTTCGCTCCGTTCCGCGCCAGCCAAAGCCCCCGAGGAAAGAACACCAAGAGAAATGCCACTCATCTCTTCCTTTTTCTTTCTCGCCCTGCTCATTAAT
>Ga0073928_10010600_pt1 | contig 10935 bp, 5 predicted proteins | sample PaiPotPPA55metaG_FD_76969 | JGI IMG/M metagenome (GOLD analysis project Ga0073928, IMG submission 76969) | Iron sulfur acid spring bacterial and archeal communities from Banff, Canada, to study Microbial Dark Matter (Phase II) - Paint Pots PPA... ...
TCGACCGCCGAGATCATTGCCGGCGCGGGCGGCGCTTTCCGGGTCGAGGCCGTCGCCGGCGGGCGGGATCCGCAAGCCTTGGCCCGGCTCGCCCGAGAACTCGACGCGAAATTCGCCGCCCTCGCCGACCCTTCCGGCTATACCCGATTAAAAGAAGCCCTTGCCGGCACCTCGATCGAGCCCGCGGCGGGCGAGGAGGCGGTCGTCGAAGCGGCGCTCCGTCCAGCCGACATCGTAATGGGAGCCATCGCGGGAACCGCCGGGGTCAAGCCGACCTTCGCGGCGCTTTCCGCCGGACGCACCGTCGCGCTCGCCAATAAGGAATGTCTGGTTTGCGCCGGTACTCCTTTCATGCGCCAAGCCGCGGCTTCCGGCACCAGGCTGCTTCCCGTCGACAGCGAACATAACGCGATTTTTCAGGCGATGGGCGAAGCAAGCCTCGATACGATCGAGATGATCACGCTGACCGCCTCGGGCGGACCGTTTTGGACATGGACAAGCGAGGCCATTGCCAAGGCCACTCCCGAACAGGCATTGGCCCATCCAAATTGGTCGATGGGGCCAAAAATCACCGTGGACTCCGCCGGACTAATGAACAAGGGTCTGGAAGTGATCGAGGCCCATTATCTTTTCGGGATCGAGGCGGCGCGGCTCGACGTCATCGTGCATGCGCAGTCGGTGGTGCATGGTCTCGTCGCTTTTACCGACGGCTCGGTCACGGCCGGACTTGCCGCGCCCGACATGAAGGTTCCGATCGCCCATTGTCTCTCGTATCCGAAGCGTAGCGCCACCGGCGCGCGTCGACTTGACTTGACAACCGTCGGCCGGCTAACCTTCGAACGTCCGGATTTCGACCGGTTTCCTGCCCTGCGCGTGGCCATCGGCGCCTTGCGCATGGGCCGGGGCCTTCCAACTGTCTTGAACGCCGCCAATGAAATCGCGGTCGAGGCTTTCTTGAACCGGCTGATTTCATTTCACGAGATTGCCCATATGGCGGAGCAGGCTTGCAATTCGGCGCTCGCCGACGGGGTCGCGCATGAGCCGGAATCGGTTGCCGATGCTCTTGCTATGGACTGTGCCGTGCGCGAAAGATCGCGCTTTGTTCTCGCCCGGCGGCAAGCGGGGTCGCGTGCCGGGGCGCAGTGAACAAGGATCATTTCCATGCGGACATGGCCATCCGGTCTCAAAGCCCCGGTTCGCCGAGAATCGTCTCTTAAGAATATTGGCAAAAATTTAGGACCGCCATGCGATCCCCTCCCCTGGCACACGATATGCTCTGATACGATATGCTCCGATAAGCCGCGGGGAGCGGCCCATGATGACTGTCTCGAAATATCATTTTTTTTCGAAACGAGGAACAAATATTCGAGAGCGAGCGGAACGGTCGTTTGGCATGACTGTTGGCCTCGTCAGGGTGTCGTGCCTAGGAAATAAGGTTTGTCGGCGCGGTCGCGGTGGGGCCCAAGGTAATCGTGAGCGGGCCGCGCTCGTTCCCAATGCTATTTTGCGAGATTAGGTTCGGCTGTGTGCCCGGCTGCCACAACGGAAAGGCCCAGTTCTCTGTATGTTTGGTGCCGCATGATCTTCGCGAGGGCCCCGAAGTCCTGGAGGCCATGCGGAAGGCATTTGTTAAAACCGGCTAGGAGTTAAAATGTCGCTACTCACACAAATCTGGGCGCTCGCAGGATATATATTGCCTTTCCTTTTTGTGTTGAGCCTCGTGGTTTTCTTCCACGAGCTTGGCCATTTCCTGATCGGGCGTTGGTGTGGGGTCATGGTCGACACCTTCTCGCTTGGCTTCGGACCGGAACTTTTCGGGTTTAACGACCGCCAGGGAACTCATTGGCGGATTGCGGCTTTCCCGCTTGGCGGCTATGTCAAATTCCACGGCGACGCCAATAGCGTGTCGATGACGGATGAAGCCGCCGTCGCGGCGATGCCGCCCGGCGAGCGCGCGGTGAGTTTCGTTGCTCAGAAAGTCTGGAAGCGGGCGGCGATCGTCGCCGCGGGCCCGCTCGCCAATTTCCTCCTGGCGATCGTCATTTTCACCGGCATCTTTTATGTGAACGGGCGCGGCATCCTGCTGCCCATGGTGGATGGCGTTGCCGCCGGAAGCGCCGCCGAGGCGGCCGGGTTTCAGCAAGGCGATCGGATCGTTTCGATCGGCGGGATCAAAGTCGATAGCTTCGAGGACATGCAGCGCGTCGTGCAGACCGCCAGCGACACGGAGCTGGTTTTCCGCGTCGATCGCGGCGGCAAATTGGTGCAACTCGTCGCGACGCCGCGTCGGCGCGACGTGGTAACCCCTTTTGGCACCACGCGGGTCGGTGTCCTTGGCGTCCAATCCAAAAGCAAGCCAGAAAATTGGCATATCCAGAACTATGGTTTTGTCGATTCGGTTAAGCTTGCGGGGTCGGAGACCTGGTATGTCGTGGCGCGAACCGGCGGCTATCTTAAAGGCTTGGTGGCCGGGGAGGAATCCACCGAACAACTTTCCGGACCGATCCGGATTGCCGAGGTGTCCGGGGCGATGGCCAAGATCGGCCTTGCGGCGTTGCTCAACCTTGCCGCAATTCTGTCGATTTCGGTCGGAATGTTGAACCTCTTCCCGATTCCGCTCCTCGATGGCGGTCATCTTCTCTATTATGCGGTGGAGGCGGTTCGCGGCAAGGCCATGAACGATAAACTGCAACAGTTCGGCTTCAAGGTCGGCCTCATGCTGGTGACAAGCTTGATGGTCTTCGCCACCTACAACGACATCCTTCGCCTAACCCGTCAATGGATGCATTTGGGATGATCCCCTGAGGGTGGATGGAGTTGTCGGCGTTTGCTTCGAACAGTGTCTTTATCTAAATAGAAGCAAAGGGTTAACCCTGTTCCTTTAGGGATTGGTCACCGCGATGCGTGTCTTGCCTGCCACGCTCCCGCGAAATCGCTACAATGCAACGAAACTTGATTTGCGGGACATGCCAAAGCTTGTAAAAACAACGCGCGGCCGACTGGAGGAAGCTTTATCTATTCCATTACAACAAGTTGCGTCAACCGGCCCGCGCCAGAACCAACGAGCGCCAGGTCCGGAGTTAGCGTTCGGGGATGGGGAGCCGGTCTTACAATGCGAATTAAGCGTATATTTCAAGGCCGGTTCGCTGTTGCAATCGTCGCGTTGGCTTGGCTTTGCGCCGGTAGTTTCGCCGCTTTTGCGGAAAACGTCTTGGTGCAAGGCAACAAGCGTGTCGACGGCGAAACGATTGCCGCGTATTTCAGCGGCTCTGATCAGGCTTCCATCAACAAGGGTGTCAAGGATCTCTACGCCACCGGATTGTTTTCCAGCGTCAAGGTGAGCCGGGCCGCTGGCCGGGTCGTCATAAGCGTAACCGAGAACAACGTCATCAATCGGGTCGCCTTCGAGGGCAACAGCAAGGTCAAAACCGAGACGCTTACGGCCGAGGTCCATTCAAAATCGCGCGGGCCTTATAGTCAGGCCATGGTCGATGCGGATATCGAGCGGATCAAGGATGTCTATCGGCGTTCCGGCCGCGCGGCAGCCAAGGTGACCGCGCGGACTGTCGATCTGCCAAACGGCCGGCTCGATGTCGTCTTCACCATAGACGAAGGCGAAAAGACCGGCGTGAAGACGATCAATTTCGTCGGCAACCAAGCATATTCCTCCGGCAAGCTGCGCGATCTCATGCAGACGACGGAGATGAATTTCCTTTCGTTCTTCAAGACGTCGGACGTCTACGACCCCGACAGGATCGCCTCCGACCTCGAACTTATCCGCAGGTTCTATCTCAAGAACGGGTATGCCGATTTTCATGTCGTCGGCTCCGACGCCCAATTCGATCCGGCGCAAGGCGGCTATATTGTCACGATCACCGTCGAGGAGGGGGTGCAATACACGGTCGGCGCGGTCAATGTGGAATCGCATTTGCCGGACCTCGACCCTGCTTCGCTGCGCCCGCTCGTGCGTCTTTCGCCCGGAGAAGTCTACAATGGCGACATGGTCGAAAAGACCGTCGATGCGCTGACCAAGGAGGTTGGCAAGCACGGCTACCCGTTCACCCAGGTGCATCCGCGCGGCGACCGCGATCCCGCGACGCGTACCGTGACCATCGCCTTCGTCCTCGACGAGGGGCCGCGTGTTTATATCGAACGCATTGTCGTGCGCGGCAACACCAGAACGCGCGACTATGTGATCCGGCGGGAGTTCGAACTCGGCGAAGGTGACGCCTATAATCGCGTGCTCATCGACCGGGCCGAACGGAGGCTCAACAACCTCGGCTATTTCAAAAAGGTGAAGATCACCAACGAACCCGGTTCGACGCCCGACCGGGTGATCGTGGTGGTCGATGTCGAGGATCAGCCGACCGGCGCGCTGTCGCTATCCGGCGGTTATTCGACCACCGAAGGTTTCATTGCCGACGTCTCGGTGACCGAAACCAATTTCATGGGCCGCGGCCAATATGTGCGCCTTGCGGTCTCGGAGGGGCAATACAGCCGCGGCGTCGAGTTCAATTTCACCGAACCCTATTTCCTCGGCGACCGGATCGCGGCGGGTTTCGATGTTTACGCGAAGAAAAGCGACGCCTTTCAATTTTCCTTCTACAATAACTTCGTGACCGGGGCGACGCTGCGCCTAGGCTTGCCTGTGACCGAGGAACTGACCTTTTCACCGCGTTACTCGATTTACCGCACGGACATATCCATTCCCAACACTTCCGGACAACCCTTTAACGATTGCAACAGTCCGCTTAATGGGATCACGCCGGTCCCGTCGGGGGCGACGGGCGTAGGTACGCCCAGTTTCTTCTTCAACTGCTTGACGAATGGCGAAGCCTCCTTGGCGCTCAAGGAAGCACAGGGCCCATTCGTAACTTCGATGTTCGGCTACACGCTTGGGTATAATACGCTTGACAACAACAAAAATCCGACCGGCGGCTTCTTCGCCGAATTGCGGCAGGACGTCGCGGGCGCGGGCGGCGATGAACGCTTCCTGCGCACCACCGGCGATCTCCGTTATTATCACGAGATCTACGACCAGTTCGTCGGGCTGGTGCATCTGCAAGGCGGCGATCTGCAAAGTTTCGCCGGAAGCCGATTGCGCATCGTCGACAATTTCAATCTCGGTCCAAGCCTGGTGCGCGGATTCGCTCCTTTCGGCATCGGTCCGCGCGATATTGGGACCGGCGACCCCCAGGGCAACCCGCTCGGCGGCACCAAATATTTCGGCGGCAGCCTGGAAGTGCAATTTCCGATCTTCGGTCTGCCGAGGGATCTCGGCCTGAGGGGTGCCATCTTTGCCGACGCCGGCACATTGTACGGATTTACCGGGCGGACTAATTTCAGTCCGACCGGCGTGTGCACCCCAGCCGACGCCTTCCCGACGTTTACGCAAAGCAACTGCATTACAGTCGGGGCCGACTCCACGCTGATCCGGACGTCGGCAGGCGCTTCGATCATCTGGTCGTCGCCGCTGGGACCGATCCGCTTCGACTTCGCCAAAACCATCACCAAGAGCCAATTCGATCAGACTCAGTTCTTCCGCTTCACTGGCGGCACCACTTTCTGATAATGCGTCCATCCGGCCCGGTTTTCGCGGCACTCGCCACAATCGGCGCGCGGGCGCCATGCCAAATCCTCGATTGAAAGCCGGCGTGGAGAGTCTCGCATGAGCGAACCGGTGTTTTTCCCGCGCGCCGCCCAAACATCGCTCGCCGATATCGTTGCCTGCACCGGCGCGGCGGTTGTTGAAGGCGCTGATCTATCGGCCATTGTCAGCGGTGTGGCGCCGCTCGACGAGGCGGAGCCGGGCGAGCTCACGTTTCTCGATTCTCCGGAAAGCGCCATGCTTCTGGAGACCAGCCGCGCCACCGCCTGCTTCGTCACACCGGGGGACATGCCGCGCGTCCCAAAAACGACTTTGGCGCTGGTGATGGAAAAGCCCTCTCGCGGCTTCGCGCTCGCCATGCGGCGGCTGTTTCCGCAGGCGATCCGGCCGAAATCCTTATTTGGGACCGCAGGGATAGATCCCGGCGCTGCGATTCACCCCGAGGCAGGTCTCGAACAAGACGTGATCGTCGATCCAGGGGTGGTCATCGGGCCCCGCGCGGAAATCGGTTCCGGTTCGATCGTTGGCGCGAACAGCGTCATCGGTTCGGATGTCCGCATCGGCCGCGATTGCCTGATCGGGCCGCAGGCGACGATTACCCATGCCTTGATCGGCGACAGGGTTATCTTGCATCCGGGAGTGCGCATCGGTCAGCCAAGTGTCGATTTCGGCCGTGCCGGCATTGCCCTGGCGCCGCACGGACTTCCTTGGGCGCCGGGGATTGGCCGGGTCATTATTCAGGACGGCGTCGAGATTGGCGCCAATTCGACCATTGATCGCGGCGCCGTGGGCGACACGGTCATCGGGGAGGAAACGAGGATCGGCAATCTCGTGCGCATCGCGGCAAACGTCACGATTGGACGACATTGCGTTATCCCCGCTCAGCCGGACTTTTCCAGCGGCGCGGGGCTCGAAGATTTCTTCGCCGCCCCGCGAGCTTGACAATGGCCACCGGGGCTGCAGGCGCGACGAGCGCGACGGAGCGTCCGCCCTTTCGAACATGGCTTGGAAGACGCCCCGGCCCGGGCTTGGCTCGTGTTCACCCGGATTTGAAATTCCGGCGCGGCGTGTTTGAGCGAAGTTCGCCGAGCGCCGTCTCGCCCGCGACCGCCTTCGAACCCATCGTGACCAAGGGTCTCGCCGCGCCGGGCATATAGACATCAACGCGCGAACCGAAGCGGATCAGGCCAAACCGGTCGCCAGCGCCGATAACCTCGCCCTGGCGCACAAAACAGACAATGCGCCGGGCAACAAATCCGGCGATCTGCACAACGCCGAAACGGCCGCCGCCGCCTTCGATGACGAGGCCATTGCGCTCGTTGTTCTCGCTCGCCTTGTCGAAATCGGCATTGAGAAAAAGGCCCGGCTTATAGGCGATCTTGGTCACCCGGCCGGTGACCGGCGCGCGATTCACATGGCAGTCGAAGACCGACATGAAAATCGAAACCCGCTGCATCGGTTCGGCGCCGAGGCCAAGTTCCGGCGGCGGCGGGAAATATCCGACCGAGGAAACGACGCCGTCGGCGGGCGAGATTATCAGATTTTCATCGAGCGGGGTGAGGCGGACCGGGTCGCGGAAGAAATAGGCGCACCAGGCGGTCGCGATCGCGCCAATCCAGAAGAGAGAAGCAAAGAACGAGCCGAGGACAAGGGTGGCGAGGGCAAAGCCCGCAATAAAAATATAGCCCTCCGGATGGATGGGTGCGAGCTGCCTGCGGATCGAACCGATCATCGACATGAGTCTATCCTCTTTAGCCGGGAGTTGTAGCCCGGCGTCCGGCCATTTCAAAGCGGCCGACACCGAAGCCGATCCGGCGATGAGGTTTGGCGCTCGGCTAAAGCTCGAACGCTGCCCGCATCGATCTCGGCGCGATCGCCGATTCGCACTGGCAGGCGATCTTGGCCCAGACTTTGGGAATGGACAAAGCATTCCGCAAGGCCTATGAGGATGGCTCGCGAACCCCAACTCGCCGGGACCACATTGCGCCGCCGACAAAATCCAATATAGGCCGAACGAAAAGAGCATCCTGCCTACGTCAAGGCGTCGTTGAGCGGCGACGAGGACGATGAGTTGGACGATAAGCACCGCGAACGCGCCTTGCCGCATGAAATCGCGGGCGACCGGTTTTTCGACGAGGACTAATGGGAGGCTTGTCGCGCTTTCGGATTCCACATCGTGAAGGGGTTGTTTACACGGAAAACACCGTTTACGGGGAGGTCAGCGCTTATGGTGCGCAACCGCGCCCTGTCCTCCATTTCGGTCGGACATGGCTCCCGCCGCTCTTCCTAGAACCGCTGTGGAACCCAGAGCACGAACTTGAAAGGGCCGAGGCGGTGCTGGGCCCCCAGAGAGGTTTACGCGTGAGCATTCTGCGGGCCGGCACGGAGGGAGGAGCGGATGCCAGACGGACACGAGTGCGGCGACCATGCCTATGTGGACGCCAAGGATTCGGAACAATCTCAAGCGGGGTGTCTACCGAAACCGGTCTGCGAAGCCGAATGGGCCGCCATTAAGAAGCGCCGCGAATACATCAAGCACAATGGGAAGCGAGACCGGACCGCCTACAAGTCCTTCACCGGCCTCGCACTTTCCGGCGGCGGCATAAGGTCGGCCTCGGTCGGGCTTGGCGCCCTTCAGGCCATGCACGCTTACGCGGGAATCGAGGGGATCGACTATCTTTCGACGGTGTCGGGCGGCGGCTACATCGGCTGTTCGCTGACCGCGGCGATGCAGAAGATGGACGGCGAATTTCCATTCACCAATCCCGACAATTACGACGATACCGCTTCCGTTCGCCACATAAGGGACTATTCCAATTACCTCATCCCGCACGGCGCCTTGGATGTCGTCACGGCACTTGGGATTATCGGCCGCGGTCTTGTCGCCAATGCCCTAATTATCCTACCAATCCTTTTCTTCTGTGTTTGGATTACGCTCGTCACTCATCCGACAGTCGCGTCGTTGAGCGAGCCGAAGTTTTTCCTATGGAATCTCACCGATTTCGTCGCCTGGTTAGGTTTGACGGCCACGTCTCCACTTTGGGGGTTGCGCGGCTATTGGTTCACCGCGATTCTCATGGCATTCAACCTCCTCTTCCTCGTCCTTTGGGCATTTTTCACGTCGATGAACCTCGGTTCTGCCGCCGCATTGCGAGGCGGATGGGTGGGCATTTCGAAAATCCTGTTCGTCGTGACGTTGACCACCGCATTTTTCGAGACTCAGCCCTTCATCCTTTGGGCGATAAGCCCAGCCGCTGATGCGGCCGGGGCGTCCGGAAATTCTGGCCAACCCGTCAATCTTATCCCCGCGGGGATGCATGACTTATCGTCGCGCATCCCCTCCTACCTTGCGCCCATTGGTGCCCTTTTCGCTTCGATGGGCACCGTTTCTGCTTTTCTCTCCAAATATCTCGGCGACGTCGTGGCGGCGGCGAAGCGCGCCACAGGCTGGCAAGCTTGGGTCAAGAAGAATTCCGCGATGGCGGCTTTATGGCTCGCCGCGGCCATCGTTCCGATTTTCCTTTGGCTCTGCTACTTATCGTTGACCGAAGTAGGTCTTGGGCGCGATGGGGCGCCGATGTTTTATTTTGCGGCGTTCGTCATATCGACGTTCGTGGCGTTGTTCATCAACTGCAATAGGACATCCCTCTACCGCCTGTACCGGGATCGCCTCAGCAAGTGTTTTCTGTTTGATCCAAAAAATCGCGACGAACACCACGACCTTCAATTCTATGAACCCAAGCTGTACGATATCGATACCGGTCTCTGCCCCTATCCGATCGTCAATGCCTCCTTGAATATCGAAGGATCGCAATACGCCAACAAACGAGGACGTAACGCCGACTTCTTCGTCTTTACGCCGGAATACATCGGCAGCGACGCAACAGGTTATATTGGAACGCAACAGATCACGAAGACGGAACCCACTCTCGACCTTGGCGCCGCAATGGCTATTTCGGCAGCGGCCGTCTCGTCCAACATGGGCGCGCTAACCATCAAGCCACTTGCCTTTACGCTGGCGGTTCTCAACGTCCGTCTTGGATACTGGTTGGGTAACCCGTGCCCAAACTACGCCCATCCGCCGATAACTCGGCTGCGCGATTGGCTCATCGCGCGCCTCTTCCAACTGCACAGCTTTGTACTGTTCACGGAAATGTTCAGTTGGATTACCGAGGTGAGCCCGAAGGTCTTGCTGACGGACGGAGGCCATATTGAAAATCTCGGTATCTATTCCCTGTTGAAGCGCCGCTGCAATGTCATCATCGCGATCGACGCCATATCCGATCCGGCGATGGGCTTCCACGCTCTTCTGTGCCTTGAGCGCTACGCCCGCATCGATCTCGGCGTGGTCATCGATTTGCCCTGGCGGGCAATCCGGGATTGCAACCTCGCAGTGGACAAAGACTTCGCCAAGGCGGATGAGGACGGCTCGGCCATCTCCAGCTCGCCGGGTCCGCATTGCGCCGTTGGCGAAATCCAATACGGGCCGAACGAAACTGGCATCCTGCTTTACGTCAAGGCGTCGTTGAGCGGCGACGAAAGTGACTACATTCTGGACTACAAGCGCCGCTACCGCGCCTTTCCGCATGAGACAACCGGCGACCAATTTTTCGGGGAGGAACAACTGGAGGCTTATCGTGCCCTAGGTTTCCACATCATGAAGGGTCTATTGACAGGGGAAACACCGCTTGCGGGGGCGCTAGACCCGAAGGAACCGGAGGACAAGAAGCGGTTGCGCATCGTAAACACCGTCCGCGCCGCTCTTCTTGGGACATCGCCGAAACCCTAGAGCGGGCCTCTCGCATGACGCGCTTAAAACGGATGATACTGATAGAGCCAGGTCTCGCTCAGGATTTTTTCGCCCGCGCGTAAAAACAGGCGCATTTCGACGGGATCGGCGCCGGTCACGGTTAAATCGAATTGGGCGCGCCAATGGCCCGGCACGTCATCGGGCACGGCTTCCGTAAAGATATAGGAAAAAGTTCCACGGGAGGCCCAGAGCACCGGCTCCGGCTTCACGCCGAAGGGCAGAGCCTCCAGCGGCGGCCCCGTGAATTCAACCATGAATTTCCGTACTCCCTTTGGTCGCGGCTGGCCCGGCTGGCCGCCGTTGCCCAAGCGCGTCGCGACGCAGCGCGCAAGTTCCGCCGGAAACGGTTCGTCGGCGGCCCAATAAAGGCGATAGGAGAGCTTGACCTCGGACCCTGCCGCCGCGGCTTTCTCGGGTACCCACATCGCGACAATATTGTCGTGGATTTCATCGTCGGTCGGGATTTCGACGAGCTGCACCGCGCCCTTGCCCCAAGAGCCCTTGGGCTCGACCCAAA
>Ga0073928_10010601_pt1 | contig 10933 bp, 12 predicted proteins | sample PaiPotPPA55metaG_FD_76969 | JGI IMG/M metagenome (GOLD analysis project Ga0073928, IMG submission 76969) | Iron sulfur acid spring bacterial and archeal communities from Banff, Canada, to study Microbial Dark Matter (Phase II) - Paint Pots PPA... ...
AAAGTCAGCAGCCAGCCGTCGATCAAAAAGGGCAGGCTGCGGATGACTTGCGGATCGAACCCCATGGATGCGTTTTCCCGGACTCAGAGATCGTCGAGTTCTTCAGCGGCCGAGAGCTCGAGCTCACCCGGCACGTCGTTACCCGGAATCCCGGTGCAGCAGGCCGAGACGATGAACACGGCGTCCGTCACTACCCGGCAGGCGATGAAATCGCCTTCGCGCGTCACATTGGGAAGCGGTTCGATACGACCGTCCTGATGCAGCGCGACGTTCATGAAGAGATTGATCGGGTCCGGGAGCTTGGGCGGCGTCAGTCCGCACGACTCGATGACCGCGCTGACCGATTCCACGCAACCGGTCTGCCCCGCATAACCCTTCTCGCGCAGGAATGCATTGGTCGAGGCGGGCAGCAACAGGTCATGCCTGCCGCTCGTGTCCTTGCCGAGCACCATCATCGCGCGACGGCGGTTCGTGACAATGCGCATGCCGGCTTGCAGCACGTATGAGTTGCTGAACACGCGGGTGTGATGCACCGACATGAATACGTCAGGATTGTCGCGGCTGAAGCCGAACATCGACGCTACTGCGCCATGCGCTTTCGCTTCAATACGAAGAATCTGTCCTCGCTTTACGTCGATCGCCCGGCTTTCTCCGGCGGGAACGGCGACTCTCACCGGCGCCAGCGGCGAGCGCGTTGGCGTGTCTTTCAATAGCAGCATGTTGTGGCTCGTTCAGGCGTCGCAGCCGGCGGCGTGCGTTGCGGGATGGATGTCGATGCGGATGTCGGTCACCTTCAGCCCGTTCCCCGGGATGATGTCCTGCGGACACGACGAGACTGCGCAGATCAGGTCCTCGAGCACCTCGAACGAGATGAAGTCGCCGGGCTTGCTGGTCGGGTCGGTCACCTTCATGCGGCCGTCCGGCGTTACGGGACCATTCTGAAACAGGTTAAACGGTTCCGGCACGTTGAACGGCGAGATACCGTAAAGCGAGAGGCCTGCATGCATGTTGTCGAGGCAGTTGCGGTGACCTTCAACGTTGAAGTCGACCGTGAAGCGGGTGTCGTCGCAGGCGGGCACGTTGGCGTCGTGAATGCCGACCGTATCTTCCAGCACCCGAATCAGCGGACGGCCAAGCGATGAGTACAGCGCATCGCCCACTGCGAAGAAGAGCGTGCCCAGTTGCCTGCGCGTGTGAGTGGGCGAGAGTTTCTCGGCTGGATTGCTCGCGACCACCGCGACAAAATCGGCGGCCTGCTGGCCGTCGACATCGATGATCGAAAGGCGCTGGCCTGCTTTGACTTCGAACGTGCGTCCATGTCCTGCTTTTACGATCAGTGTTTCGGGTTGGCTTGTCATGGCGCTCATCTCACTGCGCCGGAATGAAGTCGCTCGACGGCGTGTCGAAGGTCACGCCGAGATTCGCTTTCTGCAGCTTCGCGAGTTCGCCCGACTTTTTCATGGCAACGATCTGGTCGCTGATGGCCTTATTCAGACGCGTATCGTCCGGGCGCGTCGCCCAGGCGATCCATTGCGACGGTCCGAGTTCGCCAGTCTGTTTGACCTTGCCGGGATTCTGCTTGACGACGCCCGCGAGCACGGTGAGATCGTCGAACACGAAGTCGGCGCGTCGCGTCATGAGCGCGGCGACTGTCTGGTCGACGCTATCGACCGTCAGCAACTGAATGGGCGCGAGGCCCTTCGCCGTGAGCGTTTCGTTGAATGATTTAAGTATTTGCTCAGGTGTGCTTGCGCTCTTGACTGCCGCCGTGAGACCGGCAAGGGACTCGACCGTTGCCTTCTGCGGGATCTTCGTGAAGTCCGAGCGAACGAGTGCGCCGTTCACGGTCTTGCTGACCGGGGAGGTGTACGAGAGACGCTTGGCTCGCTCGGCGGTGACGTTTAGCGCTGAGCCCTCCATGTCGAACGAATGAGCGAGCAGGCCCGGGATGATGCCGCTGAACGCCATGCGCTGGTATTCGATTGTCACACCGAGATGTTTTGCCACCGCTGCCATGATCGCTGGATCGTAGCCGACGATCTTGTCATTGGCGTCCGTGTATTCGTAGGGTGCGAATGTCGGGTCGATCGCGACGATCATCTTGCCGCGGCTCTTGATGTCGTCGAGCGTGTCGGCTGCGGCGGTCATTGCGTGCATCAGCGTGACGGCTGCAACGAGCAAGAACGGGGCAACGAGTTTGGTACGGTGCTTGAGCATCTGTCCTGACTCCGTGAATGATTGATCGTGACTGCGGCTGTAATCACGTCATTGCACGATCCATACCAAGCACGGCGTTACGGTCCTTTTGTTTCAGGAGGATACACTGTGAAACACATGTTTCTATGCGGTATGTACGGAAATTTCAGTTTCTCGGTGGCGGCAGCCAGCCTATAATCGGCGCTTGAATGCCGCGGGTGGCCCGCACTACATGAGTGCGATTCACCGCGAGTGCACTCAAAGGGTGCCCGGACCGCACCATCTCGCACGAACCTCAACTGCCACTATTCACTCTCAGATGCCAGCAGCCCAGACCAGGAAGGAAAAACGCCGGCCGGCGTCGATAGAAAGCCGAATTACCGAGTGCTATGACGAACTCTCAGAGATCGATCAGCGGCTCGCCGACGTCATCCTTAGCGCGCCCGGACAGCTCGCCATGCAGACGGCAACTGAACTGGCGACGAGCGCGCAGGTGTCGAAGGCGACCGCCACGCGGTTTTTCCAGAAGCTCGGTTATGCATCGTATGAAGACGCGCGCGCCATCGCGCGCACGGCGCAGTTAAGCGGCTCGCCGCTCTATCTGCAGCAGCGCGAGCGCAAGAGCAGCAAGCTCGACGATGTGATCCAGGCTCATCTGGAGCACGAGATGAGCAATCTCGCCAGCACTTATCGTTCGCTCGACACGACGGTACTCGCGCAAGTCGTGGACAAGCTGTCTCATGCACGCCAGGTGGTGATCCTTGGCTACAGGCACAGCCATACGATCGCGATGATGATTCGCCGAGAGCTCATTCAGGTTCGGGCGAATGTGGTCGTGCTGCCCGCGCCCGGCGACACGCTGGCGGAATATCTGGGCGATCTGACGCCCGACGATGTCGCGATCAATATTGGTTTCCGGCGCCGGGTTCCCGCTGTTTCGTTGGCGGCCGCGGCGCTCGCGGACGCGAAGGTGCCGACGCTCTATCTTTCTGACGTCATCGCGGGAAAGCCCGCTCGCCTGTCGAGCTGGGTCATCCGCTGTCATACGGACGGCATGATGCTGTTCGATAGCGTGGTTGGCGTGTCGGGGCTTGTTAACCTGATCTGCTCACTTGTGGCTGAGCGGCTGGTCGGGAACGGAGAGAGGCACCTGCAGAAGGTGGAGATACTTCATCAGGCTCTGCGGGAACTCGAATGACGCGGACGGCATGGGGCCGTCAGATGGGGTGCTTAATTACCTGATGATGTGAAGGAGAGGCAGCGTCACTCGAGACCGCAAACCTCTCACTTCATACGTCTCACTCGGCAACCTTCTCCGGAACCGGTGGCTTCTCTGGGACCGCCGCCTTCTCCGGAACCGCGGCCCTCGACGCGACTCTCGCCAGACGGCCTTCTTCCAGCTTCAGCGCACGGACCCCGTCTTCCGGCGACACGCGGCCGGCTTCCTCACCCGAAAGATCGACGCGAGCCGCGCCTGCGACCATCGACGTCCAGTAACGGCTGCCGCGGCACCAGATCTTGATCGCGGCGCGCAACTCTATCTCGCTCAGCGCCAACTCCGCAGCGTGCGCGAGAAGATCCTCGAAAATGCCGATCTTGAGCGGCACCTTCGGCGACGGGTTTTTCGGGAATGCTTTAGGAAACCGTTTTTGCAGTTTCCCGATGGTCAGCACCACCGGGTCCACCGGTTTCGATTTGACCACGACAGGAGCGGGCCGGGCATCAGCATGCCGGGCAGTGGCGTGCCGTGGGGCATCGGGCCGTGAGGCATCGGGCCGGGCACCAGCGGGCCGGGCACCAGCGGGCCGGGCACCAGCTGTCCGGGCATCGCCAGACCGGGGCTCGGGCCGGGGCGCGCGCGGCGGCTTGGCAACGGGTTTGGCGGGCTTGGACTTAGGCTTAGCCTGCGCCCGTTTCGCCTGTTGCTCTTTCGCGAGTTGCTCTTTCAATTCAGCGAGCTGTTCAAAGCCCATAGCACATAACCAGGCAGATAAAACGTCGATTCTAGCAGTCCGCCGCGTCCGGCGTTCTCCTTGCCGGACGGGCGGGGCAATCTTCACACAACTGCAACAATCGGCCGACGTCAGCGAACGCCGGAAATCGGCCGCCAGCCGCCGATAACCACCGTGTGGGTGCCAACTTGCATCCAGCACGCAACGACCCCCTCACAGCTCCAAATTCCGCTCCGAAAGGGTCGGCCGGCGAGACCGCTCAGAGCGAGATTTCAGTTCCAAGCCGTGCGAGGAACTGACCCAGCCATTGCGGATGCGCAGGCCACGCAGGGGCCGTGATGAAATTGCCGTCGGTGACCGCGCTATCCACTTCGATGTCCGCGTAGTCCGCACCAGCCAACCGGACTTCCGGCGCGCAAGCGGGGTAGGCGGAAATCCGCTTGCCGCGAATCACATCTGCTGCCGCCAGCAACTGAGCGCCGTGACAAACGGCGGCAATCGGTTTTTCGGCCGCAGCGAACTGCCGTACGATTTCGATCACGCGTTTGTTCAGGCGCAGATATTCCGGCGCACGGCCACCGGCGATCATCAACGCGTCGTAGCCGTTGACATCGACGTCATCGAAGTTCGCGTTCAGCGCAAACAGATGACCCGGCTTTTCCGTATAGGTCTGGTCGCCCTCGAAGTCGTGAATCGCGGTCTTGATCTTGTCGCCGCTCTTCTTTCCCGGGCACACGGCGTGCACCGTATGACCGACCATTTGCAGCGCCTGGAAAGGCACCATCGTTTCATAATCTTCCGCAAAATCGCCGGTCAGCAATAAGATTTTCTTGGCTGCCATCTTGTTCTCCTGTCAAAGACAATCACACTCGAACGCGGCCCGGCCGAACCGGAACCACCTGATTCATCTTAGCTTGTCTTCATTGCAAGTCGAGATTGTGACGACCCGGACAAGCTCGTTATCGAGATCAAGGCAAGCGGCGGCTTTTATCAGCCGCGGCACATTTATCGCATCAGGTCAGCCGTTTTTGCTAACGTTCTGAACCTTCGCCGCGCCGCGCAACAATGGTGCGGTCGTGGCCTAATACAACACGGTTTTTCCGAGTATCCGACCCTGCATGACTGATCCGCTGATTCCCGCCACGCTTGCGTTCCGCCCTAATGGCTCGCCGTATTCGCCTCAGTACGGCGATATCTATCACAGCATCGTGGGCAGTCTCGCCCAGTCGCACCATGTGTTTTTACAGGGCAACGGCCTGCCCGGACGATGGCAGGGGCGGAGGGTATTCACTGTGCTGGAAACCGGTTTCGGCATGGGGATCAACTTCCTGACGACGTGGGCCGCATGGCGTGCCGATCCCGTGCGTTGTGAAAATCTGCATTTTGTGTCAATCGAAAAGCACCCGTTTTCGACAGACGATTTGCGGCGCGCATACACGGTGACCGTTGATGATGAATCTGTCCGCGCACTTGCCGACACGCTTGCGGCTGCGTGGCCGCCGCTGGAACCCGGCACGCACCAGCTCGATTTCGATGATGGCAGGATCACGTTGACGCTTATATTCGGCGACGCGGTGGAGGTCTTGCCCGCGCTCCGGCTGCGTGCCGACGCGTTGTATCTCGACGGCTTTGCGCCGGCGAAAAACCCCGAGCTCTGGACGCCAGAGGTCTTCACCTCGCTCGCCGCTCTGGCGGGAGACGACGCCACGTTTTCCACTTACACCAGCGCCGGCGATGTGAAACGCGCGCTGCTGCAAGCGGGTTTTGAATATCGCAAGGTGGCAGGTTTTGGCTGGAAACGCGCGATGCTCGTGGGTCGCTTTCCACCGCGTTAACCTTTATCCGCAAACCGGCGGCGCTGGCGTCCCGCATGTCTTGGCAACTAGTCCAGGCCAAGACCCGACGGAGTCTCTGCATCTCGCATGTTGTAAGCAGACAAGATCCGGTACAAGGTGACACGGGACACGCCAAGCTCCCGCGCAGCGTCGCCCACGCGCCCGCGATTCCTCAGCAAGGCCATTTCGATCGCCTGCCGCTCTCCCACTTCGCGCGCCTGCGCAAGCGACATGGGTACGCATTCCGCAAACTCGCCGAGTTCGAGATCATGCGCGCCGATCAACCGGCCTTCGGCCATCACGATCGCGCGCCGCACGCGGTTGATCAACTCGCGCACGTTGCCCGGCCAGCCATAGTTTTGAATCGCGGCGATGGCGTCGGGGGCAAAACCACGCAGACGCCGGCTCGCGTCTTTTTCGAAGCGATCGAGCATATGCCTGGCCAGCAATTCGATGTCCTTGCCACGTGCACGCAACGGTGGTTCGTCGATCTGCAGCACGCACAACCGATGGTACAAGTCAGCGCGAAACCGGCCTTCGACCATGGCGGTCTGCATGTCGACGTGCGTTGCCGAGACAATACGGACGTCCACCGGCGTGGACTCGTGACCGCCCAGGCGCTCGATCTTGCGTTCCTGCAGGAAGCGCAACAGGCTTGCCTGGCTCTCCAGCGGCAAGTCGCCGATCTCATCGAGAAACAGCGTGCCGCCATTCGCCGCTTCCACGCGGCCGATCTTGCGCTGGTTCGCACCGGTGAAGGCGCCGCGTTCATAACCGAATAACTCGGACTGCAAAAGATGGGCAGGAATGGCCCCGCAGTTGATCGCCACAAACGGCTGGCCGTGCCGTGTTGAACGCGCGTGAATGGCTACTGCGGTCAGTTCCTTGCCCGTGCCCGATTCGCCGGAGACAAACACCGGCGCGTCGGTCATTGCCACTTTGCGAATTGCGCGGAAGAGCGCGAGCATGGCATCGCACGAGCCGATCATGTCGCCTTCGGCGTGACTATTGTTTTTGCCGTTTGCGGGATCGCGTACGCCGCTATCATGCAGGGCCGCTATCCCGTAAGCGTGGCCCAGCGCGTTCAAGATGCGATCGCCCGATGCCGGGAGCGTCACATAATCAAAGCAGAAATCGCGAACGAGACGCCGAATGGTTGAATCTTCAAGTTGCGCGGGCGACAAGAGCGCTAACCAGCCCACTGTTTTTACCGATAGCCAGCTTTCAGCCAGACGCAGATTGGCCAGAACGCTTCGCGCCGAGAAATCAAGCAATCCGCCGCTGGGTTTCGATGAAAAATTCCCCGGTTCACGATTCAGTTCCATGGCCTTGACTGTCCAGCCGCGCGTGTCCAGGAGCGAGCGAAGTTCAAGCGTCAAAGGATCGCCTACGTAAAACAGATGCCTGGGAAGCGGTGAGGAATCAGCCATGAAAGTCATACCGGTTAGTTATAGCGAACACCGCTATCAAACGCCGCGGGGTCAGCACATCTTGGGCACTTAGCGAAATTTGCAGTTGCCGGCCTCATGAAAACTGCACGCGCTTTAGTTATATCGACTCAGTATTCAGAAACTTGAAAGAATAGAAGGTTGACCGATCGTCTCTTAGCCGTGCCATAAAGCCCCGCTTTCATGTTCGCATTTCGTCTTCGGTTAACAACCAGGCAACAACCGGTAACAAGTTCCCTGTCTTGGCCGGCAGCCGTTCTTCCTTGGCGATAAGCTTTAGAATCCCTTAATAGCACATGTTATCTGCGCAACTGGCCCGTTTGTTTGCTTTTTAGCGACAGTGCAATTATTTCACGTTCGCCCCTTTTGTGTGTCAATCAGGCTCGATTGTTATCAGCACGCCACACGTCTGGCGAATTAATTTCAGGCAAGGCTAGCGAATTTTCGTGATCCGCAACCAAGGCACACTGCAATTTAGGCCGAATAAAAAGGTTTAGCGTAATTATTTGTATGAACATTTGAAAGCAAGGCGCAGCGGGGCCGGCGTTCATAAGCCGTCTGTAAATTCATCCCAATACCAGCCCGGCGCCTTTTAACGCATCGCGAATTCCGAGCGCGGGGTAGGCGTTGTCGACGGTGCGCATGTCCGCGCGCGTCTCCTCGACGATCCAGTCGCGGATCGCTTCGACTATCGGCCGTATCGGCCGGCTTTCTGGCGATACCAGACAACAGCGCCGGCTCGTCACGATCAACTCCTGCTCCGCCGGCAGCAGCGCACCTTCCGCAAGCCAGTGCGACACGACGTTGAGCCAGCCCAGCGCGATCCCTTGTCCGAGCAACGCCGCCTGCACGACGATGGCGTAGTCGTTGAAGCTGAGCATGCTGGCCGCACGCCGCTTGTGCTCAGCGAACGCGCGGAAGCGGTCGTGCCAGCCGCGCTCGCCGTCGTCCATTACGATGACGGTGTCTCCATGCGCGCCGGCCTCGTCCAGCAGCGCCTGTTCGTGATACCGGCGATTGCATACCGGCAGCAGCACTTCAGGCATGACAAGCACGCTATTCGCGCCTATCTCGTCCTGCGTCATGAAGCGCATGCCGAGATCGACATCGACAAGCGGCCCGCCGATACGCCCGGAAATCAGTTGAAAGCGCAGGTCGACGGAAGGAAACGCCTGGTTGAGCCGGTTCATGCGCGGCATCAGCCAGTGTGTGGTGAAAGCGGTCGATACCGACAGCGTCACCGACTCCACCCCGGTTGCACGTGCCTCGATCTCGCGGATCGCACCTTCGATCCCGCTAAAACCCTCGGAGATCTTCCGGTAGAGGATCCGGCCGTTCTCCGTCAACTCGATACCGCCGCGCACGCGCTCGAACAAACGCACGCCCAGATGATCTTCCATGCGCGCCAGCATGCGGCTGACGGCGGGTTGGCTCACGTAAAGCTCCTGCGCCGCGCGGGTAAAGTTGCCGCAGCGCGCGGCGGCTTCGAAGACGAACAGCGCATTCGCGCTCGGCAGTTTCTTGCGTAGATTAGGCATGACCTCATGTTATGCCTGATCCAACAATTCGGGAATTGCCGCCAAAAAAAGTGCGCCGTATATTTTGACCAACCGAAGACTTTGTGGCGAGAAAACAGCGTATGGATGCAAGGGCGAAAGCAGGTGTCTCGATCCGGTCGGCCACGAAGCGCTATGGCTCCGTGGTCGCGCTGGACGACGTGTCGCTCGATATTGCCCCCGGCGAATTTGTCTCGCTGCTCGGGCCTTCCGGCTCGGGCAAGACCACCTTGCTCGGCATCCTGGGCGGCTTCGTGCAGCCGACGTCCGGGGCGGTGTGGGTGGGAGAGCGGGATATTACATACGCGCCACCGCACAAGCGCGACATCGGAATCGTGTTCCAGAACTACGCGCTGTTCCCGCATATGACGGTTGGCGAGAACGTGGCGTTTCCGCTGCGGGCACGGCGTCAGCCAAAAGCCGGCTGGGCCCGAAAGGTATCCGATGCACTGGCGATGGTCGAGTTGAGCGGTTATGAAAGCCGCGGTATCGGCCAGTTGTCGGGTGGCCAGCGCCAGCGCGTGGCACTGGCTCGCGCGATGGTCTTCGAACCTCAACTGATCCTGATGGACGAACCGCTTTCGGCACTCGACAAGCAGTTGCGCGAGACCATGCAGATCGAATTGCGGCGCTTGCACAGGAAGCTGGAAGCGACGATTGTCTACGTGACCCACGACCAGCGCGAGGCGCTCACCATGAGCGACCGCGTGGCCGTGCTGCGCAATGGGCGGCTGATCCAGATCGATACGCCGGAGCGTTTATACGACCGTCCGTGCGACGCGTTCGTGGCGAGTTTTATCGGCGAGGCGACGTTGCTCGATGTCACCCGCGCGGGCGATGACGCCGTGAAGCTGGGCAGCATTGTCTTGCGAACCGCCCACCCGCTGCCACGCGGCGAGAAGCTTTTGCTGGCGGTGCAGACCGAAAAGCTGGTGATAGACGCCGGGCACGAAAGGCCCGGCGTGAACCGGCTGGTGTGCCGCGTCACCGAGGTGCTGTATCAGGGCGAGAGCCTGCGGGTGTTCGCCACGCTTGCCGACGGCACGCCGATCAGCCTCAGGCAACCCGGCAGCCACGACGCACGCCAACGAATCCCCGAGCCGGGTGCAGAGATGACAGTCTTGCTCGATCCGCAGGACACCACCGTCGTGCCGGCCTGAATTTTTATACGCCCGTGAAAACGGGCAATACCGCCAACATTTCAAACGGACTATAGAGGATTACGAATCATGAAGCTCAAGGATTTCAAGGTATTGACGTTCGACGTTGTCGGCACGCTCATCAACTTCGAACGCGGCGTGCTCGCGTCGGTGCGTCGTCTGGGCGGCGCGGCGGCGAAGGATCTTACCGACGACCAGATCTTCGAGCCCTACATGCGCGGCCGTGCAGCATTTCCCGGTCGTTCCAGCGTGGCGATGGCGAGCGTTTACAAGTCGCTTGCGACCGAACTCGGCCTGCCCGCGGACGACGAGACCGCCGCCGCGTTCCAGCGCGACGTGCTCGACTGGCCCGCTTTCGAAGACTCGGTGGTGGCGCTCAAGCGGCTGCGCAAGCACTATCGGCTGGTCGCCATGACAAACGCGGATCGCGTGGCGTTGTCGGCCTATGCCCACACACTGGGCGATCCGTTCGACGACACCGTATGCGCCGATGAAACCGGCGTCGCCAAGCCGGACCCGCAATTCTTTGCGTATAACCGCGGCCGTCAAGCGGCGTTCGGTTATAAGTTCAGCGAGATCCTGCACACGGCGCAAAGCCAGTATCACGATATCGGCGTTGCGACTGAACTCGGTTATGCGACCTGCTGGATCGAACGTCGTCAGGGCATGAAGGGTTTTGGCGCGACGCCGACGCCGAACGCCGTCATCACGCCGACGTTCAATTTTCCGACGCTCGCCGCACTTGCCGACGCCGTGGAAGCCGAAGCGCGCGCCGCATGAAGCAGC